>Ga0111200_1001_pt1 | contig 46423 bp, 41 predicted proteins | sample DeeMarSWOR324_28_FD_80374 | JGI IMG/M metagenome (GOLD analysis project Ga0111200, IMG submission 80374) | candidate division Zixibacteria bacterium SM23_73
TGGAACCCAATTGACATTAAGAACATTTCATACAGGTGGAGTGGCAAGCGGTGGGGATATTACTGTAGGACTTCCAAGAGTTGATGAAATTTTTGAAGCAAGATCTCCAAGAGGACAAGCTGTTATTTCAACTGTAGATGGAGAAATATTAGAAATAAAAGAGAATATCATAAAAATTAAGCCAAAGCCTGAAAAAGGAAAATCAAAGAAATTAGAAGTAATAGAATATCAAATTCCAGAAAATTTGGTTATTTGGGTGGAAAAAGGAGAAATTGTTAGAAAAGGTCAACAACTTTGTGAGGGAAATAAGAATTTAAGAAAGCTTTTTAGGATTGCAGGAAAAGAAGAGACTCAGAGATATATTGTAAAAGAGGTTCAAAAGATTTATTTTTCTCAAGGAGTAAAAATTCACGACAAACACGTAGAACTAATGGCAAGACAAATGTTCTCAAGAATTAGAATAAGCAATTCAGGAGATAGTAAGTTTGTTCCAGGTGAAATTGTTGAAAATTCAAATTTCCAAAGAGAAAATGAAAATCTAAAGAGAAAAGGGAAAAAGATTGCAACTGGAAAGGAGATTCTTTTGGGGATTTCAAAAGTGGCGCTTACTACAGACAGTTTTTTGTCAGCAGCCTCCTTTCAACAGACTACAAGGGTTTTGGTGAGAGCAGCCCTTGAGGGTAAAGAAGATGGATTAAAAGGATTAAAAGAAAATGTTATAATTGGGAAATTGATACCTGCAGGAACAGGTTTTAAAGAATAATTTACCATTTAAAGTGGCAGCAAAAAAAAAGAAAAAAAATAAAAGAAAGAAAGGAAAAAATAGGAAAAATTCAAGAAACAGTTCATTAATAGGAAAAATTAGAAGAATAGGTTTTAACTTTTTTTCTTTTTTTAGAAAAATGTTTTCAGACCTTCCCGGAAAAATAAAAAGATATACCCTGAGTTCTTTTATGTTTTTGTTAGGATTTATTTGCTTTTTGAGTTTTTTTAATTTAGCTGGAATAGGTGGGGAGGTTTTTCGGGAGTTTCTTTTTGTTTGGATTGGAAAAGCAGCCTTTTTTGTTCCTCTTATCTTTATTTTTTTTGGACTTATTTTTCTTTTTATTCCTAAGAAATTATTTTTTGCAGGGTTTTTGTCAACCCTTTTTGTCTTAATTGGTCTTTCTGGAATTTTTTCTCTTTTTGAATCAAATCTCATTTCAGGAGGAAGGATAGGATCTTCTTTGGCTATTTTTTTAAAAAATCTTTTTGGTGATTTGGTAAGCTTTTTTGTATTTTTGGCATTAATTATTGTTGGGATTTTAAGTGGTTTTTATATTTTTTCCTCTTTTATTTTAAGAGAAAAAGAACAGGAAAATTTTGTTAGCAAGGTAATTAAAAAAGTAATGGGAGTTCCCGAATTTAAAGTGTCAAAAGTAGAGCCAGAACAGGACTTTCCTAAGCCTGAAGAAAAACCTCAAGATTCTGAAATATTTAAAAGAGAGACAGAAAAAGTTAAAATTTTCAAATTCACCCCTCCTCCCCTTAGTCTTTTAGAAGAAGAACAGGAAAAGGCTCAGTCTGGCGATATAAAACAAAACGCTCTTGTTATAAAAAAAACATTAGAAAATTTTGGGATTGAAGTCTCAATGGCCGAAGTAAATATCGGTCCTACAGTTACTCAATATACTTTAAAACCCCAAGAAGGAGTAAAGCTTTCAAAGATCACAGGATTGACAAATAATTTATCTCTGAACTTGGCAGCTCATCCAATCAGGATTGAAGCCCCTATTCCTGGAAAATCTTTGGTTGGAATTGAAATTCCAAATAAAGTAAGAAGTAAAGTTAGGTTAAGAGATTTGCTTTCTTCTCCTAATTTTAAAAAAGATTCTTCAACCCTTGTTTTTGCCTTAGGGAGAGATGTTTCAGGGAACCCTGAATTTTCAGATATATCTCGACTTCCGCATTTATTAATTGCAGGTGCAACCGGAACTGGAAAAACTATATTTTTGAACTCTTTGGTTTTATCTCTTCTTTATCAAAATAGCCCGGAAACTTTAAGGCTTGTTTTGATTGATCCAAAAAGAGTTGAATTTAGAATCTATGGGGACCTTCCTCATTTGGCTTTTCCAACTGTTTTTGACCCTCAAAATGCGGTAAATGCTTTGAGCTGGTTAGTGGATGAAATGGAAAAAAGATTCAATCAATTGTCAGACGCAAAGGTAAAGGATATATTTTCTTTTAACGAGCAAGCACAGAAGAAAAAAGAGCCTCTTCTTCCCTGGATAGTGATTGTTATTGATGAATTGGCAGATTTAATGGCAGCAAGAGGAAAAGAGATTGAGGCTCGTATTGTTAGAATAGCTCAAATGGCAAGAGCAGTTGGTATCCATTTGGTAATAGCTACTCAAAGACCCTCTGTTGAGGTTTTAACAGGTTTGATAAAAGCTAATATTACCAGTAGAGTGAGCTTTCAAGTGGCTTCTCACTTTGATTCCAGGACAGTTCTTGATGCAGCCGGTGCAGAAAAACTTTTAGGTCTGGGGGATATGCTTCACATTTCTGCAGAAAGTGTAAAGCCCAGAAGAATACAAGGGGCATACGTTTCAGAAAAAGAAGTGAAAAGAATTGTTGATTGGGTAAAAGAAAATACGATTACCGAACTTCCAGAAAAAGATTTGCTTTTAAAAAGCTATCAGCAGTTTTTAGAAGAAAAAGAAGCCTTGCCTGGAGAATTAAAAACTTTTGATGACCCTTTATATGAGGAGGCAAGAGAAGTTGTAATAAGGTCAAAAAAGGCTTCAGCTTCTCTTTTACAAAGGCGTTTGCAAATAGGTTATGCTAGGGCAGCAAGACTTTTGGATATGTTAGAAGTAAAAGGTGTTGTAGGTCCTGCAAGGGGTTCAAAACCAAGAAAAGTATTTATTCAGCCAGAAGAACCAAGTCAGTCAGCTCAAACAGAAGAATACGAAGGAGATTATTTTGAATAATCACATATTTCAAAAATCAGGCTTCTTGATTCTCAATTCATAATATTTTATACTCAATTAAGATGTCAAAAAATAAAAAAGAAGATAAACAAGAAATTCCATTAGAAGAAGCAATGGAAGAAATAAAACAGAAATTTGGAGAGGGCGCAATAATGAGGTTAAAAGAAATAAGGCCTGTTGATGTAGATGTGATTTCAACTGGTTCTATTTCTTTAGATTTGGCTTTAGGAGTTGGCGGCATACCAAGAGGAAGGGTGGTTGAAATTTTTGGTCCTGAAAGTTCTGGAAAAACAACTTTGGCTTTGCATGTTTTAGCCCAGGCTCAAAAAACAGGAGGATCTGGTGCTTTTGTTGATGCAGAGCATGCTTTAGACCCTGAATATGCAAAAAGAATTGGGGTAAATGTTGAGGAGTTATTAATTTCTCAGCCCGATTCAGGAGAGCAGGCGCTGCAAATTGTTGAAAGTTTGGTAAGGTCAGAAGCTGTTGATGTTATTGTAATTGATTCAGTGGCAGCTCTAACTCCAAGAACTGAAATTGACGGTGAGGTTGGTGAGTTTCAGATTGGCCTTCAAGCCCGAATGATGAGCCAGGCTTGTAGAAAATTAGCAGGAATTATTTCAAAAACAAAAACAGCAGTTATCTTTTTAAACCAAACAAGAATGAAAATAGGCACTTATGGTAATCCCGAAACAACAACAGGAGGTTTGGCTTTAAAATTTTATTCTTCAGTGAGAATCCGGCTTGCAAGAAGAGCTCAAATAAAATCAGGAGATCAGATTATTGGAAACAGGGTGGAAGCCAAAGTAGTAAAGAACAAGGTTGCAGCTCCCTTTAAAACAGCAGAATTTGATATTTACTACAATGAAGGAATTTCAAAGAATGCAGATTTAGTAAAAACAGGAATAAAGTATAAGGTAGTAAAACAATCTGGAAGCTGGTATCAATTTGAAGGTGAGAAATTAGGACAAGGGCTTGAGGCAGCTAAGAAATTCTTATCAGAAAATAAAGATTTAAGAAAAAAAATAGAAAAGCAGATAATGGAATCCACAAAATCCATGGAAAATAATTAATTCTTTAAATTGATTCTAAAAATACAAAAACAGCTCAGACGCTGTTTTTTTAATACTTGTTTATTTTACTTTGTGGTGTGAGATAGCAATCCTAAATGCCTGGCTCTTTTAACTGCTTTACTTAATCTTCTTTGATGGCCTGCGCAAAGTTTTGTTTTTTGTCTTGTTTTAATCTTTCCAAGACCTGTTAAAAATCTTTTAAGCAGTTCTTGGTCTTTCCAGTCAATTTCTTTTATATTTCTTTTGCAAAAATAACAATCCATAAATTTGTGTGTTGAAGGTGGAACGTAGAACGTTGTAAATTAAAATAACAATATTTTAATCTATAATTACAACTTTCAACCTGCGACCTTCGGCCTTCAATTTAAAATGGTATTTCTTCTACGTTTATTTCACCTTCGTCCTCTTCAATAATTGGTATCTCTTCTTTATTCTGGGGTTCTTCTTGTTTTTGAGGACTTGGCATTTCTTTTGAAATTGATTTCGGAGCCAGTTGCATTCTTTCTGCTACAATTTCTGTTCTTTGCCTTCTGTTTCCTGAAGGGTCCTCCCAGCTTCTTGTTTGGATTCTTCCTTCAATAAGGACTAAAGATCCTTTACTAAGATATTGGGAGGCAATTTCTGCTAATCTTCTCCATAAAACAATATTATGGAATTCGGTTTGTTTTTTCTTTTCTCCGGTTGCCCTATCTGACCAAATTCTATTTGTTGCCAAACCAAAAGAGCAAACCGGACTTCCAGAAGGTGTATTTCTAAGTTGAGGATCGTTTGTTAATCTTCCGACAAGAATTATTTTATTTAAATTCATAATTTATTATTTATTATTCTCCTAATATTTCTTTTAATTTTTTATCAATTTCACCAAGCTCGACCTTTTTTTCTCTTTTAATTTTTTGTTCTTTCTGAATTATTCTTTCTTTTTCAACTTTTTCAGCTATTCTAAACCTTTCTTTTTTTAGTAATTTTTGTGGTTGTTTAACCAGGATTTGGAATCTTAATATTTCGGGCATTTTGCTCATTTCTTTTTTTAATAATTTGATTTTCTCAGGTGTGCTTTCAAATTCTGCGTTTGCTAAAAAACCTTCTTTTTCTTTTTTTATTTCTTTTGGAAATAAAACTTTTTTCTCTATTTTATTTTCAATTAAGGAAATCTCATTTTCTTTAAATAAGGATTCAATTCTTTGAGCTGTTGTTTCAATTTCTTCTTTTTTTAATTTTGACGAGATTAAATATGTAATTTCGTAATTTTTCATAAATTTTTTAATTCAAGATTGTATTTAGGTTAACTTAGCGGATTAAGGTTCTCGCCGAAGGCGAGGTTCTTAGACAATGGCTTTCCAAGTGAAACGAGGAAAACATTCAAGGTTCTCGCCGAAGGCGAGGTTCTTAGACAATGGCTTTCCAAGTGAAACGAGGAAAACATTCAAGGTTCTCGCCGAAGGCGAGGTTCTTAAATTTTAAATTCAATTACATCGCCGTCTTGTACTATATAGTCTTTTCCTACAGTTTTCAAGACCCCTTTTTCCCGAGCTGTTTTCCAACTTCCGATTTCAAGCAAATCTTTCCAGTCTATTACTTCAGCTTTAATAAATTTTTCTTTAAAATCAGAGTGGACAATATTTCCTGCTTGGGGCGCAGTAGAGTTTCTTTTTAAAGTCCAGGCCCTGGTTTCTTTTCCTCCTGCAATCGTATAAAAAGTGATTAAGTCTAAAATTTTATAGCAGCTTAGAATAATTTCAGGAATCTGTGTTTTTAAGTCTAATTCCTGTATATCTTGACTTGATAACTCTAAGGCTTCTTCTTCTATTTTTAAATTTATTTTGAGGCTAGGGTCAGCTTCTTTTGATTTTTTTTCACTCCCAACATTTACAATATAAAAAACTGGTTTTTCTGTTAAGAGTTGAAGCTCTTTAATTTCTTTTTTTTCTTCGGAAGTTAATTGGATTTCTGAGACTTTAATTCCTTTGGATATTGCATTTTTTACTTTTTGAAGAGTTTGCAGTTTTTTTTGGATTAAGGGATCTTTTTTCTTTTCTAATTTTAAAATTATACTTTCAAGAGTTTCTAAATCCTTCATTAATAATTCTGTTTTAATAATTTCAATATCTCTTTTTGGGTCAATCTCTCCTTGAACATGCTTTATTTTATCTGCTTTAAAAGCTCTGACTACCTCACAGATTGCATCACAGTTTCTTATCTGGGCCAAAAACTGATTTCCCAATCCTTCTCCTTTGTAAGCATTTTTTACCAGACCTGCAATATCCACAAATTCAATAATGGTGGGAGTAATTTTTTCAGGTTTTATAACCTCTGCTATTTTTTGTAGTCGTATATCGGGAACCAAAACTATGCCGTGATTAGGCTTGATAGTGGTAAATGGAAAAGGACCAATGTCCACCTCTTTTTTTGTTAAAGATTTAAAAAGAGTTGACTTGCCAACATTTGGGAGTCCTACTATGCCAACTGAAAAACTCATCGTATTTATGATATAATAAAACTGGGTAAAAATCAACCCTGTAGTATAAATTTGACACGCATAGATTTTTAGTTTTACCTTTGTTGAAATCAATAAAATTTTCACTACAGGGGCAATCCCTCAAAAATATTATGATTAATCCAAATATTTTCAGAGCTTTTGATATAAGAGGAATTTATAAAAAAGAGCTTGATGAAAAAGCAGCTTTTAAAATTGGTTTAGGTTTTACCCGAGTTTTTCCAGAAGCAAAAAAAATTGTAATAGGTCGTGATTCAAGATTAAGTAGTCCCTCTCTGGCAAAAGCTACAATTAATGCTTTGTTAGGCCAGGGGAAAAATGTGGCAGATATAGGATTAGCGCCTGATTCCTTGTTTTCTTTTTCAATTATTAAAAAGAAATTTGATGCAGGAGTAATGATTACTGCTTCTCACAACCCAAAACAATATAATGGTTTGGTATTTAATGTAAAAGGAAAAGGAGTTCAAAAAAAAGATATTAAGGCTATAAAAAAGGTAGCTCAAAAACAAATTATTGAAAAAGGAAAAGAAAAAGGTAAGCTAATTTCCTTTAATCCTAAAAAGGAGTACATTTCCTATGTTTTAAAAAGAGTAAAACTGAAAAAACCTTTAAAGATTATCTTTGATTCAGGAAACGGTGCAGTAGGTTTTTTGCCTGAAAAAGTTTTTAAAAAATTAAACTGCAAAACAAATACAATTTTTGGAAAACCTGATGGTAATTTTCCAAACAGGGCACCTAATCCCTGCATAGAAAAAAACCTTGTTTATTTAAAAAAACAAGTTTTAAAAGAAAGAGCAGATGTAGGTTTTGCTTTTGATGGTGATGGAGACAGAGTAGTTATGATAGATAATAAAGGAAGACGAGTTCCTGAAGATTATTGTCTTATCTTGTTGGCAAAACATATTTTAAAAGAAAAAAAAGGTCCCATAGTTTGTGGATTAAGGGTTTCAGATGTATTTTTGGAGCAAATTAAAAAAATGAAAATAAAGACTCATTTTAGTGTCTGTCATCATAATGCAATTATTGAAAAAATAAAAAAAACAAAAGCTGTTTTTGGAGGAGAAATTACTTCCCATTATTTTTTTCCAAAGCAATTTTATTTGGCAGATGATGCTATCTTTTCGGCTTTAAAATTAGCAGAAATAGTTTCAGAGTATGATGATTTTTCAAAACATATTGATACTTTTCCTAAGATTTTTGCTACACCTGAAATATTTGTAAAAAGCACTGACCAAAAAAAATTTTTGATAATAAAGAAGTTAAAAAAACATCTTAAAAAACAAAAAATAAAATTTATCAACATTGATGGTGCTAGAGTCTTATTTGAAAATGGCTGGGCTTTAATAAGAGCTTCTAATACCTCACCTTTTATAAAAATAAGACTTGAAGGGAAAACAAAAAAAGACCTTTCAAGGGTCAGAAATAAAACCATTAAATTATTAAAGAAAGCAGAAATTAATATTAAGATATAAATTATAATCCAGTATTCTTTTTTACTTTTTTCATTGTGAGTTTTGCTATTTTTTCTGCTCTTTTTGCACCATCCTGTAAGATTTTATTTATTTGAGAACTTTTTAGTTCTTTTTTTGTTTTTCTAAAAATCTCTAATTTTTCAATCAAAAGGGAAGCTAAAGATTTTTTAAATTCTGCATAACCTTTTTTTTCAAATTTCTTTTCAATTTGTTTTATAGGTTTTTCTGAAAAAACTGAATAAATAATTAGAAGATTTGAAATTCCAGGTTTTTTTGTCAAATCATACTTTATATTTTTTCCAGGATCAGTTACAGCTTTCATTATTTTTTCTCTTATTTCTTTTTCTGTATCAAAAAGTCCAATACAGGCTTGAGGGTCTCCGGTTTTTGACATTTTCTTTTTTGGGTTTTTTAAGCTTGCTATTTTAGCTCCTAATTTCGGAAGCAGAGTCTTGGGAATTTTAAATGTTTTTCCGAATTTATTATTAAATCTTCTTGCCATTTCACGAGTTATTTCTACGTGTTGAGCCTGATCTTTTCCAACTGGAACAACCTCTGATTGATAAAGTAAAATATCAGCTGCCATTAAAACAGGATAGTTTAATAGTCCTGCATTAGGGCTTTCTTTTAAATCTTGAGATTTTTCTTTATACTGGGTCATTCTAAAAAGCTCTCCTACTGGAGTAACAGTTCCTAATATCCAGGCTAATTCTGCATGCTCTTTTACATGAGACTGAACAAAGAAAATGCATTTTTTTGGATTCAAGCCCGCAGCCAAATAGGTGACAGCCAGTTCTTGAATATATTTCTGAAGATTTTTTGGTTCATAAGGAGTAGTAATAGCATGCCAATCAACAATAGAAAAAACACAATCAGCTTTTTCCTGAAGCTTTATCCAATTTTTGATTGCACCCAAATAATTTCCAATATGAATATCTCCTGTTGGTCTTACGCCGGAAAAAACTCTCATAAATTTAAGTTGATTTAAGTTAATTAAGTTAAACTAATAAATTAAGCGAATTTAAGCAGATTAAGGAGAAATAAGCAATTAAGGCACTTTAAGTTGATTAATAACGTTAAGCCCGACATATATTAGGTTCATTGGCTGAACCTTATCTTTACTTAGTCGCTCAGTTTCTTTATTTGCTTAAATTCACTTAATTCATTATACCTCAATAATAACTGGTAATACCATAGGTCGCCTTTGGGTTTTTGAATAAAGAAAACCTCCTATTTTTTCTTTGATTTCATTTTTAAGATAGGCCCAGTTTACAATTCCGCCTGAAGTGGCTTTATTAATAATACCTATCACTTTTTTTCTGGTTTCAGCCAAAAGATCCTTTGATTCTCTTAAATAAACAAATCCCCTTGATATTATATCAGGAGAATTTTTGACTTTTCCAGTTTGTCTATCAACAATCGCGATTATAACAAACATTCCATCTTTTGAAAGAACTTTTCTGTCTCTTAAAACAATTTCTCCAACATCTCCAATTCCCAATCCGTCAACCATTACGTGATTGGCATCAACTTTTCTTTTTGAAACAGAAATTTTTTTTCTACTAAGATTTACAATATCTCCATTTTCACAAACTATTGCATTTTCTTTTTTAACACCCGATTCTTTTGCTAATTCTGCATGGGCAGCTAACATTGAATACTGGCCATGAATGGGTAAAAAGAATTTTGGCTTTATAAGTTTTACCATTTCTGACAATTCTTCTTTTTTTGCATGCCCTGAGGCGTGAATATCCATCATTTTATAATGAAAAACCTTAGCACCTTGTCTTAGGATGTTATCCTTTAAATTTTGAACTGTTCTTTCATTTCCAGGCACAACAGAAGAAGAAAAAATTATAGTATCTTCAGGTTTCAACTTGAAAAAGCGGTGCTCTTTATTTGCTATCCTCATTAATATTGCTCTATCTTCTCCTTGGGCCCCTGTACACAGAAAAGTGATTTTGCGGTCAGGATATTTGTGAATATCTTTTGCGCCTATTAAGCTTTTTTTATTGAATTTTAAATATCCAAGAGTTTTTGCAATTTCAACATTTGTTCTCATGGAATAACCATCAATAGCTATTTTCCTTCCATACTTTTCAGAAAGAGTAATTATTTGTTGAATTCTATTTAATAAAGAAGCAAAGGTTGTAGCCACAATTCTTCCTTGAGTTTTTTTAAAGATTTTTTCTAAGTTTTCCATAATCTCTTTTTCAGAAAGAGAATGTCCTTCTTCTTCAGCTCCTGTTGAATCTGACATTAAAAGCAAAATATTTTTCTTTCCAATTGCTTTAATCTTATTAATGTTTGCTGGCTTTTCATAAATTGGATTTTTGTCAAACTTGAAATCAGAAGTATGAAAAATATTTCCTATAGGAGTTTTAATAAAAAGGGCAAAGTTATCAGGAATACTATGGTTTTGTCTTATGAATTCTATTTCAAAAGGACCTAATTTTATTTTATCTTTATTTTTTATTATTTTTATTTTTAGCTTTTTTTGATTTGGAAAATCATCTTGCCTTTTTATTATTAATCCTCGGGTTAAAGCTGCAGCATATATTGGGATTTTGCTATCAATTTTTTCAATTAGATAAGGAATAGCTCCAATATGGTCGTAATGGCCGTGAGTAAAAATAATACCTAAAATGTCTTTTTTTCTTTTTTCTAAATAAGAAATATTAGGAATAATATAATCAACTCCCAAAATGCCTTCTTCTGGGATTCTAAAGCCCATATCAATAATTAAAATCTTTTTTCCGTATTCAAGAAGCATCATATTTCTACCAACTTCTCCTAATCCGCCAAGTGGTATTATTCTGATTTTTTTTGTTTTGCTTTTTAAGTATTTTCTTTTTTTTGATTTTTTTTGTTTTGTTTTTTGCTTTTTCATATTTTCAATACAAGATTAATAACTTCATTAATGTAAAAATTATATTATTAGCAGAAGATTTAATCTTGAAATTTTTAGTGTTATGTGCGGGTAGGAGGATTTGCACCTCCACAGGATTACTCCCACTAGGTTCTGAACCTAGCGCGTCTGCTATTCCGCCATACCCGCTAACGTGCTTGTCCCGCACATGCCGAACAAAGTGAGGTATTGTACGGGAGGCATTTTACTTTAAAAAGTCTAAATTTTTAGGCTTATTTTTTAAAGGAAATTTTCTATAAAGAGAAGGAATTTTTTTATAGTTCTTGTTTTTTATCCATCCTGATTTAGTAAAAAAATAACAAGCGCCTTTCATTTTTTCTAATTCTTTATAAATATTTTCATTTTCATTTGAAATCCAATTTGCAGTTTTTAAAGTTTTCTTTTGAGGATTAATCATAACAACTGCATATTTGGGAGGTATTTTTACCCATTCTCCTTTTTTTGCTTTTACAAAGAAAACATCTTCTACAATATTTTTAACTGCTTTTTGTACTAAGAAAATTGCTTTTCCTGAAAGAACATTATAAAGTTCTTGAAAGTTTTCTGAATTTTGGTTACCCTTGGTTCTTACAAATTCTTTTCCCAGCATTTTAGGTGGAACAACAGTAATGTCGTATCTTAAACTGTCCTTTTTCTTTATTCCTCTGTACATATAGTAGAGCTCAAGGTCAGGATTTTTTTCGGCAAAATCCTTATCAAAAACAACTTTTTTCATTTCTTTAAGAAGTCTAACTTGAGGTTTTACAGCTTTCAACTTTCCACTTTCAACTTTTAATTTTGATTTTATTTCCATACTCTTTTTGTATTAATATACCAATTTTCAATGTTTGTGAATCTTTTTGAAAAATCAGCAACCATTCCAAAATTAACACCTTTAATATTGCTTGGTATAGAATAAAATAGACTTGGACTATACAAGAAAATTACTGGATAGTCTTTGATTAAAATATTTTGAAAATTTACCAGATTTTCATTTAAATCCTCTAAATCATTAGACATTCTTGCTTTTTTCAAAAAATCATCAGCTTTTTCATTTTCATACATTGCCAAATTTAATCCTGGATCTTCAATTCTTGAAGAATGCCAAAAAGCTAATGGGTCTGGAATTAATCCTAATGCCTCTCCAAATAAAAGCATTTCATATTCTCTTGGTTTTATAACTTCCCTTATTAACTCATTGAATTCAAGACTTTCTATTTTGATTTCAATTCCTAATTTTTCCCATTGTTCTTCTAAAACTTTACAAGTTTCAACTAAAAAGGGCTGATTTACTGTATGGAGGGTAAGGGTAAGATGGGGCTGTTCTTCTTGAGATTTATTGCAAACTTGGTTTAGTTTTTCTCTTGTTGTTTCTGATACTAATCCAGTTCCTTTTTCAAAATTCCATGGATCTAAAATATCTTGTTTGTATTTTTCTTGAAATAAAATTACAGCTTGTTCTGTGGCATTTCCAAAATAACCTGTAATTTCACCTCCTGGATAAATATCTTCAAAAAAACTCAAGCATTTTTGGAGATTTTCTACATCCTTTCCTTTACTTCCTTTTTTTAAGTCTTTTTCAAAAATAAATTCAAGATTTTTTTCTGGTTCAAAGAATTTTCCGTTTTTTTCTACAAAACCTTGTTCTTTTAGAATTTGTTTTGCCAGGTCAAGATTAAATTCAAAAATATCAGAGTCCTGGGGCAAATCAAATCCATAAAATTCAGGAAGAATAGGGGAATTTACAATTTCGCCAAAGTTCTTTGCAGCTCTTTTTAATACTTCTGACTTATTTATTGAAATAGTTAGGGCTTTTCTAATATTTTTTTCTTCCAGAATCTCTGATTTTTTAGGATTGAAAAAGACTGCAAAATATCTTGGCACTTTGATTTCGTATGAATTTACCCTTTTTTCTTTTAAAAGTTCAATGACTTGTGGATTTGAAGTTGCAAGGCCCAAAATTTCCCTTTTTTCAAGTGCATTTAGTAATTCTTTTTCATCCTCAAAAAATAAGAATTTAATTTCCTTTAAATAAGGTTTTTCCCCAAAATAATTTTTATTTTGAGAAAGAATTAAAGATTCAACTTTTCCTAAATTGTTATATTTGATTTCTTTGAACTCAAATGGCCCTGAACCAATAGGTTCTTGGAGATTGTATGTGGCAAGAGGAAAATTTTCAGGTGCAATTTCTCCAAATACATGCTTTGGAATTATTTTAATTGTTAATCTTTCCAAAAATGGGAAATAAGGATCTTTTAGCTTAAACATTACTTTTTTGTCTGATATTTCTTCAACTTCTACTCCTACCCAATTTGCTATTTCTGGACTCTTAAATTCCGGGTCTTGAATTGTTTTAATTGTAAATACAACATCACTTGCTGTAATTTCTTTTTCATCGTGCCAGAAAATATTTTCTTTTAGAGTTATTTCGTATACAGTACCTTGTTGTTTAATTTCGTATTTTTCTGCAAGGTTCGGGGAAAAATCACCTTCTATTTCTTCTTTCATTAATCCTGAAAATAAAATTTCAACCAAATCTCTGTCAACATCGCTTGATGCCAAAACTGGATTTATAAAACGTGGTTGACCTACAATTCCTTCAATATAGATTCCTCCCTGGGTTGCAATGACTCTTGTTTTAGAAAAATAAAAATTTGCAAAAAGAGATAACAAAGAAATGATAAAACAAAAAAAGAAAAAAATAAAAAAAAGTTTTTCTTTCGGCGCCAAAACCTTAAAAAGAAGTTTCCATTTGGAGAAAGGAGGGAAATCTTTAAGTTTTTGTTTTTGGGAATCTAAAAGATTTTTAAGAGATTTTATCACTTTCAAAAAAATATTAGAACACCAAGTTAAGTAGGGCCAAAAAAATAAAGCAAAATCCTAAGAATATGGTTGCCCAAAAAATCTTTTTTTCAACTCCTCTTAGAGTTCTGTAAAAACGACCTTCACTTTTAAATAGTCCTCCCTTTTGCTGCAATAACACAGCTACAATCAAAAGAATAGAGACTATTATTTGAAATATTGGTAAATATTGTTTCATTTTTTAAGGTTTTAAAAAAAGGCTCAATATTGAAATAATACAAGTTGTATAAAAAAGAGGTAAGATTCCTTTTATTTCCAGCTCGTAAAAAAGAATGTCTAAAAACCATAAGATTCCCATATTAATTAAAATCCCAAAAAATCCTAAGGTAAAGATTCTTAAAGGAAGTGCCAGTAAATTTAAAACAGGTTTTATAAAAGAATTGATAATCCCCAAAATCAAACAACAAAAAAAGAACATTATCAAAGGGCCTGAAAAAATTACACCAGGAATAAATCTTATTGCCAAGAATAATCCTAAAATAGCAACAAGGATTTGATATAAAAGCTTAGTTAACACAATTATTAAAGCTTATCAAATATTAAAATAAAAGTCAATTGAAATTATTGGAAAAAAGCTTTTTTCCTTAATTTTTTATGATAAGAAATAGCAAATCGGTGAGCTTCATCTCTCATTTGTAATACTAAATTAAAGATCCCCTTTGGTAATGATTTAAGTGAAACAGGATTTTTTCTTCCCTCAATATACAACTTATTATTTTTTTTAGCCAGAGCCAGAATAGGTATTTTAGTGCCTGACACTTGATGCCTTGCTGCATTTAGTTGTGCTTTTCCTCCATCAATTAAAATTAAATCAGGAAATTCCCATTCGTAATGTAAAAATCTTCTTTCCAAAACCTCTTTTATCATTGATATATCATCAGGTCTTTGTTTTGTTCTTATTTTGAATTTACGGTAAAGATTTTTTACAGGCATCCCTTTTATAAAAACAATCATAGAGCCTACAGCCTCTTTTCCCTGAATATTAGATATATCATAGGCTTCAATTTTGTCAATTTCTTTTTTAAATATTTTTTTAAGATTTTCTTTTGTATTTTCCCAGTTTTTACTTTCTGGTTCAGAAATCATAAAGTTTTCAATTTCAATAACTTTTGCATTTGAAAAAATTTTTTCAAGAGAGAAAATTTGATCCCTTAGTCTTGCTGCTTTTTCAAATTCTTTTTTCTCTGAATACTGTTTCATTTTTCTTTTTAAGTCTTTTAAAACATTCTTTTTTTTCCCTTTTAGAATCCTTATAATATTTTTTGAATTATTTTTGCATTCTTGTTTTAATTTTTTTTCAAAGCCTGGGATTTGTTTTCCTGTTTCAGACCTTAACAGGCAAGGAGCAGGACATCTTTTAAGTTGATACCAAAGACAAGGTTTTTTTGGTATTCTTTGACAGGACCTGAAAGGAAAAATTTTTCTTAATATTTTTAAAGTTTGTTTTAAAGCTTTTCCATCAACAAAAGGGCCTATATATTTAGTTTTTGGTTTGTAGTTTGTAGTTTGCAGTTTGGTTTGATGGCTAATAAAAATTTTTGGAAATTGTTCCCCGCCTGCATCGTTAAGTTTTGCATTGCGGGCAGGTTTTGTTATTCCTACAAAAAAGAATTTCTTGTCATCGCGCCAAACAGTGTTAAATTTAGGTTGATGCTTTTTTATCAATTTTGCTTCTAACAAAAGAGCTGAAATTTCAGAATCAGTTTTTATGTATCCTATTTTATTTGTTTTGTTTAAGAAAAGAGAATCTTTAAATCCAGGTACTTTAAAATGATTTTTTACTCTTTTTTGAATATTTGAGGCTTTTCCAATGTACAATATCTTTTTTTTCTGAAAAAAAGCATAAACGCCAGAACTTTTTGGAAGCCTGGAAATTTGTTTTACATTTAGAAATTTAAAGCTAATCATTCTATTAGATTGTAATTCAAAAATACCTTCTTTTCAATTAGGCTAAAAAGAAGCATTGAAAATTATTCAAATTTTAGTTATAATATTACCTATGGCAAAAGAATCTTTTATAAAAATAAGGGGGGCAAGAGTTCATAATCTGAAAAATGTTAATGTGAATATTCCAAAGGATAAGTTAGTTGTAGTTACTGGAATTTCTGGCTCTGGAAAATCATCTTTGGCTTTTGATACTCTTTATGCTGAAGGTCAAAGGAGATATGTAGAATCTTTATCTGCTTATGCCAGGCAATTTTTGGGTGTGATGAAAAAGCCAGACGTAGATAAAATTGAAGGAATTTCACCTGCTATTTCAATAGACCAAAGAAAAGCCGCTCACAACCCAAGATCAACAGTTGGCACAATTACTGAAATTTATGATTATTTGAGATTATTATTTGCCAGAATAGGAAAGCCCCATTGCCCAAAGTGTGGAAAACTTATTTTGCGACAGACAATTGACCAGATTGTAGAGCAGGTTCTTTCCCTGCCAAAACAAAAAGAAATTTTGATTTTAGGACCTGTAATCCGTTCAAGAAAAGGAGAGCATAAAGGAATTTTAGAAGAAATTCAAAGGTCAGGATTTATAAGGGTAAGAATTAATGGAATCCTGCACAGAACAGAAGAAGCCCTTCAGTTAAGCCTGAACAGGAACAAAAAGCATAATATTGAGGTTGTGGTAGACAGATTAGACCTATCTGAGGAAATAGACAGGCCTAGGTTAGTTGATTCATTAGAAACAGGTTTAAAACTTGGAAAAGGAGTGGTTATAGTAAACGGAGAGTTGAAAGTTGAAAGTAGAAAGTTGAAAACAGAAAGTGGAAGGTCAAAACAACGTTCAACCTACAAAGTTCAACCTTCTAATGATTTGGTTTTTAGTGAGCATTTTGCTTGTGAAAAATGTGGCATTTCTTTGCCAGAATTAGAACCTCGTCTTTTTTCTTTTAATTCACCTTTTGGTGCTTGTCCTGCTTGTCAGGGACTGGGTGAAAAATTAGAAGTTAATCCTGAATTGGTAATTCCAAACAAAAATTTGACAATTAATGAGGGAGCAATTATGCCTTGGGCTTATGCTTCCCATAAAGTAGGAAGACAAGGATATTTTTGGTGGAAATTACATGACCTTTCTCAAAGACACAATTTTTCTTTGGATATTCCTGTTTCAGATTTAAAAAAGAATACTTTAGATTTAATTTTATATGGAGATAATGATTTTGAGGGTGTAATTCCTTGGCTGGAAAGAAGATACCACAGTACAGAATCAGATTCAGCCAGAAAAGAAATTGAAAAATATATGGTTGAAAAAAAATGCGAAACCTGCCAGGGGAAAAGACTAAAACCAGAAGCTCTTGCTGTAAAAGTGGCAGCAAAAACAATAGATGTTTTAGTTAAAACCCCTATTTTAGAGCTTCAACAATTTTTTAGGCAATTGGAAAAAACAAAAAAATTATCAGAAACTGATTTTAAGATAGCAAGACTTATAGTCAAAGAGATTATTAACAGACTTCAGTTTTTAATTGATGTTGGGCTTGATTATTTGACCTTAGATAGAAAAAGCAGTACTTTGGCAGGCGGGGAAGAGCAAAGAGTAAGGCTGGCTACTCAAATTGGCACTCAGCTTTCAGGCGTTCTTTACATTTTAGATGAACCGTCAATTGGATTACATTCAAGAGACCAAAAAAGACTGGTAAAAACCTTAAAAAAATTAAAAAATTTAAAAAATACAGTGCTGGTTGTAGAACATGACCCCCAAACAATAATTTCTGCAGATTGGATAATAGATTTGGGACCTGGGGCTGGGAAGCATGGCGGGAAAATTACTTTTTATGGTACACCCAAAAAATTATTGAAAAGTTCTACTTTAACAGGAAAATATATTTCAGGAAAAGAAAAAGTAGAAATAAATTTAAAACCTAAAATTAAAAGCCAGAAATTCTTAGAAATTACAGGAGCCCAAGAGCATAACCTTAAAAATATAAACGTGAAAATTCCTTTGGAGAAATTTGTTTGTATTTGCGGTGTTTCAGGCTCTGGAAAAAGCTCTTTAATGAATGATGTTTTAGCCAGAGCTTTAATGAAAAAGTTTTATAATGCAAAAAAAGAGCCAGGCAAGCATAAAGCTATTTTGGGAACAGAAAATTTGAATAAAGTTGTTTTAGTTGACCAGTCTCCAATTGGAAGGACTCCAAGGTCAAACCCTGCAACCTATATAGGAGCCTTTACTTATATCCGCTATCTTTTTTCAAAAACAAGGCAGGCTAAGGTTCGTGGTTATTCACCTGGCAGGTTTAGTTTTAATGTAAAAGGCGGAAGATGTGAGGAATGCGGGGGAGATGGGGTTAAAAAAATTGAAATGTATTTTTTGCCTGATATATTTGTTCAATGTCAGGAATGCAAAGGAAAAAGATACAATAAAGAAACTTTGGAAATAAAATATAAAGAAAAAAATATTTCAGAGGTCTTGGAAATGACAGTGGAAGAGGCTTTGGAATTCTTTAAAAATATTCCTCCTTTATACAGAAAATTAAAGGTTTTAAATGATGTGGGATTGGGCTATATTCAGTTAGGACAGCCTGCACCTTCTTTATCAGGAGGAGAGGCCCAAAGAGTAAAATTAGCTTTGGAATTGTCAAAAGTAGCTACAGGAAAAACTTTTTATATTTTAGATGAGCCAACAACAGGGCTTCATCCTTATGATATTAAAAAGCTTATTTTGGTATTAAAAAGATTAGTTGAAAAGAAAAACACTGTTTTAATTATTGAACATAATTTAGATGTAATAAAAAACGCAGACTGGATTATAGACTTGGGACCGGAGGGCGGAGAAAAAGGAGGCCACATTATAGCAGAAGGTGAACCCAAAAAAATAACTAAAAATAAAAAAAGCTATACTGCAAGATTTCTTAAAAAAGCTTTAAAAAATTGACAAAAATAAAAAAAAATTGTAATCTATTTTAGACATCAGGGAAAGAGTTCTTACACAACAGAATGCCAAAGGAGGGGGAGGCGCCTCTTGGCGCTCCCTGAAACCCCTTCTTTTTTGAGCCTTGTTTAAAACCTTGACATCAATATTTTAATTCTTAAAATACTATTAGCAGTCAGACATATAGTTTGCTAAAAGCAATATTAATAAATTAAATATAATATTATGAAAATAAAACCATTATCAGACCATATTCTTATAGAACCAATAAAGCCTGAAGAAAAAACAAAAACAGGTATTTTGCTTCCTGAAACTGCTGAAAAAGAAAGGCCAGAACAAGGTAAAGTTATTGCTGTAGGTCCTGGAAAAAGAAATTCTGCAGGAAAAATTATTCCAATGGATATAAAAGAAGGAGATACTGTATTATTTACAAAATATAGTCCAAATGAAATTAAAATAGGTGATAAAGAGTATCTTATTGCAAGGCAAGAAGATATTCTTGGAATTATTGAATAAAAATGTAGGCAACCTCGCCCAAATTTTGCGGGGAAGCTAAAAGGCAGCCCGCTTCGCCCTGCAAAGGATGTCCCTATTCGGGACACGCAGGCTGCAAGGATTTTTAAAAACTTTATTTACCAATCTAAAATATTGAGCAAGGGTGAGGACAAAATTTGAGCTGGGTACTCATTTTGTTCCTCGCTTACGCTCGTCATAAAATGAGCAAACAAATCTTATATTCAGAGGAGGCTCGTAAAAAAATAAAAGCAGGTGCTGATAAATTAGCTAATGCTGTAAAAGTAACATTAGGCCCAAAAGGCAGGAATGTTGTTTTGGATTCAGGGTTTGGAGCTCCCACTATTACAAATGATGGAGTTTCAATTGCAAAAGAAATTGAATTAGAAGATAAAATTGAAAATTTGGGGGCTGAAATTTTAAAAGAAGTAGCTTCAAAAACAAATGAAATAACAGGCGATGGCACTACTACTGCAACTGTTTTGGCCCAAGCCATTTTAACAGCAGGTTTAAAAAATATTGCAGCAGGTGCTAATCCCTTGGCTTTAAAAAGAGGAATTGATATGGGTACCAAAGCTGTTATCACAAGCCTAAAGGAAATGTCAAAAGAAGTGGGCACAAAGGAAAAAATAGCTCAAGTAGCCACTATTTCAGCTGCAGATTCTGAAATGGGAAACTTAATTTCAGAAGTTATGGAAGAAGTTGGAAAAGATGGAGTGGTTACCTGCGAGGAATCAAAAACATTTGGACTGCAAAAAGAAATTGTAAAAGGAATGAGGTTTGACAGGGGGTATATTTCACCTTATATGATTACTGATACAGAAAGAATGGAAAGCATTTTTGAAGATGCTTTTATTTTAATTACAGATAGAAAAATATCAGCTTTAACTGAAATTTTGCCTGTATTAGAAAAAATAGCAAAAACTGGGAAAAAAGAATTAGTAATTATAGCAGATGAAGTAGAAGGAGATTCTTTGGCTACTTTAATAGTTAATAAACTAAGAGGAACGTTTAATTCTTTGGCAATAAAAGCACCAGGCTTTGGTGATAGAAAAAAAGAAATGTTAGAAGATATTGCTGTTTTAACAGGAGGTCAGGTGATTTCTGAAGAAACAGGTTTGAAATTAGAAAGTGTAGAATTAGAAATGCTTGGCAGGGCAAGAAGAGTAGTTTCCGCAAAAGAACACACAACTATTATTGAAGGGAGGGGTCAAAAAGAAAAGATTGAAGCCAGAATTTTCCAAATTAAAAAAGAAATTAAAGAATCAGATTCTGATTTTGACAAAGAAAAATTACAAGAAAGATTAGCAAAACTAACAGGTGGGGTGGCAGTAATTAAAGTTGGTGCTGCTACCGAAGTTGAACAAAAATCACGCCAGCATAAGGCAGAAGATGCTTTATCTGCTACCAAGGCTGCAGTTGAAGAAGGGATTGTTCCTGGTGGAGGAGTGGCTTTATTGCGGGTAATTCCAGGTTTAAATAACTTACAGGTTGGAGGCGATGAAAGAACAGGGCTTGAGATTTTAAAAAGGGCTTTGGAAGAACCTGCCCGAATTATAGCTGAAAATGCAGGAGAAGATGGAGCAGTAGTTGTCGCTGAAATTAAAAGAAGAAAAGAAGGATTTGGCTTTAATGCCGAAACTATGAAGTTTGAAGATCTTTTAGAATCCGGAATTATTGACCCCACAAAAGTGGTAAGGTCAGCTTTAGAAAATGCAGCTTCTGCAGCTTCAATGTTTTTAACCACAGAGGCTGTAGTAGCTGATATTCCAGAAAAGAAAGAAGAAAATATTCCTCCCATGCCAGCAGGATATTAATTTTTTTATTCTTGAAATTAGAGTTTAAAAAATCAAAGACCCTATATTGGGTCTTTGATGCGTTGTAAAACCTGGAAATTTTGCTATAATTATATTTAGAAAATAAAAAGACAAAAGGTCGAGATGATAAAAACTAATTTTCAATTTTGAAAAAATAAATTATGTTAAATGTTCTTGGATTAATTGGTTTGGTTGTTGTTGGTGTTATATTTTGGTTGGTTTTTGTTTATAACAGTCTTGTAAAATTAAGAGTAAGGGCAAAAGAAGCCTGGGCTGATATTGATGTCCAGTTAAAAAGAAGATATGATTTGATTCCTAATTTGGTGAGTACTGTTAAAGGATATGCAGCTCATGAGAGAGAGCTTTTTGAAAAAGTGACACAAGCTCGCTCTCGTGCTATGGGGGCAAAAACAGTAGGAGAAAGAGCTGAAGCTGAAAATGCTTTGAGTTCAACCTTAAAAACTCTTTTTGCTGTTTCCGAAAACTATCCAGAATTAAAAGCCTCAACAAACTTTTTAGAGCTTCAAAAGGAACTAAGTGATACTGAAAACAAAATTCAGGCTGCCAGAAGGTTTTATAATGCTAATGTCAGGGACTTAAATACGAAAATGGAAATGTTTCCAGTAAATTTGATAGCCTCTGCTCTTGGATTTAAGAAGATGGAATTTTTTGAAATAGAAATAGCAGAAGAAAGAGAAGCGCCAGAAGTTGAATTCTAATCAAAACTTGAAACTTGAAACTTGAAACCTGGAGCCTGACAGGAATTAGATTGATTAAATCTGAATTAATGTTTTACGTTTCATGTTACGTGTTTCATGACTTTATATACTTTAGCTGAGTCTAATATTAGAAAAACTTGGTTTTATTTAGGCTTTTTTTTGGTATTGATTCTTTTGATTGGTAGATTTCTTTCTTATTATTTTGAAAGTCAGTTTTTATTTTTAGTTGCCTTATTTTTAAGTATTTTTGCAAGTATTGGTTCTTTTTGGTTTTCAGATAAAATTGTTTTGGCTATGAGTTCTGCCCGTCTTATAGAAAAAAAAGACAATCCTGAACTTTATCGTTTGGTTGAAAATCTTTGCATCACAGCAGGGCTTCCCCTTCCTAAGGTTTATATTATTAATGATTCAGCCCCTAATGCTTTTGCAACAGGAAGAGATCCTAACCATTCGGTTATTGCTGTAACTCAAGGTTTGCTTGATAAATTAGAAAGAACAGAATTAGAAGGAGTAATTTCTCACGAGTTAGCTCATATTGGAAACAGAGATGCTTTTTTGCAAACAATAGTTGTTATTCTGGTAGGTTTGATTATCAGGGTAGTGGATTTTTTCTTTCGGAGTGAAATCAAGCCAAAAAGAGATAGTGATGAAAAAGGGCCTCCAATTTTATTTATCTTAGGTATTATTTTTTTGATATTGGCTCCGATTTTTGCCCAGTTAATAAGATTTGCTATTTCAAGAAAAAGAGAGTTTTTGGCTGATGCAACAGGTGCTCTTTTAACCAGGTATCCTGAGGGTTTAGCTTCGGCTTTAGAAAAAATTTCCCAGGACCAGGAAGCTTTGGAGGCTGCAACTAATGCCACCGCCCATTTGTATATTGTTAATCCTTTTAAAGGAAAGCAAGCAAAAAGTTTTCTTGCAAAACTTTTTTCAACTCATCCTCCTGTTGAACAAAGAGTAAAAGCTCTTAGAGGCCTTAGAACCTGATTTCAAGAATTTATAAAAAATAATACAGGATTAAAATTTTAAAGTTAAAGATTATATGAAGTGTCCTATTTGCAAAATTGAGTTAAAAAAATCAACTTTAGCCAATACTGCAATAGATTACTGTCCTGTTTGTCTTGGTGTTTGGTTTGAAAAAGACGAGTTAAGGCAGGCAAAAGATGAAAAAGACAAAGATTTAATTTGGTTAGATATTGACCTTTGGAAAGACAAGGACAAGTTCAAAGTTTTAAAGGGAGAGTTTCTTTGTCCTTTTTGTCAGGTTCCTCTTTATGAGATTTATTATGGTGATTCTGACATTAAAATAGAAGCCTGCAATGTTTGCAATGGAGTTTGGTTAGATAGAGGAGAGTTCAGGCAGATTGTAAAGTTTTTAAAAGAAAAAGCAAAGTATGAAATTTTAGAAAATTATTTTTCTAATTTGGTAAAAGAAACCTTTGAAATCTTTAGAGGACCTGAGAGTTTGAGAGAGGAAATTTTAGATTTATTAGCTATTTTGAAAATTCTTCGTTACAAACTTGTTGTCAAGTTTCCAGATATTTCTAATATTGTTTCTAATTTACAAAAAAGAAGTTGATACTGGTAGGGTGTTGAAATAACAAATTAGAATGACTTGTGTGGGTTTTTTTATCCTGCTTAATGTGGAGAGGTGCGCCGAATGGTAAGGCACATGCCTGGAAAGCATGGGCTCCGAAAGGGGCTTGCGGGTTCGAGTCCCGCCCTCTCCGCTTTGTGCGGCACAAATCCCACCCCCACCGCATAAATAATTTTTTTAAAAGATTCAATAAAAATGATATCAAAATCTCCTATTAAAAAGTTTTCTTTTTTCAAAAAACCATTGAAAGTTCTTTTTGTAGTAGCAGAAATTTATCCTTATGCAACAATGGGAGGTTTGGGGATGGTAGTTTCTTCTTTGGCAAAGTCTTTAAAGAAATTAGGGGTTGATATCAGGATTTTTACCCCAAAATATGGTTCTATTGACGAAGAAAAATATAAAATGGAAATGGCTTTAGAAGGATTAAAGGTTCCTACTGATGATAAAGAAAATAAAAGAAATTTAATCTGTAATATTAAAAAACATTTTTTGCCTCAATCTACTATTCCGGTTTATTTTCTTGAAAATATGGAATATTATGAAAAGCGCTCCAATGTCTATGGTTATTCAGATGACTCTATTCGTTTTGCTCTTTTATGTCGTGGGGCTTTGGAGTTTTTACGTAAATCTGACTGGATTCCAGATATAATAAATTGTAATGATTGGCATACAGGTGCTTTATCAAATTATTTAGAAACAACTTACAAAAAAAATGAAATTCTAAAAAATATTAAAACAGTTTTTTCAATACATAATCTTTATCATCAAGGTACTTTTGACCATCGGTTTGTTTCTGAAATGGATTTTGATGATGGAAAATCACAAATTCCTTCTTTATTTTCTGAGAGACTTTCTAAATTAAATTTCATGAAGAGAGGGATTATTTATTCTGATATTGTAATCACTGTATCAGAAACTTATGCCCAGGAAATTTTAACAAAAGAATACGGCGAAGGATTAGGAGATCTTTTAAATGAGGTGAGAACAAAAATATATGGAATAGTTAATGGGCTTGATTATAATGAATTGAATCCAGCTGTAGATAAAAATATATCAGTAAATTTCAGCATTTTATCTTTAGAAAAAAGAAAACAAAACAAAATCAGATTGCAAAAAGAATTTAATTTAGAAATTTCAAAGGAAATTCCTGTTTTAGGAATGGTCACCAGATTAGATGAACAAAAAGGAATAGATTTGCTTTTTCCAATTTTAGAAGTTTTGATTTCTGAGTTTAATTGCCAATTTGTAATTGTTGGAGGCGGAGATCAAAGATATCGCGAATTTTTTGAAAAAGAAAAAGAAAAATTTCCTAAAAGATTAGGATGTCATTTAATGCCAGATTTTACTTTGTCTCGTCACATTTTTGCAGGATGTGATTTATTTTTAGTGCCATCAAAGTTTGAGCCTTGTGGAATAACCCAAATGGAGGCAATGAGATATGGGGCAGTGCCAATCGTTAGAAAAACAGGAGGTTTGGCTGACACAGTAGAAGATTTTATTCCTGAAAGAAATTCAGGTACTGGTTTTGTTTTTGAGAAATTTGATTCTTATGCTCTTTTTGGGGCAATTATTCGTGGTTTAGAAACTTATAAATATAAAAAAGTTTGGCAGGGATTAATAAAAAGGATAATGAGAGCTGATTTTTCGTGGGAGAATTCAGCTAAAAAATACCTTAATCTTTATAGAAAAATTTATTATTCATGATTTGGTCAAATTTTTTACATTTTTATCAGCCAGCCCAGCAACAGCCTCATATTTTAGAGGCCGTTATTGTTCAAAGTTATCGTCCCATTCTTCAGGGGATTAAAAAGCATAAAAAAACCAGACTGACCTTAAATATAAATGGAAGTTTGTTAGAGCTTTTTGATAAGTATAAATATTACGACCTTATTGATGTTTTAAGAGAGCTTGGTCAGGAAAAAAGAATTGAATTTACAAGTTCTGCAAAATATCATGCTTTTTTGCCTTTTTTAGAAGAAAAAGAAATTGTCCGTCAGATAAAAATTAATGATGAGGCTAATAAATTCTTTTTGGGTAGGACTTATAATCCTAAAGGTTTTTTCCCGCCAGAAATGGCTTATAAAAAAGAATTAGCTGAAATAATTCAAGGCTTGGGCTTTGAATGGATAATTTTAGATGAGATAGCTTTTGGTGGTAAAGCAGGCAATGTAGATTTTTCAAAGATTTATAAGATTAAGAACACAAATCTTTTAGTTTTTTTTAGAGAAAGAAGAATGAGTAATTTAATTATGTCAGCTGTAGTTCGTTCTAAAAAAAGTTTGATAGAGTCTATAAAAAATGACTTTAAAAGTAACCGTTATCTTATAACGGCAATGGATGTTGAAACTTTTGGTCACCATAGACCTGGCCTGGAAAATCTTTTGTTTAAGATTTTTGAAGCTTCTCAGTTTGATTTAAAAAAGATTTCAGAAATTCCAAATTTCTATAAGAAAGTAGAAATTATAGAACCTGTTGAATCAACCTGGGCAAGCAGCGAACAAGATATTAAAAAAGGAATCCAGTTTCTTTCTTGGTCAGACCCTGAAAATATTATTCATAAATGGCAGTGGGAATTTTTGAGAATGGTTTTGAAAGAGTTTTACAGGATGAATCAAAAATCCTCAAAATATAATAAAGTTCGTAAGAAAATTGATTTGGCATTATCAAGTGACCAATTCTGGTGGGCTTCGGCAAAACCTTGGTGGAGTTTGGAAATGATAGAGGATGGGGCATATCGTTTATTGGATGCTTTGCGCAGCATTCCTCAGGTTTCAAAAGAAAAATTAGAAAAAGCCCTTGATTTTTACGAAAAAATTATATCAACTTCTTTTACCTGGCAGAGAACAGGTAAGATTCATGAGATGATGAGAGAGCAAAAACAATTTTTAAGAATTCCTTTTAAAGAAAGAACTTTTTCTGCAGGTGGGGCAGAAAAAGGGGTTTATTTTTCTTTTTTAGATATGATGGAAAAATTAGAAAAAGAAGCTGCAAAAAAAGGGGAGTATGAAAAAGCAATTCTCTGGCGCGATGCAATTTATAAATTAGAAAATAAATTAGATATTTATGACACTATTAATGCTATAGATCTTTTAAGAATTGAAATTCCTCACCAAAAAGTAGAAGAAACAATTAAAAAATATAAAGAAAAATATAAAAAGATTCGGGGAGGCCAACCCGAACAAAGAGGTGCCTAAAATTAAAAAACAAAAATTAAAAGTTTTATTTATTGCCTCAGAATGCGCACCTGTTGTAAAAGTTGGTGGCTTAGGAGATGTTATTGGTTCTCTTCCTAAAGCCCTAAAAAAAATAGGGGTTGATGTTTCAGTTTTAATTCCAAAGTATAGAAAAATAAAGGGAATAAATCCTAAACTCAAAAAATCTTTTAAAATAGACTTTGGAGATAAAAAAGAAAAGGTAACACTTTATAAGGCTAAGATTCCGAATTCTGAAGTTTCCTTATATTTGTTAGAAAATAAAAAATATATTTCTTCAGGCGGTGTTTATTTTTCTTCTTCTGCTATGGCCTTTACACAAAAAGAAATTAATCGTTTTGCATTTTTTTCAAAAGCAGCAATTCCTTTTATTTCTGAATTCAATCCTGATATAGTTCATTGTCATGATTGGCATGTAGGTATTATTCCAGATCTATTAAAAAAAGAAAATATAAGGATTCCCAGTATTTTTACTATTCACAATTTGGCTAATCAGGGATTTTCCCAACTTGGAATTTTAAGGAAATTAAGTTTTATTAAAACACCAAGTGCTTTAATTAACTGGGATGCTCAAGATGGAAATTTGGATTTTATTCTTCAGGGAATTGTAAGTTCTGATATTTTAACTACTGTTTCTCCTTCTTATGCAAAAGAAGTTATGACTCCTGATTTTGGCGAAGGCCTAAATGAGATTTTAAAAGCTAGAGAAGCAAGGATCTTCGGGATTTTGAATGGCATTGATTATGGGGTTTGGAATCCTCAAAAAGATGAAAAGATTTTTAGAAAATATAGTATTAAAAATTACAAAAAGAAAAAAGCAGAAAATAAAAAAGCTCTTCAGGAAAAATTAGGATTGCCAAATGATTCCAAAGTTCCTGTTTTGGCAATGATTTCTCGTTTGACTTGGCAGAAAGGATTTGATTTGATGCTTGATATTTTTGATAAAATTTTAGAGCAGAAAGTTCAGATTGTTATTTTAGGAGTAGGCGAGAAGGTTTTAGAAAAGTCCTTAAAAACAAAAGAAAGAAAGAATAAAACAAAAGTTTCAGTAAATATCAAATTTGATGAAAGATTGGCTCATCAGATTTATGCGGGAGCAGATATTTTTATTATTCCTTCCCGCTTTGAGCCTTGTGGACTTTGTCAAATGATTGCAATGCGCTATGGAACAGTGCCTGTTGTAAGAAAAACAGGGGGACTGGCTGATACAGTAGAGGATAAGAAAACAGGATTTGTTTTTGAAGAATATAAGCCTTCTGCCCTTTTTGAAAAAATAAAACAAGCTTTAAATCTTTATTCAAATAAAAGGAAATGGCAGGATTTGATAGTTGCTATAATGAAAAAAGACTTTTCTTGGAAAAAATCAGCCAAAGAATATTTAAAAATATATAAAAAATTAATTGATATTTAAAAGAATTTTGCTAAAATTCAAGCTAAATCTGGTTTTATGATTAATTCTCCAATAGATGAAATAAAAAATAAGTTGGACATTGTAGAAGTTATTGGAAGTTATATCAAATTAAAAAAGACAGGTGCAAATTATCGTGCTCTTTGTCCTTTTCATTCAGAAAAAACCCCTTCTTTTTTTGTTTCTCCTGCTCGTCAAATTTGGCACTGTTTTGGCTGCAGTTTGGGAGGTGACATATTTGGTTTTGTAAAACAGATTGAAGGAGTGGAGTTTGGAGATGCCTTAAGAATTTTAGCTCAAAGAGCTGGTGTTCAATTAAAGCCAACAAGGCCCGAGTTGATAACTGAACGTCAAAGATTATATAGAATTTGTGAATTATCTTGTCAATTTTTTGAAAAACAATTAAAAGAAAGTAAAACTGGAAAAACTGTCCAGCAATATCTTTTAAAAAGAGGAATTACAAAGGAATCTCAAGATTTTTGGAGATTGGGTTATGCGCCAGGTGCCTGGCGTAGCTTAAGCGATTTTTTGATTTCAAAAGGCTATAAAAAGCAAGAAATTCAAAGAGTAGGCCTGAGCATATCTGATGAAAAAGGTAATTTTTATGACAGATTTAGAGGAAGAATAATGTTCCCTATATTTAGTTTGAGTTCTCAACCAATTGCTTTTTCGGGAAGAATATTTGAAGATTCAGGTAAAAAAGCTGAAAAACCAAAAATAATTGCAAAATATATTAATAGCCCCAATACTTTGCTTTACGACAAAGGAAAGATTTTGTTTGCTTTAGATAAAAACAAAGTAGATATCAGAAAACAGGACAATTGCATTTTGGTTGAAGGCGCAATAGATGTTATTTTATCTCACCAGGCAGGAATAAAAAATATAGTTGCAACCATGGGTACTGCCTTAACTTCTTATCAATTAGATATTTTAAAAAGATATTCTCAAAAGTTAACTTTAGCATTTGATATGGATATGGCAGGTGATACAGCTACAAAAAGAGGAATAGATTTGGCACAAGAAAAAGGATTTGAAATTAAGATAGCAATTTTGCCAAAGGAAAAAGATCCTGCTTTGGTAATTGTAGAAGACAAAGAAAATTGGAAAAATATTTTAGAGAATGCAAAATTAATTTTGGATTTTTATTTTGAAAATACATTTTCAAAGTTTGACAAAGAAACCCCAGAAGGAAAAAGAGAAATTTCAAATGCCTTAATTCCTGTTATAAAAAGAATTCCCAATAAAATTATTCAATCTCATTGGGTTCAAAAGTTAGCAAATGAACTAAAAACAAGAGAAGATGATGTTTTAGAAGAGCTTGAGAAAGTAAAAATTGAAAAACCAGAACAAGAAAAATCTGTTTTAGAGCAACCTAAAAAAACAAGAAAAGACTTGCTGGAAGAGAGGTTAATTTTTCTTGTGTTAAAAAATCAGAAATTAGTTTTGAGTTTAGGAAAGCAAGATTTTGACTTGTTTTCTAAAAAAATAAATGAAATTTTGTTTTTTATAAAAGATATTGGTTTAGACTTTGATAAACTAAAAGAGAAATTATCTCCTGATTGCTTTAAGTTTTTAAATGTAATTTCCTTAAAAACAGAAATAGAGCAAAAACAAGAAGATTACGAAAAAGAATTTGAAAAATGTTTAAATGAAATAAAAACATTAGAGATAAAACAGGAATTAAAAGAAATTTCAGAACGAATAAAAGAAGCTGAACAAAAAAAAGAACCTGAAAAAGTAAAATTGTTAACAGAGAAATTTAATAATTTAACAGAAAAATTAAAAATTAATTAAATTTTTAGATAATATGCCAAGACCAAAAAAGGTTTTTACAAAAGAAAAAGTAAAACAATTAATAGAAAAGGGAAGGACAAGAGGGTTTATTACTATTTCTGAAATTCTGACTTTATTCCCAACATTAGAAAAAGACCCAAATGGATTAGAAAGTCTTTTTGATGAGTTAGAAAGCGAGGGAATTGCAGTTAAAGAAAGAAAAGAAATATTTGAAACAGAACAGAAGAAAATTATAGCCCCTGCTTTAAGAATTGACCCTGTTCAAATGTATCTAAAGGAAATCGGAAGAACTCCTCTTTTAAGTGCAAGCGAGGAGTTAACACTTGCAAAAAGGATTGAAAAAGGAGAAGAAGCTGCAAAAAAGAAAATGATTCAGTCAAATCTAAGATTAGTTGTTTCTATTGCAAAAAAATATATTGGAAAATCTCCAAACATGAGTTTCTTGGATTTAATCCAAGAGGGAAACAGGGGATTGTTCAGAGCAGTAGAAAAATTTGATTGGAGAAAAGGTTACAAGTTTTCAACCTATGCTACCTGGTGGATAAGACAAGCCATAACAAGGGCATTAGCTGACCACTCCAGAACAATTAGAATTCCTGTTCACATGGTGGAAACTCTTTCAAAATATACTAAAGCCAAAAGAGCATTAAGTCGTGAATTAAATAGAGATCCTCTCCCTGAGGAAATCGCAGCTGAAATGGGAATAAAACTTGATAAGGTTTATCATATAATGAAAATCACCCAAGGAACTATTTCTTTAGAAACCCCGGTTGGTGAAGATAAAGACACGCTTTTGGAAGAGTTTATAGAAGATGAAAAAGTGATTTCTCCTTCAAAAAGTGCAGCCAGAAGATTATTAAAAGAGAGAATGAAAGAAGTTTTAACAGAACTTACTCCTCGTGAGCAAAAAATATTATCTATGAGATTTGGTTTAGATGATGGAGTAAGACACACTTTAGAGGAAGTAGGAAAAGAGTTTGGAGTAACAAGAGAAAGAATTCGTCAGATTGCAGCTCGCGCCCTTGAAAAAATAAGACAGCAGGACGATATGAAAAAACTAAAAGAATACTAATTTAGTGAACAGCGAACAATAAACAGTGAACATTAAAAATATTGTAAAAATCATAATAATAGTTTAAAGTTTAAATAGTCGCTTTGCGACTTGTTCCGGCGTGGCGCTCCGTCAACTGACGGAGGTTGCGCGGGAACTATTATGTACTGTGTATACGCTATTTTTAATATAAGGCATAAGAAGATATATATCGGGCAAACAAAAGATTTGGACGTTAGGTTGAAATTGCACAGAGAAAAGATATTTAAAAATAGCTATACTTCGCGGTTTGATGGAAAGTGGGTATTAGTTCATGAAGAAAAATTTGGAACGAGAAAGGAAGCAATAATTAGAGAGAGACAATTGAAAAGTTATCAAGGAAGAAAGTTTATCTACAGATTAATTAACCAAAATTGATCCGGCGTGGCGCAATGGTAGCGCGGGTGCCTGTTAAGCACTAGGTTGTAGGTTCGAATCCTACCGCCGGAGCAGACCGAGACGCCTAACCGGATAGTGCATCATTTCGTGTGACCTAAAGGCATAGGAATCTAAAAATCCTAGAGCCTTTTTGTATTTTATGGGGAACGATAAATAAGAATTAAAAGGTAACGTGTAAGTTTGACAATTATTATAAGAAATGTTATAATTTAAATATAGTTTAAGAGAATAGGAAGAGAAAGTATTAGATGTTATTTTACATTTTTCTTCAAAAGATATTTATATTTTTGCGGCTCTTTGAAATCTTATTTCTTTGTACTAGGCAATTTGCTTAGAATTCAGTTTCCATGTAGATTGCCTAGTATAAGGATAGGCATACAATTCTCATTGCCCGAGTCCCAGGGATCATTCCAATAGGCACGGGCCTATCAGTCAAAAAAAAGGAGAGAAAATGGCTATCACAAGACCGCGAGTCAAGGGAATTCTGGAGTCTATCCTTGACTCGGAAGTAGAAGGCAGCCGGGATGGTTCGGTTGTGGAGTTTTGCAGCTACTATCTCGGCGTAGTGGACGGCATGACAGACAACATGCCCCCCATGCAGGTTACGTCCTGCCTTTACCTCAATCCTAAAGTGGCGCATGAGAGTGGCGCTGAGTGGGTTGATGGTGAAAGTAGGACGGACAAAGCTCACCGCTTAGTTTATTCTTCTGCCTTCAATCATGCGCGGGACGTTGTGCGTCGCGCGCTTGAGCAAGCAGTGCTCATTGATGGAGCCCGTGAGGGGGAAGTATACGACGGCGGTGACTGGGATCATCTCGAGGTCTTCCCGACTTGCGAGATGATGTCTCGCAGAAAAGAGGAAGGGGCAAAGGAGTCCCATATCAGGCACCTGCGAGAAAGGACAGTCCCAGAGATGGATCTGTTCTTGCGGGTAGCCGGTTCTAAGACGGAGCTGGAATTCCTGCAAGCCGTGGATGGCCTGGATGAGGAAATCCTCCTTCTTCTTGAGGCGTTACTCTCTGCCTATAAGGAGGACCATCTTTTGCAAGAGGGACTGGGATGCTGCCCTCTACGCAAAGACCTCATCAGGTGGCTTCGGGCCGTGCGCTGGGGCGACATAGATGTGTCGCAGCGGTTAGTGCGGCTTGAGGCAGCGGAAGCCCTGCCGCGGACAGCAGGTCCCATCCTCCGGCAGGAAATGCCTGGCTTTGTGATCCTTTTGAGGGAGGGGGCCTCGCCCGCAGAGTTGCAGGCATATCTCCAGGAAACTGGATTGGGACCAGAGCAGCTGGGGCCCATCCTCAAACTGATCAAAGTTCTTTAAGAACAAGGTCCCGACATCATCGTGTGTCGGGACCTTTTGCTTTTGAAGAAAATCGAGACACTAAGATATCTCTAAGTAGTGTCTCATTTGTCTCATTTTAGCTTAAAATAGCCCAGACCGAGAGGCATTGTGGGACACCCTAAAAAAGCCCCAATTTTCCCCTTAAACCACAGGTTCTAGACCGGTTAGCGGAGCCAAGCTTAGCTTGGATTACCCCAGCTAAGCTGGGGAGTTAACTTCAAAGAATCGCCTCCGCCGGTTGGCGGATGGGTGGTTTTTTGATTTAAATAATTGACAAAATTATGAAATTATAGTATTTTTACAAGTAAAGAATAACATAAGCCGGAAGGGCGAAAGGAGGTTTTCAGTGGAGAAGGCTACGATCCTCTTAGCTCTTGTAGAACAGGAGGGCGAGGAGGATCCATTTGCATGGACTATCGTGGTTGCTCCCTCTATAGGAGACGCAAAGGCAGAGGCAAGGGGGGCGCTGGAACCATATATTCCTTGTGATGCGAAGGGGTATACCCTCCGTTTTGAGGAATTGGGTGTGGTTCGGTGCGCTCCAGTCAGCATGACCGCCATTGTGTATCTGAAGGGGGCAGGTCGTATGAAGTGAGGTAGTCCACATAAGAAAGCGGGCAAGGGTGAAAGCTCTTGCCCGTTTCTATTTTCACTAAAATCACCCCAAGACCCCAAAATCAACAACAAAAACCTCATCTTCCTTTAAAATCTTGGTCTGACAACCCTTCAAAGGCGGGCACAGCGTCCAGCCAGGGTCTGCCTACCGCAAGGTAGGATTTTTTGATAAGAATGTTTTAGTTGACTGGAATCTAAAGAAATGATATAATATAAATGTAAGTTGGGAGAAAACACGAATGGGGAAAGGAAGGGAGAGATGGAAGAGGAAGATCTATGTGTCGAATTGTCCAAAGACGCCACATTCTTTGACCTCTATGAGGCGATTGATGCGATAGAGGAAAAAGAAGGCCTTGACTCCCTTCACTTTGAAGAGGAGTTATGGGACAATTTTGACGAGGAACTTTTTGAAGAAGTCTTAGCCTTGCGTTCCCTGGAAAACGAAACGAGGGCCCAGAACACAAAGGTAATTGACTTCTTTAAAAAAAGAGGATTCTCAAAGGAAGACATAGAAATATATCTTCCAATTAAATTTAGTGCTTAGAGGCATACAAGGGCTGGTCTTGAACCAGCCCCCATTTGTTTTTATCCGCCAAACAGGTCCGAACATCCCTCCTTCACTAAAGTTTCAGATGGGCACAGCGTCCAGCCAGGGCCAAGCTAAGCTTCAAAGCTGAGCTTAGCCCTGGGCAATTCCCGAGCTAAGCTCGGGGGAGTTAACTTCAAAGAATTGCCCCCGCTCCGCCATCCGCCAACTGGCGGAGGCGGATTGGCGGATGGGTGGTTTTTTGATAAGATAGAAAAATATGGAAAAAATGTATTTCAGAAATTCAAAAGGGGATAATCTTTGTGGAGTGTTATCAAATCCATTTTTAGATAAACAAAAACCTATTATAATACTCTGCCATGGACTTGATACCAGCAAGGATGGTCAGACATACAAGAAATTGGAAGAAATTCTAAACAATCATCAAATATCAACTTTTCGCTTTGATTTTTTTGGTCACGGAGAAAGCGAAGGAAAATTTGAGAATATAACGACTTCGGAAGCAGTTGATGATATTCTAAATGCAATTTCTTTTTTAAAAGATAAAGGCTATTCCAAAATAGGGCTCTTTGGTTCAAGCTTTGGTGGCATTGCCAGCATAATGGCAGCCTCAAAAACAAGTGATTTATTTGCTCTTGTTTTAAAATCTCCAGTATCAAGTTTTAACGAAAAAGATTTGGTTGGTTTGATATCAAAAGAAGAGTTAAAAGATTGGAAAGAAAAAGGTTATAGACATTATGTTGCTGGAGATGGCAGAAGATTGAGGTTAAATTATACCTTTTTTAAAGATTTTAGAAATAACAATGGATATGAGGCTGCAAAGAAAATAGAAATACCAACTTTAATAGTTCATGGAGACAAAGATAAGTCTGTGCCAATTAAACAAAGTAAAAAAACAGCAAGCTTAATTAAAAATTGCAAATTAGAGATTATAAAAGGGGCAGATCACAGATATTCCAATCCCAAAGACTTTGAAAAGATGTTAAGTTTAATTTCTTATTTTTTCGTTAGAAAATCATAATAGGTGGCATTTTAAATACAAAACAGCCTCTAAAATCACCCCCAACCTCCAAATCAACAACAAAAACCTCATTATTATCTAAGATCTTGGTTCTGATAATGTCCATGACAGGGAGTTAACTTCAAAGAATTGCCCCCGCCAGTTGGCGGATGGGCGGTTTTTTTGATAGAATAATAAAGAATAATGAGTAAAATAAAAACACTTTCAAAACTTAAAAAGATTTGCCAGGAGTCAAAAAGAAAAGGAAAAAAGGTAGGTTTAATTACAGGTTGTTTTGATATTTTACACCTTGGCCATATTGACTTATTTCATTTTGCCAGGAAGCATGTTGACTTAGTAATTGTTGGAGTAGAAAGTGATGAATACATCAAAGCGTTAAAGGGGAAAAAAAGACCCATTTTCTCACAAAAAGAAAGAATGCAGATGTTAGCTGAACAAGAAAGTGTTGATTATATATTCCCTATAAAAGGAGTGAAATTTTCCACTAATGCCAAAATGGAACAAAAGAAATCTGTTACAAAATCTATACACATTAAAATGATGAGGACGCTTAAACCAACAGCTTTGATTGTTTGTCCTGCTGCCGATAGGTTTTGGAGAAGAAAAAAGAAAGAAACAAAAGAAATTGGCATTGATTTCATTTCTTTCCTCAAAAAAAGAAATCAGTCTTCTTCAAAAATTATTCAACTTTTAAGTAAAAAGTAGTAAATTCTTCTTAAAAACAGGTCTGAACTCTTCGACAAGCTCAGGACAGGCATTATCCAGTCAGAGGAGCCGACAAAAATCGCCAAGAAGGCGGTTTTTTTGGTAGAATAAAGTAATGAATATCAAAACTTTGATTATTTTAATAATTTTAGTTGGTTTGTGTATAGAAGGGCTTTTTGTTTTGAAAAATCTTTATCAGTCTGAGATAAACAGAAAAAAAGCTGAAGAAGAAGTTCCTTCTGTGGTTGAAGAAAAGACAGAAGAGGAAGAAACCACAGAAATACCTGAGGAAAATGAAGAAGAAAAGGAAGAAGAGAAGAAAGAAGGATTTGTTCCAGAAGAAAAAGGTCCTAAAGAAATTTCTAATACTACAAGAAATGGAATCATTTTTGAAGATGAGATTTGGAGCGGTCAAATAAATATTACAGGAGACATTCTTGTAGAGGAGGGGGTAGCATTAACCATTCTTCCAGGGACGCAGGTTGTTATTTCAGCTAATAAAGACATTCAGAATTTATTTGGGCACTGGGAATGTGATGGAATTGAAAACTATGATTTACTTATTGGAATAAAAGAAGAGGATAATTATAATTGCGGAGTTCATAAAGGCGAACCATATCGAGATGAAGCAAATCATATCTCTGTACACATTCATGGCACTTTACATGCGGTGGGAACACCCGAGCAAATGATTACTATTACCTCAGATAGCCAGACTCCAGGTGTTTATGATTGGAACTCTTTTCAGTTTGATAATGGAATTTTCTCTTATTGTATAATGGAGCACTACCGCGGCTTGAATCCTGGCAATGGTACATTGGTCAGTCATAACATTCTACGGAATGTAGGTGAATGTGCTGTGTGTGCTAATAGTTCTGTGGTGGTTGAGAATAATATGATTTACGATGCAGGTCATGAATTAGTTGATATGCATAATGCTTTTCCTACGATTCGGAATAACACTATTGGTCCAAATAAGAATCATTGCGGTATTGTTATTGATGGCGGTTTGCCGCTTATTACCGACAACATCATTAGAGACTGCGGAAGCGGTGTTTTGCTTCTTGTTCCGCCAAAAGATTCAAATCTTAAAGACAATATTCTCAAGAATAATACATTCTTAAATAATGGACAGAATATCTCGTATGGATACTAAGCTTAGACAAATTTTCTCAAAATCAAACCCAAACATTATATTGCCCTGGAACCCTATTCAAGAGGTTGCTTTTTTGCCCTGAACCGAGCTAAAAGATTGGGCATTTTTTTGCTAATGGACAAAGTTTTTTGTTATGAATAAATGGGTGTGTTGACACAATATTATTATGGGTTTATAATCATAATATAAAATTAGAAAATATTTATTAGTTAGTGTAGAATTAAATAAAAATATTATGAAAATTTGTATTAGTGCCACAGGTGATAATTTAAATGCAGCTTTAGATCCTCGATTCGGCAGAGCAGTTTATTTTTTAGTTATTGATGACAAAGGGAAATTGATTAAATCAATAAAAAATACTGGAGTGCAGGCAATGAGAGGCGCTGGTATTACAGCTGCCCAAATTGTAGCTGCAGAAAAAGTTGACGCAGTAATTACTGGAAATATTGGACCAAATGCTTTAATGGTTTTAGGTAGTTCTGGAATAAAGATTTTTTTTGGTACTCCAATGATGAACATAAAAGATGTTATTAAAGAATATCAAAATGGAAAACTTCAAGAGGCAACAGGGGCAGTACCTTGTCGGCCTGGCCTTAGATCAGGGCCTAGCCAGAGAAGGAAAGGTCTTGGAGGTAGGAGACAAAGAAGACAGTAAAATCCTTTTTAGCTGTTTATGAATCCTCTATCTGTTTCAATAATTAGTACTTTTGTGAATCTTGGTTTAGGAGTTTCTAAGCTGATTTTTGGTTTTTTAACTGGAAGCGTGGCTTTAATCGCAGATGGCTTGGATTCTGGATTGGATGTTTTTTCTTCTTTTATTACTTTTTTAGGATTAAAAGCAGCAAGAAAGCCAGTTGATGAAAAACATCCTTATGGTTATTGGAAAGCAGAAAGCTTAGCTGGTTTTTTGGTGGCCATAATTTTGGCAGTATCTGGAATTTGGATTTTGTATGAAGCAGTAATGAGATTTTTTGGAGAAGAAACAGTAAAGTTCAGTGCTGCAGCAATAATAGTGGTAATTATATCTATTTTTGTTACTGAAATCTTGGCTAGATTGAAATTTCATTATGGAAGAAAGTACCAGAGTTTGGCCTTAGTTGCTGATGCTGAACACTCGAGGGCTGATGTTGTAAGTACAATAGGTGTTTTAGTAGGACTTATTCTGGTTAAGTATTTTCGTTTGTTGGATGTCATAATTGCTTTTTTCATTGGTGGATATATTCTTTATGAAGCATTTCAAATAGGAAGGGAAATCACTGATTCTTTATTGGATGTGGCTAATAAAGATGTAGAACAAAGAATTAAAAAAATTTGTTATTCTCATAAAATAGAAATTTCTCAATTGAGAACTAGAAAGATTGGAACAGCTAACTTTGCTGAAATTAAAATAAAACTTACTCCTAAATTAAAAGTTGAGGAAGTCCAGAAAATAATTGATGATTTAGAAGAAAGGCTGCTTAAGAATATTCCGGAATTAAAGCAAATAGTTATTTCTATTGAAGCATACGAAATGGCAAAAACCATTATTGTGCCGAAACTTGGAAGGAAAATAGGAGTACTTGAAGGCTTTGAGCAAATTGGTCCTAAAAAATTAGGAGAAAGAACAATTATCCCTCTTAAAGGAGAGAGAATCAATTCCTTTTTTGGAGCAGACAAATACTTAGTTATAGACAAAAAAGATAGAAATATTTTAACAAAGCAAGTAGTTAAAAATCCTTATTTTGAGAAAGGTTTTCCTCATGGGGCAAGATTTGCAAAAGCGGTAAGAACAGATAAAGTTTTAACACAGCAAATTGGTCCTAACGCCAAACAAAATTTAGAAAACTTTGGTATTGAAGTTGAAATAATTTCTTCAGAAAAAACCATTGATAATATTTTAAAAGAAAATGGAAAAGAAAGTTAAAAAAATTGCTATCACAGGAGGCAAGGGGGGTACTGGGAAGTCAACTATTTCTGTTTTGATGGCTAATGAATTGTTAGGTAAAGGAAAAAGAATTATTCTTTGCGATTGTGATGTTGAGTGTCCTAATGATTATTTACTTTTAGGCCAGAAATTAAAAAAACCAAAAGACAAGATTTTTGCTCAATTTCCAATATTAGATAAAAAAAAATGCAAGAAATGTGGGACTTGTGTGAAAATTTGTCAGAACAATGCTATTTTTCAGGCGCCAGGAAAATATCCGGTTTTTATAAAAGATTTGTGTTCAGGCTGTGGGGCATGCTGGATTGTTTGTCCGAATAAAGCCATTAAACCAAGAAAAGAAGAGATTGGACAGGTCTTTTTAAATAAAATTAAAAAAGATTACTGGTTAATTACTGGCCTTGCCAAACCAGGTCTTGAGGAAACAGGGCCTGTGGTAACTCAGACAAAAAAATTTGCTCTAAATTTGGCTAAAAGAATTAAAGCAGAATTTGTTTTATTAGATACAGCCGCAGGCACTCATTGTCCAGTAATTTCAGCTCTTTTGGATTGTGATTCAGCTTTATGTGTTACAGAACCCACTCCTATGGGTGCCTATGACTTGAATTTAATTTTGGATTTATGTCAAAAACTTAAAGTTCCAACTAAGATAATTTTAAATCAAGCTGATTTAGGAGATAAAACAAAAATTAAAAAAATCGCCAAAAAATTTAAAACTAAAATTAAAAAAGAAATTCCCTATTCAAGAGAAATATTGGATGCTTATTCAAAAGGGAATTTGCTTGGTATCACCCAGAATTATGTCTAAAAAAGATTTTTTCTTAGGAATCCAAAAACAGTTCAGAGAAATAGCAGATGTTTTAAATATGGAATCTGGAATTTTTCAAGAATTAAGGAAACCACAAAGATTGGTTAGATTTCAAATTCCAGTTAAAATGGATAATGGGAAGAATAAGATTTTTTTTGGATTCAGAGTTCAACACAACAATATTCTTGGACCATACAAAGGTGGAATTAGATTTCATCCTGATGTTTCAGAAGATGGGGTTAAAGCCTTATCTATGTTAATGACCTGGAAATGCGCTTTAGTGGGTTTGCCTTTTGGCGGTGCAAAAGGAGGAGTAATTGTTGAACCTCGGGAACTAAAAAAAGGAGAATTAGAAAAACTTTCTCGAGGATATGTTAAAGAAATTTTTCCTTGGATAGGCCCAGACATAGATATTCCAGCTCCAGATATTAATACTAATCCTCAAATTATAGCTTGGATGACAGATGAATATTCTAAACTTAAAGGTGAAGATAGTCCTGCCGCTTTTACTGGAAAGCCTCTTAAACTTTGGGGTCTAAAAGGCAGAGAAGAGGCTACAGGATACGGAGGAGTTGTGATTTTAGAAAAATTAAAAGAAAAATTTGATTTTAAACCAAAAGAAACAACTTTAGCTATTCAGGGTTTTGGAAATGTTGGCTCTAATTTTGCTCGTTTTGCTTTTGAAAAAGGGTATCAAGTTTTAGCTGTCTCTGAAAAAGAAGGAGGAATCTTTGTAGAAAAAGGTCTTGACCCTAAAGAAACATTGAACTGCAAAGAAAAAAATGGAAAACTTGCTGGATGTTATTGTGTGGGTTCAGTTTGTGATTTAAATTATGGTGAGAAAATTACAAATAAAGAGCTTTTGGAAATGAAAGTTGATGTTTTAATCTTAGCTGCCATTGAAAATGTTATTACCAGAGAAAATGCTTCCAGGATTAAGGCCAAATATATAATTTCTATGGCTAATGGGCCAATTGCCTTAAAAGCCCAAGAAATTTTAAATAAAAGGGGCATTATTGTTGTTCCTGACATTTTAGCTAATGCCGGCGGAGTTATTGCTTCTTATTTTGAATGGCTTCAATCAAAGCAAAGAATTTTATGGGAAAAGGAAAAAACATATCAGGAGCTTGCAAAGATTTTAGAAATGTCCTTTGAAAAAGTTTGGGGCCTATCAAAGACAAAGAATATTAATCTGAAAAAAGCTGCCAATCTTATAGCTGTAGGTCGAGTGGCAGAAGCAATAAGATTAAGAAATAAAAGGAGTCAACCAAGCAAATAGGTTATAATCAATAAAAATATGCCAGTTTACGAATATAAGTGCCAGAAATGCGGTCATAAATTTGAAAAATTAGTTTTTGCAAAAGAGAAAATAAATTGCCCAAAATGCAAAAGTAAAAATTTAAAAAAGTTATTTTCTGTTTTTGCTACTGGAAAATCTTATAAAAAAACAGATTCTTGCAAGACCGGTGTTTGCCCTTTTTGCAAATAAAAATGGAAGAGAGAAACAAAGAACTTGGAAAAATTAAAACAGAGGTTTTGAGTTGCCAAAAGTGTTTACTTTACAGAAATAGAACATACCCGGTCATTGGAGAAGGAAGTCATTGTGCAAAAATCTTTCTTTGTGGTGAGGCGCCAGGCTTTCATGAAGATAAAACAGGGCATCCTTTTTGCGGGGCAGCTGGAAAGGTTTTAGATGAACTTTTAGATTCTATTGGAATCAAAAGAGACGAGGTTTATATCTGTAATATTTTAAAGTGTAGGCCTCCAAAAAATCGTGAGCCAAAACCAGAAGAAATCCAAGCTTGTGCACCTTTCTTAGAAAGACAAATTAAAATTATAGCACCTGAAGTAATTTGTACTTTAGGAAATTATTCTACAGCTTTTATTTTTGAAAAATACGGATTGAAAAATCAGATTCAAGGAATAAGTAAAGTTCATGGAAAGGTTTTTGAAGTTAAAAATCTTTTTCGGACTATTAAAATTATTCCTTTCTATCATCCAGCAGTTGCTACTTATAATCAAAATATGAAAGAAGTTTTAAAAAAAGACTTTAAAATTTTGCAAAGATTGAAGATATGAAAAATAATTTAATTTTAGAGGTGAGAAATCTGAATGTAGAATTAGGAGGGGAAAAAATTCTTGAGGATTTAAGTTTTGACTTAGGAAATAAAGAAATTTTAGTGATTTTAGGTCCTAATGGAGCTGGTAAAAGTGTTTTGTTACGAACTCTATTGGGATTACATTCTTTCACAGGACAAATCCAATGGCAGGAGAATGTTCACATTGCCTATGTGCCAGAAAGTTTTGATGTTTCTCCGGGTTTACCTTTAAGCGTAAAAGAATTTTTCCAATTTAAAAAAACTGATTCACAGAAAATAATAAAATCTCTTCAATGCGTTGGAATCATGGGTTTTTCTAAATTCTTGGAAAAGAGATTAGGTACGCTTTCTTCGGGTCAATTGCGTCGGGCGCTTATTGCATGGGCTTTAGTTGATAAACCTGATGTCATTCTATTAGATGAACCAATGGTTGGTATAGATATTCATGGTAGGGAAACTATTTATGATTCCTTAGTAAAGTTTTGGCAAAAGAAAAATCAAACAATTATTTTAGTCAGTCATGAAATAGGTGAAGTTTGCAAAAAAGCTAATAAGGTTTTAGCTTTAAATAAAAGAAAGTTATTCTATGGAAAACCCAAAGAAATTATCACTCCTCAAAATTTAGCTAAAATTTATGGAAGTACAATTTCTGTATAGTTTAATAACAGGATTTTTTATTGGTGGGGTGGCAGGATATTTAGGTTCTTTAATGATTACAAAAAGAATGGCTTTGGTTGGTGATGCTTTGGGTCATGCTGCTTTGCCTGGTATAGCTTTGGCTTTAATCCATGAGTTCAATGTCTCATGGGGAGCTTTCCCGGCTTTAGCTTTGGGTATATTTTTAATCTGGCTTTTTGAAATAAAGACTAAATTACCAATGGAAGCGTTAACTGGTATTGTTTTTACTGCTTCAGTTGCCATTGCTTTTTTGTTTTTACCTGAAGAAAAAGTTTCAACTGCTTTAATTGGAGATATTTCTCAAGTGGGATTTTGGGATACTTTTATTTCAATAATATTATGCATAATTACCTGGCTGATTTTAAGAAGAATTTTCTCTAAAATAATTTTAGCCAATCTTTCCGAAAATCTGGCTAAAGTTGAACACGTAGAAGTTGAAAAATATAATTTTATTTATTTATCTTGTATTGCTATTGTTGTAGCTTTAGGTATTAAAGTAACAGGTTCTCTTTTAATGGGGGCTTTGGTAATTACTCCTGCTGCAGCAGCTCGGAATTTTTCTCGTAATTTATATCAATATTCTTATGGGGCATTATTGATTGGCAGCTTAAGCTCTGTTATAGGAATCATAGCTTTTAATTTTTTTGTATTCCCAGCTGGTCCTTTAATTATTTTAAGTGCTTTTTTGATATTTTTAATTTCATTAGGATTTAAATCAAAATGAAAATTGTAATTGCATCTGGAAAGGGTGGAGTGGGCAAGTCAATGTTAACCTCAACACTGGCAATGCTTTTTGTAAAGAATAAAAAAGTAATAGCAGTAGATTGTGATGTTGATGCCCCTAATTTAGTTATTTGGTTGGGAGGAGTAAGAAGTTGGGACAAGACTTTGCCAGTAATTACTTCAGCAAAGCCAGAAATTGATTTTAAAAAACTCTGCACCAGAGCAAGCCCAGCACGGAGTGTATGTGATAGTTGTGGTTTGTGCGCTGAAAAATGTTATTTTGAGGCAATAAAGATAGTTAAAGGAAAACCAAAAATAAATCCATTTTTATGTGAGGGTTGTGGGGTTTGTGAGGTTATATGTCCTCAAAAAGCAATAACTCTTAAGCCTGTTCAAAACGGCGAAATCAGAATCAAAAAAATAAAATATGGTTTTTTCTTAATATCTGGCCAGCTTTATCCAGGGGAAACAGGTTCTGGCAAAATAGTTACTGAGATAAAAAAAGAAGCAGAAAAATTTAAATATGATTTAATGTTGATTGATTCTGCACCAGGTACTGGCTGTCCAGTAATTGCCTCGCTACAAGATTCAGACTTTACTATTTTAATTACCGAACCAACCCCTTCTGGATTTGCTGATTTAAAAAGAGTTTTAAAAGTAGTAAATCATTTTAAGATTCCTTATGGAATAATAGTTAACAAGTGGGATATTAATTTCAAATTAAGCCAGAAAATAGAAAAATGGTCGGGTACAAAGTTTTTTGGCAAAATATCTTATGACAGGAAAATATTTAAAGCTATTGCTGATTTAAAACCAATCTTAAAAACAAATTTAAAAGCCAAAAAAGAAATTGAACAAATTTTTAAAAAATTACAAGGTCGGATAAATAAAATTATAATAAAAAAATAATTATTAAAAATAGTTTATGAGAAAAAATAATTTTATATTATTCATTGCAATTTTATTTATTTTAGTGGGATTAGGTTGTTTATGGACCGTAAAATTAATAGAAAATGGGAGCGAGAAAGAACCTGAAGTAAAAACCAAAGGTATTATGATTCTGATTGAGTATAAAGATATGATAGGCCTGGGTAATTTTGTTAATGAAATGCACAAAAGAGGTGTTTGGGGACTTTTAATGGTTACACCGGAATTTGTTAGTACAAATTGTAGTGAGATTAAAGAGTTACTTAAATATAATATAGAGATAGTGGGCTCTAATGTAGGAGCTGCTTTTTGGGATGTACCTTATGAAGAACAAAAAGAAAGAATTATTGAAATGAAACAAGAAATTGAGTCTTGTACGGGCGTTCCTTTAAGAATTATTTCTTCCCGCTATATGGCTTCGGATATAACCACTCTAAAGGTTGCTGAAGAATTAGGAATACCTTATGTTACTGCAAGAGGTACTACTGATACTAAGGCTACAGTTTATCAAGTTGAAGGCTATAATACAAAAATATTGTCAGTTTCAAATATTCCAAAAGTCCAGTTTAAATATGGGTCTCTTTGTGATTATTCTTATTTTGAAAGGGCAGGTACACCTGATGATATGATGCAAGAATTAACAAGAGCTATAGAACCACTTACTTCAAAAGAAAAAGCAAGATACGGCACAAGTCAGAAAATAACTCCAGTTTCTCATACAAATATTGGAGGATATTTAAAGCCCTGGATGGAGATGTGGGTTGAATTTTGGGATACAACAAAAGATAAAATTGAATGGACAAATTTAGATAAGTTTATGGAAGACTCTGACTGGATATTACCAGAGTGGCAAGTGCCAATAAATAAAAATGCACCATATACTCCTGAAAAGATAAGACCCCTTATTCCCTATGAAGAAGAAGAAAAAATTAATAATCCTTGTGCAGCACAAAACATTGGGAAACCTGAATCAGAATGGGAAGAAGAAGCTGATGTTGGAGACAAAATAATGATGTTCCATAATGGACAAGGTCCAATGTGTTTGGAGGCCCTAGAATTTATTAGTGCAATTGATTATCCTGTTGAGCAATTTCTTGATTATGAACAAGGGTTTAGAGAAGAATTAGATAAATTAATCGCAGAGTTTGGGAAAAGCGAAGGTGTTTCTGAGTCGTTTGGTTATTATCCAATAATTTTTATAAAAGATAGAGTTTTTTCTGGCTTTAATCAAGAAATAGAATCTAAAATTTTAGAAGAAATAGCAAAATAAAAAAACTTAAATATGACAAGACCAACAAAACCAAGAAAGGTTGCGTTTGACCCTAATGTTACTTATTTTAAGCCTCGAGCAGTGCCTCTTTCTATGTTAGAAGAAATAGATTTGGGTATGGATGAATTGGAAGCCCTTCGATTATGTGATTTTAAAGAGTTAAATCAAGATAAAGCGGCTAAAAAAATGGGAATTTCTCAAAGTACTTTGGGTCGAATTTTATGCTCAGCCCGTAAAAAAGTTACTGAAGCTCTAATCAAAGGAAAAGCAATTAAAATAAGAACCTGACTTTGTCAGACTTAATTAACCGAGGCATTCACTCACCTATGTAGAGTGATCAAGAATAGTTCGAGTCCTGCCGCCGGAGCCAGTCATTTTTATTAGAACTTTTTGGTTTATTAAGCTGGGCAATATAATTGAACGGCTCTTTTAGTTGAAAGGTTAAAATACCGTCCTTGAGGATATAATTTTTACCTATTGTCTTTAAAAGCATCTTTATTTCTTTCGGGGTTCCTTCTTTGAAAATTTTATAGGCGTGATTCGTCGTTATAATTAGCTCTTCCGCATAATTAAACCATGCCTTTTGTGCTTTTCCATGAGCATCTAATTGCTCTTTTGCCTTTTGTTTTTCTTCCATTAATTCTTCCTTTTTTGTAACAAACTCACCTTGAGTTATTGAATCCGAATAGAAAAGCTCAAAAAGCTTGTTAAGCTTCCTTTCTGCGCCATTATAAATACTCAGCCATCCCTTAATTCCCTTTTGATGGACCTCTTTTTCTTTATCATGTGCTTGTTTAATGGCTTCAGCAAGAAGTTCCTTTACCATATCGTTAATAGTGATTTTTTTAACCTCTTTTTCTAATTGAATCCTTAAATCTTCTTCTTTAAGAGCGGGTTGCGGGCAAAGCATTGACATTCTTCTATTTCGCATTTTCGTACAACGATAATAAATATATTTCCCTTTCTTCTTCTCAGCGGTTATTGAGCATCCGCAGTGACCGCATTTAATTAAGCCTGTAAAATCAAATTGCCACCTTTTTTTAATGGGCTTATTTTTTTCTCTTAGTACGTTTTGGACTTTATCGAACAGTGATTTTGTGATTAAGGGCTCGTGGGTTCCTTCATAAAGATTGCACTTGAATCTCATATAGCCATAATAAAAAGGATTTTGAAGGAGGCTGGCCAAACAACTCTTGCTTATCATTTTTCCTGACTTTCCTCTTAATCCTATTTTTTCCATTCTATCCAACATGACTGAAAGGCTATAATTTCCTGAGGCAAAATCCTCAAACACTCTTTTGACTAAAGGCCCCTTAAGGGGATTAACCTCTATTGCTTTCGGAGAGCAGTTTTGCTTTTTCCACTTTTTTTCTAATAATTTTTGGAGTTGTCTTTTATACGGCGTTAACCT
>Ga0111200_1008_pt1 | contig 23077 bp, 12 predicted proteins | sample DeeMarSWOR324_28_FD_80374 | JGI IMG/M metagenome (GOLD analysis project Ga0111200, IMG submission 80374) | candidate division Zixibacteria bacterium SM23_73
GCAAAGAGGGGCAACACCCGAAATCTCACTAATACCTCCGGTGTCCGGGAGAAAAACTCCACTTGGTCTCCAGATGGCAAATGGATCGCCTACATCTCCGACCGTACGGGGGAGGATGAACTTTACATCGTCTCTCAGGATGGAAAGGGTGAGGAGCTTCGAATAACTACAGACGGGAACTGTTTTCGCTTCGCTCCGGTATGGTCGCCGGATAGTAAAAAACGTTTGTTCGCGGACAAGAACCTGAAACTTTATTACCTGGACATCGAAAGCAAGAAGGTCACCCAAGTGGACAGCACCAAAAACTGGGAGATTCGTGATTATTACTGGTCTCCTGACAGCAAGTGGATTGCCTACGCAAAACCAGCCAAAAACCGGCTTTCCTCCATCTTTCTTTACTCCTTGGAAGAAAAAGAAATACACCGGGTGACCGAGGATTCCACCGACGATGGGGAACCGATTTTTGATCCCGAAGGCAAGTACCTCTATTTTTTCTCCAATCGTGATTTTAATGCCGTGCTGGGCAACTACGACCCCAGCTTTACCTACAACCAGATGACTCGCATCTATGTGGTAACCTTGCAGGCAGACAGCCTCTCTCCTTTTGCGCCGGAAAGCGACGAGGTCGAACCAGAAGAGGAAAGGAAGAAAAGGGAAGAAGAGGAAAAGAAGGAAGAAAAGAAAAAGGAGAAGATAAAAAAGGAAATCCACATTGACATTGAGGGAATAAAAGGCCGCGCGGTGGGCGTGCCTATGGAGCCTGGCAACTATTATGGGTTGCGGGCAACCGAAGGGAAGATATTCTATCTTTCCTTCCCCAACTGGACGCTCACGGGAAGATCGCCAGAACCCAAAGGCGCGTTGCACCTTTTCGATATGGAAAAGAGAAAAGATCAGGTACTGCTCTCGCCGGTGGACGGATATGATGTCTCCGCAGATGGCGAAAAGATCATCTATAAAAGTAAGAAGCAATTTGGCATCACAGAGGCTAAGCCTGGTTCCGCTCAGGTGGGAGATGGGTCCCTGAAATTGGATGATATGCAGATGAAGATTAACTACCGCAAGGAGTGGAAACAGATATTTAACGAAGCCTGGCGACTGGAACGCGACTTCTTCTACGCTCCCAACATGCACGGAGTGGATTGGGAACTGATGCACAAGCGATACGGACAGCTTCTACCTTATGTGGCTCACCGAAGTGACCTTACCTATCTTATTGGGGAGATGATAGGTGAGCTTTGTTGTTCTCACACCTATGTGAGCGGCGGTGACAGGCCTAAGGTCGAACTGGTCAAAACCGGTCTATTGGGGGTGGACTGGGAGCTGGATACACTGTCCGGTTATTATCGAATCAAGAAGATTTACCCTGGGGAAAACTGGGAGAAGAATCTTCGCTCTCCTCTCACCGAACCTGGAGTTTCGGTAAAGGAAGGAGAATACATACTGGCTGTGGATAACAGAACTTTGCAACATCCCACCAATCCTTACAGTCTCTTCGAAAACACGGTTGGCAAAACGGTTACCCTCAAGGTTAACTCGAGGCCTTCCCTGGATGGTGCGCGTGAGGTGGAAGTTAAACCGATCGCCAGTGAATACGATCTACGTGCCAATTTTTGGGTAGAGACCAATCGCCGAAAGGTGGAAGAGGCTACCGAAGGGAGAGTGGGGTACATCTTTCTTCCTAACATGGGCGGTGAAGGACTCAACCAATTTGCCAAGTCTTTCTTCCCTCAGATCCGGAAGGAAGGTTTGATCATCGATGTTCGCTATAATGGAGGAGGTTTTGTTTCTGAGATGATCTTGGAAAGACTGCGCCGGGTTTTGGTGGGAATGTCCTCTTCGCGCAACGCCGGCGACTACACCTATCCGGGTGGAACGCTCTACGGGCATATGGTCTGCATAGCCAATCAATATTCTGCCTCTGATGGAGACTACTTTCCTTATTATTTCCGCCAATACGGGCTTGGACCCATTGTGGGCAGAAGAACCTGGGGAGGAGTGGTGGGCATTCGAGACGTCATACGGCTGGTGGATAATGGTTACGTCACAACCCCTGAGTTCGCTCCATATAGCATAGAAAGCGAGTGGGTGATGGAAAACTACGGCGTGGATCCGGATATCGAGGTCGACAATTTGCCCCATGAGGTCATCCAGGGACGTGATCCCCAGCTGGAGAAAGCCATCGAGATCATCATGAAGAAGCTTGAAGAGGAGCCCAGAAAACTTCCCGAAAGACCGCCCTATCCGGTCAGAGATTAAAGTTATTTCTCCTTACTTGTTACCAGTCCCCAGGTTGTCGAGGACGAGGTTTTCACATATTGATTTCGAAGAAACCTTAGAGAAAATCAAATCGAGCAAGGGTGTTATGGAGTGTCAAGCTTCAGCTTGACCTGTAATTTCTTGAAAACCAAAATGTTCACCTAAAGGTGAACACTCCGAAGTCTCCCCCAATGAGTCTTTTGTAAACCTTATTGTAAAGAAATGTAGAACTTTCTGAAAATAATCAAGTATATATAAAAGAAGAAGTCGTGTGGAGGAATTACACTAATCTGAATGAAGCAAAAACGTGTGTAGTTCTGCGAGAGCGATAAAGATTAATAAGAGAAGTTACAGCAATGAAATTGATAACTTACTGATATAATAATCAAAAATCAAAGGAGCGGAGGTATGCGGAATTTTAGAGTTATTGCATTGGGGCTACTGTTGGTTTTGTTGATGGCTTGTTTTGCTTATGCTGAGGAAGGCCGCCTGATGCGCTTTCCAGACATACACAAGGACAAGGTCGTTTTTGTGTATGCCGGTGACCTCTGGCTGGTTTCAAGCGCTGGGGGGATGGCGCGTAAACTCACATCTCATCCGGGAGCGGAGCTTTTTCCCAAATTTTCACCTGACGGGAAATTCATTGCCTTCACCGGAGCGTATGACGGCAATGCAGACGTCTACGTGATTCCGACGGATGGTGGAGAACCGCGTCGTCTCACTTATCATCCCGGAGCTTGGCCGTCTTCTGGGGGAGTCCAAATAGACGATTGGGTCCTGGACTGGTATCCGAATGGAAAGGCTATACTGTTTCGCTCATCACGCGAGAGTTTTCCGGCCAGCAAGCTTTTTCACATCAATCTAGACGGGGGCTTCCCCGAAGCTTTGAGACTGCCTGAAGCAGGAATGGCTTCGTTTTCTCCGGATGGCGAAAAGATCGCTTATAATCGAAAATCCCGGGAATTCCGGACCTGGAAACGTTACAAAGGGGGAACAGCCCAGGATATCTGGATCTATGATTTGAAGACGGATGCCGTGGATCGCATCACTGACTGGGAAGGCACTGACAATGTCCCTATGTGGTCTGGGAAGAAAATATATTTCACATCCGATCGGGATCACACGCTCAACCTCCATTCTTATGACCTGACGACCAAGAGCATCCGAAAGATCACCAACCACCAGGATTACGACGTTAAATGGCCCAGCTTAGGTCCGGAAGCTATCGTTTACGAGAACGGCGGCTATCTTTACGTGCTGAATTTAGACAACGAGAAGAGTGAGAAGATCTCCGTAGAGATCCCGGCTGAACGTATCCTCACCAGACCCAATTGGGAAAAGGTTAGTGACCTGATTATCGACTTCAGCCTTTCCCCGTCTGCAAAGAGGGCCCTCTTCTCTGCCCGAGGAGAGGTTTTTACCGTGCCCAAAGAGAAGGGAGAAGTCCGCAATGTAACGCAAACGCCAATCATCCGGGAGATCTACTCTGCCTGGTCACCAGACGGAAAATGGATAGCTTATCTCTCAGACCGCAGCGGGGAGTATGAACTTTACCTCAGAGCCCAGGATGGAACCGGCGAGGAGAAGCGCATTACCACCGACGGGAACTGTTACAGATTTCCGCCGGTCTGGTCACCCGATAGTAAGAAGCTTTTGTATTCCGACAAGAAGCTCAGGCTGTATTATGTGGATATCGACGAGAGAGAGCCGGTGCTAATAGACAAAGCTGAAGTCTCCGAGATCCACGATTATGCTTGGTCTTCCGACAGCAAGTGGATCACCTATTCTAAGAATAATCCTGCCTATTTCGCTTCGGTTTATCTTTATTCAGTGGACAAAAAGAAGACCTACCAGATCACCGGTGACTTGACCGACGATTTTTCTCCGGTCTTCGACCCGGAGGGAAAATATCTATACTTCGTCTCCGCTCGAAGTTTCTATCCCACCTTCAGCGATTTTGAACCTACTTACGTTTACCGTAATACCAGAAACATCTACGTGATAACTCTACAGGCAGACAGTCTCTCCCCGTTCGCACCCGAAAGCGACGAGGAGAAGGGCAAAGAAGAGGATAAAGACGAGGAGAAAAAGGATAAAGATAAAGAAAAGGATAAAAAGAAGGAGGATGAAGAAGAAGAGGAAAAGCCCAAGGATATCCAGATTGATCTGGAGGGGATCGACCAGCGAATCGTGGGAGTGCCGATTAAACCAGGCAATTACGCGAGTCTCAATGCGGCCAAAGGCAAATTGTTTTATCTATCGTTGCCGGCAATTTACGAACGAGGCTCGGATTCTGAACCCCAGAACGACCTGCACATGTATGACGTCGAAGAACGCGAGGATGAGACGATCTTATCTGGCATCAACAATTATGATATCTCCCAAGAAGGTGACAAGATCATATATAAGAGCGGAAATACCTACGGCATCATTGACGCCAAGTCAGGGAAAGACAAGGTGGGGGATGGCAAGATAAATACGGGCGGCATGGAGATGAAGGTCGATCCGAGGGGCGAATGGGCACAGATGTTCAACGAGGCCTGGAGGTTGGAAAGAGACTTCTTCTATGATCCAAACATGCACGGTGTTGACTGGAAGACGATGAAAAAACGTTACGGTCAACTTTTACCCTATGTGGCTCACCGTTGGGATCTGAACTATCTACTTGGTGAGCTAATTGGAGAGTTGTGCTGCTCGCACACGTATGTTGGGGGCGGCAAGATGCCCAAGATAGAGACTGTCGACATTGGGCTTTTGGGAGCCGATCTGGAGCCGGACAAAAAGGGAGGTTATTATCGATTCAGAAAGATATATAAAGGTGAAAACTGGAAAGATGATCGAAGGGCTCCGCTGACCGAGCCGGGAGTTGACGTAAAAGAGGGGGATTATCTAATTGCGGTAGATGGTGAGGAGGTAAAATATCCTGCCAATCCATATGCCTTCTTTGAGAGGACCGTGGACAAACAGGTCAAAATCAAAGTGAATGACAAACCTTCTGCTGACGGCGCTCGCGAGGTAACGGTCAAACCCGCACGGTCAGAGTACATGCTTCGCTATCTGGACTGGGTTGAGACCAGACGTCGTATGGTAGATGAAGCCACCGACGGCAGGGTAGGATACATTCATGTGCCCAATACCAGCCTCTTTGGCTTGAATGAGTTTTCTCGTTCCTTTTTTGCTCAGACTCGAAAAGAAGGCCTCATCATTGATGTGCGGTACAATGGAGGAGGCATGATCCCGGATATGTTTATAGAACATCTTCAGCGTAACCTCATGAGTCTTTGGGCTCCCCGGGAAGGGCAGATCTGGCGCACGCCTAATGTGGCACTCTTTGGACATATGGTATGCATCATCAACGAGTATGCGGGTTCGGGCGGGGATGCCTTACCCTATTATTTTCGCGAGCAGGGTTTGGGTCCGCTCATCGGCACACGCACCTGGGGGGGCCTGGTGGGAATCGCCCGGGGACTGCCGCTCATGGACGGAGGCAGTGTTACATGTTCGGAGTTTGCCTTCATGAATTTGAAAGGAGAATGGGACGTGGAGAATCATGGAGTGGATCCGGACATCGAGGTGGACAACCGGCCCGATTTGGTCATAAAAGGGCGTGATCCCCAACTTGAAAAAGCCGTTGAGGTCATTATGAAAAAGATCGAAGAAGAGCCTAAAGAATTACCAAAAAAACCGTCCTATCCGATTAAGAAATAAAATAAATCTCCCGCCTTACTTTGTTGCCCCCTCTTTGTAAACGGAGAGGGGGTAAGGTGAGATTTTATTATATTATCCCTTACACACTCAAAAATTCTGTCTTTGACTTAAACTTGAACGGATTTGCAAAATGGAAACCACTATAACCAAACTATTGATAAAAAAGAAAAAGTGGGTTGGAAAGAGGGGAGTGCCATCAATGACCATCTCTCCTTTAGATCAGGAGGGGCACCTTAAAAAGAGTCATTGACGGCAATAATAGCATAAAGAACAGGAAAGAAAAAAGCTTAAATGTAGACTGATATTATGTCACTCCTGATGGGATCTACTTGGAGAAGCACCAATTTTCGTCCAGCATGACTTTATGGGACGAAAATCGGTTAATCAATCAAATCTTAGAAAAATTAGTTAAAAGAAAATCCAGATTAAGAATGACTCTTTCGCCATTGAAGGAAACTCATTCCTTCATCCAGGACTTTCTACCAATATTCCTTTCGATCCCAACATTACTTGGGAGGGGGAGGATATGGATTTTCCTCTCAATGCTGAAATGTTCAGCTATTCCCTTAATTCTGACAATCAACTTCCCGTCATTCATCATCGCCCACCCAAGCAACATCTATTTCGCTGATGGGTGAGAAAAGATATTTATCGTTGTCCTTGCCAAATTCGTATGAATGCATACGCATCTGAACATTCTTCCCAGAGAGGAAAACACTATATGAAATTTGCCAGCCCTTCCGAATTTGATCCTTATCCTTGGAAGATTCTTAAAAGGTGATCTGGGCAAGCTTATCTTCGAATTCAATCTCAAGGTGCAGTAGTTCGCATCAGATGCAAGGGACTGAATGCCAGTCTCGAGATGATGTAGCCGGCTACCAAAAATGCATGAAAGATATCTATCTGCCGGAACACCAAGTTCCTCCCCCCTCTGATTCATTTGAGAAACTGTTAACCCTGCAAGAGATAAGGTGTGAGATGATGCAATGTTTATCACAACTTGTTTTCCGTTCTGGAAGCATTCTCGTTGCTGCAAAAGCTTCAGCAAAAGATTTGTTGGATGTCCCCAAAGAGCCGGAATAGAAGCTGAAGTCACAGGGTCACGCCTCTCTTGGGGTTATCTTTTCTTGTGAACTGTGCAGTATTTTCCTTTTCCTGTTACGAATCTTTTGCACCTTTTGCCGTCCTTAGTTTTGGCCATGCATCTGACCTTCTTGGCTGCTTTCTTCTTCGCCATCAGTTTCACCTCCTTTCCTTATCCAAAATTGTTCACTTTATACTATCTTTCGGTTCAATTTTACAAAGCATAAACTAATTTTCCCAACAAGTCAAGAAAAAAATACCTGTTCTATCAAAAAGTGGCCACTGGGAAATCAGGGAGAAACAGCTCTCAATCATGGTTTTTGGGGATTAAACTAAATGCGTCAGTGCCGATAAAGAAATAAAGGGACGGCTAACTTGGTTTCATGAAAACAAAAGATATCACCCGGCGAAAGAAAACAGAGCATCCTTTTTGGGAAAGCGAAGAGAATTTTAGGCTTTTTCAATCTTCTGTATTCGATGTAATCTATCGATACGACCCTGAAAATAATAGGTACGACTTCATTTCCCCCTCCGTGGAGCTGCAAACCGGTTACACCGCGGAAGAATTTTCGTCCGATCCCAAGAAGATAATTGAACGCATCACCCATTCAGGCGACTTGGCCAAAGTTCAGGCCGAGGTAGAACGACAGATTGCTGAAGGATCTGCCGGAAGACCATTCCGCGTTGAATACAGGATCAAAAGAAAGAACGGAAGGGAAATTTGGGTCAGTGACCAAAAGACGCTAGAGTTTTCCCCGCAGGGCAAGCTCTGCCGAATCAACGGCGTGGTGCGAGACATCACCGAACGTAAACTCGCAGAGGAGGCGGTCACAAATGCCGAACGGGAGAAAGCAACAATTCTGGAAAGCTTGTCAGAACATGTGGTGTATCAAGACAAGCACATGAGGATTCTGTGGGCAAATCGGGCCGCCGGTGATTCGGTAGGGTTAACACCTGATCAACTGAGAGGACGCCATTGTTACGAAGTGTGGCCCAAGCGCACGCTGCCGTGTCCGGATTGTCCCGTGATGAAGGCACGCCAAACTGGCCAACCTCAGGAAGGCGAAGTGACCACACCAGATGGGAGAATTTGGTTCATAGGAGGCTATCCAGTCCGAGATGCAAGTGACGGGCTTGTAGGTGTGGTAGAGACTACATTAGATATCACAGAACGAAAGCGGGCGGAGAAGGCGCTGAAAGAGACCAATACACGGCTTCAAACTCTGATCCAGGCAATTCCCGATGTTATATACTTCAAAGATACTCAAGGACGCAATCTGGTTACTAATGTCGCGTTTGAAGAGTTGGTGGGGCTGAACCAAGAGGAGATAGTGGGTAAGACCGACGAGCAGCTGTTGCCCCCAGATTTGTCTGCATACTGTCAGCGAAGCGACCAAGAAGTTATAAGGACAGGAAGCTCTATCCATTCTGAGGAGCAATACACTAACAAGAAGGGCAAGAGCATATTTTTCGACACGATTAAAGTTCCCATCCGCGATGATCAGGGAACCTTGGTGGGACTCCTGGGGGTCAGCCGTGACGTCACAGAGCGCAAGCGGGCGGAAGAGGAGCTCCGATGGGAGTTGGAGGTCAGCACCGCACTCGCCAAATTGTCCAATTCGTTGATTACCCCTTCATCTTCAGTACAGGATATTGCAGATATTGTCTTAGACTACGCCAAGCTTCTGACAAAAAGCGAACACGGGTACGTATCTTCTATAGATTCCCAAACGCGCGATAACGTAGGACATACGCTTACCAGGATGATGGGAAATCAGTGTCTGGTTACAGGTAAAGATAGACGAATTGTCTTTCCCGTGGGATCAGACGGGCTCTATCCGGGGCTCTGGGGTCATGCGTTGAACACCTGCAGACCTTTCTATAGCAATTCACCCGAGGCGCACGAGGCATCTAAGGGGATTCCTGAAGGGCACATTCCCATAAAGAATTTCCTGTCAGTTCCGGCCATGATCGGCGAGGAGTTGGTCGGTCAGATCGCTCTGGCCAATTCGAATAAAGATTACACTGAACGTGACTTGAAAGCAATACAACGGCTGGTCGAACTCTACGCGCTGGCAGTCCAACGAAAGAGGGTAGAGGGGGCACAACGGGAATCGGAGGCAAAATACAGAACTCTGTTTGAAAGCTCAATAGAAGGTATTGCCATTACCAAGGGAAACCGTATTCTTGCTGCTAATAAAGCTCTTCTGGACACATTCGGATACAAGACACTTGAGGAATTCACCAGAGAACCTCTTTTGAACTACGTAGCGCCGGCACACAGGGAATCGATGCAGGAGAGAATGAGAAAGAGAGAGAAGGGTGAATCCCTTGGCCCGAGGTTGGACTGCACGGTTGTCCGTAAGGATGGGGAAATGAGAGACCTTGAGATATCCACGACCGAGGTGCTCATCGGGAAAGAGAAACATCTCTTAAGCACTTTTCACGATGTCACCGAGCGCAAGCGGGCAGACGAGGAGTTGCGCAAGAGCGAAGAGAAGTATGGTAATCTCTTCCATCATTCAAACGACGCAATCTTCATACACGATTTGAAAGGGAATATCATAGATGTAAATCAGAAAGCCCTAAAGCAATTTGGATACACAAGAAGTGAGATTCTATCACTCAAGATATCTGATCTTCATCCGCCGGAAGCGCTTGGAAAATCCGCATGGGCTTTTGAAAAAATTTCGAAAGATGGATTTGTAAGTTTCGAGATTGATTTCAAGAAGAAAAATGGTACAGTATTTCCTGCTGAGGTCTCATCAAGTCTGTTTGAAGTAGGTGGAAAGGAAGTCATTCAGGGCATTGTCCGCGACATCACCGAGCGTAAGCGTGCGGAGGGCGCACTGCGCCGAAGTGAGGAGAAGTACAGAACGTTTTTCAACACAAGCCCAGATGGTATTGCCATCACTACGCTGGATGGCAAAATCGTTGATGCCAATCAAGCCTATCAGAGTATGCTGGGTTACACCTTAAAAGAACTGAAAGAGCTGAATTACCAACAGTTCACTCCAAGAAAATGGCATGAAGCTGAAGCCAAAGAAATCAAAGCTTTCATGATTACTGGGCAGGGAGCCTTTGAGAAGGAATATATTAGAAAAGACGGAACCATATTCCCCGTATCACTGACCGGATGGTTAATCAAAGACAAACAGGGGAATCCTGTTAGAATAGGTGCTTTCTTTAAAGACATCACCGAGCGCAAGCGGGCGGAGGAAAAGCTAAAAGATTACACCCGCCAGATAGAAGAGAAGAACCTGGAATTGAAAGTCAAAAACATGGAGTTGACCGCCACACGTGCTCAATTGGTTCAGAAGGAAAAATTGCGAGCCTTAGGTCAGATGGCAAGTGGGGTGGCCCACGACTTCAACAATCTTTTGTCCATCATTTTGGGGCGGGTCCAACTATTACAACGAAAAGCAAAAGATTCGGAGACTGAAAGAGGATTAAGGAGTATTGAGAGAGCCGCCTTGGATGCTTCGTCCACTATAAAAAGAATTCAAGATTTTGCTCGTGTGCGCAAGGATCAAGAATTCAAATGGGTGAACATAGACCAAGTGATAGACGACGTGATAGCTTTGACCAAAACCAAATGGAAAGACCAGGCCGAAGCCAACGGTATCAGTATAAGGCTCGAAGTTCAAAAAGACCGACGTAGACTCCCGCCGGTGGCAGGAGATGAATCAGAGCTGAAGGAGGCGTTCACCAGTATTGTCTTTAATGCGGTGGATGCCATGCCCAAGGGAGGAAAGATAATAATTAGAACCCGGACGAATAGGAAATCGGTTTTTGTTTATTTTATAGACTCCGGCATAGGGATATCGGAGGAGGCGAAGCAGAAAATCTTCGAGCCTTTCTTCACCACAAAAGGCGTGAAGAATGCCGGACTGGGATTAAGTGTGGCCTATGGTATAATCCAAAGGCATCAAGGTGATATTCAGATAGAAAGCAAACCAGGGGAAGGCACCACTGCAGTTGTCCGATTGCCGGTGAGTAAGACCTTAGGAAAAGAGGAACCGAAAGAAGAAGAGTCAAAAAAGCCTCCGGTGCAAAGGGAATCAGCCAACATCTTGGTAATAGAGGACGAGAAGGATGTTCGGGGATTGCTGTTTGACATTTTAACCTCAGCTAATTACATGGTAAAATTAGCCTCAGGCGGTGCCGAAGGGCTCGAAATCTGTAAAAGGGGAAAATTCGATATAGTCTTCACCGATTTGGGAATGCCCGGTATGTCTGGATGGGAAGTGGCCAAAGGAATAAAAGAAATGGATTCGAACACCACGGTTTTGTTGATCACCGGTTGGGGAGTGGAGATGGATGAAGAGAAATTGAAAGAAAGCGGGATCGAACGGGTCGTGACCAAACCTATGAAAGTTGAGAGTCTGCTCACTTTAGTTTCGGAGATCATGGAATCAAAGAAAAGAACAAAAGAACAGGTGGAGGGATTTTTTGGGCACTAAAGCTTGACACTCCGGTTAGGCTCTCTAAACTTATCTTTGACAATTCCAATCAAAACTTTAATTCAATTTTATTGAAGTTTAGCCACATGACAGGAGCAAAGACCCTTCCCGATGCTTTTTATTTTATCCTCCAACTTTAATTTTCTTATCGACTTTTCCATTTAATGAGTCAAACAATATTTCACGGAACAAGAAGATCCTTTATGTTTACAAGCGTTATTATTAGGTTACGAGCATTCAGCTAATAAACTGACGGACACTTTCTTTTGATCTTTTACCAATTAAATTTTCTTTCAAGACTGCGGGCAAAACTACCGATAGTACTAATGGTTTAAAGTACCCCAGTTCGTGTGGAGTGTCGCTATTGATAATCTCACACGAGCCGTAAATTCTCATTCTCTGCAAATACGCAAGATGGTGCAAAAAAATGAGAAGAAGGACCAAATCTAAGGCCAAGCAATACCTCTGGACAATAGGGATTGCCTTGATCATTGCCATAATTTTGCGAACCTTTGTGGTTCAGGGATACCGGATTCCCTCCAGATCTATGGAGAATGCCCTCTTGAAAGGGGATTTCATATTAGTCAATAAGTTAGCCTATCGTTCAAAAGAGCCCAAACCAGGAGATGTAGTTATTTTTGATTATCCTCTAAATCCCAGCAAGACCTTTATAAAAAGGGTAATTGCAGAACCGGGAAAAACCGTGGAGATCATCAACAAAACGTTATATGTTGATGGAGAAATTGCGATTTCTCCATATCCTGTAAGGCATACAGATCCCCAGATATATCCGGCGGAATATTCCAATAGGGATAACTTCGGTCCCTTTGAGGTCCCACCCGAACACTATTTTGTGATGGGAGATAATCGGGATAACTCATTAGATTCGAGGGAATGGGGATTCTTGGAAAGAAAATATATCAAGGGGAGGGCTTTTTTGGTTTATTTCTCCTGGGCGCCGGATCCTGTTGCCCCCGAATTCACCAATCCTTACATCACTTCATTTTTCAAGGTCCTTTTTTACAATCTTGCCCATTTCCCTTGGCGAGTTCGCTGGGAAAGAATCGGAACCATGATTCGATAAACCTCACCATTGTTGTGTTGGTCGAGGGTGCCCTTCAGGGTGAATCCCTTCAGGATGAGCCCTCACCCTCGCCTTTTAGTTTTAGGAGCGGGGTAAGGGTTCCCCGCTCCAACAATGAGACCTCTTTCCTTTTAAATTTTATCTTGACTTATCCTTCCTATTCTTGCTAAATTGAACAAAAACATTAAACCTTTTTTCTCATGATATTGTGAAAAAAGATTATCCCAAGGTAGGTCGGATTTCTTTATGGATACCCGACATTGTTGATGAGTTTGTCGGGTAATACTTCGAATTCACCCTGCCTTTGCTCTGAAGGAAACGGACTACCCAAGCCAATAACTCTATGGCACAGAGCTATCCAAAATTCAGAGATGATCTGATCATAAGCCAGCAGGAGTTTGAGAAGGTCACCTATTATGTGATCAAGGATCCGATCACTCAAAAATTCTTCCGCATAAAGGAATTTGAGTATTTTATTACCCAAAACCTGGACGGAAAGACTTCCCCCGAAGAGATAGCCGAAAGATTTCAAAAGCATTTCCAGATCCGACTTCCCTTAGATACCCTTAATAAATTCATTCACCGGTTGGAAACCTTAGGTTTTTTAGAAGGCGAGATCTCCGAAAGGGAACTTGCCAAGCTCCAATATAGAAAGAGGACATTTTGGGGTAAGCTTCTTTTCATCAAGCTCAAGGGTTTCGACCCAGATAGGATCTTAAGTAGGATTCTAAGATCTACAAAGTTTTTATTCACTCCACACTTCTTTGTCTTTTCCTTATTCGTCATCTTTCTGGCAATGGTTATCACCATCTCCAACTGGGGGGATTTGGGCTACAGCGTAAGGGGGCTTTTTAAGATTGCCACCATCTTCAAAATCTGGATAGCCATATTCTTGGTGATCGTCCTGCACGAGTTTGCTCATGGTTTGACCTGCAAATATTTTGGGGGAGAGGTGCATGAGATGGGTTTTCTTCTTTTATATTTTCAGCCTTGCTTTTTCTGCAATGTGAGCGATGCTTATCTTTTTAAGGAGAAATCAAAAAAACTCTGGGTCACCTTTGCCGGAGGGTATTGTCAGATATTCGTCTGGGCAACTGCCACCCTTTTGTGGCGGGTCACCGCCTTGGACACCGGACTGAACAGCTTCTTGTTTGTGGTGGTGATCACCTCCGGAGTAACCGTCCTTTTCAATTTCAATCCCTTAATTAAGCTGGATGGATATTATCTTTTAACCGATTATCTGGAGATACCAAATTTAAGAAAGAAGGCTTTTGACTTTTTATCGTCCTCTCTTAAGAGAAGATTTTTAAAGGATCATGCCCAAAGAGTCGAAGCCTCTCCCCGAAATAAAAAAATCTACATCTGGTATGGAACCTTGTCCTTACTTTATTCTATTCTCCTTTTGTCTTTCATTTCCATCAAGGTGGAAAGTTTCTTGGTTTCACACCTGGGTGGCTTCGGATTTGTCTTGTTTTTGTTTTTGCTTTTTCTTATTTTAAAAGAAACGGCTAAAAAAGTTCTGGCGGGTATATACAGATTTGTTTTGGCAAAGAAAAAAGATCTCATGAGACCCAAGAAGATTATCGCCTATTCAGCCATAATAATAATTTTGTTGTTTTTCTTGTTCTTGGTTAAAATGGAGCTGAAGGTTGGGAGTCGTTGCGAGATTCAGGCCTTGGAATCTTTCACTCTCAGAAGCTCTCCGGATGGCACCATCACCGAGGAGCTTTTCCAAGGAGGGAGCAGAGAGCAAAAATCGATTAATCTTTTGAATTTGGTTTCCGACGAATATGGAGTATTAAATTTGGTGACAAAAGTGAAGGAAGGTGAGAGGATAGAAAAAGGAAAGATCGTAGCTGAACTTTCCTCAGCCTCGTATCTTTCCGATCTAGAACAGACCAAGGCGGTTTTAAGGAAAGCCTGGGAATATTATGCATTGCTGAAAAAAGGACCCAGAGAGGAGTCTATCCGCCAAGCTAAAGAGAGAGTAGCTCAAGCCCAGACAGAGCTTGAGTTAAAGGAAAAGGAATTGAAAAGATTTTCGGACTTGCACCAGAAGAATCTTATCGCCAGTCAAGAGCTTGAAAAAGCTCAGACCGAGCATGCGGTATTATCCAGAGAGTTGGAAATAGCAAAAAGTGATCTTAAGATTCTAAAGAATGGAACCAGACCGGAGGAGCTTGAGATGGCTGGGGCAGAGATAGAAGAATTGGAAGCCAAAGCCAATTTCTTGGAAGCTCAGATTTCAGCTTCTCAGATAGAAAGCCCCATCTCGGGCGTGGTGACTTCTTTAAGTTCCGAGATGAGTTTTTCCCCATCCATTGGTTTCTGGGGATTGAGCATAGCTAATCTGGATACCATGCTGGTGGTGATCAAAGCATCGGAGAAACACCTGGATGTTTTGAAGGAGGAACAAAATGTCAAACTGAAAGTCAAAAGCTATCCCTTTTCATCCTTTTGGGGAAAAGTTTTTAAAATATCTCAAAAAGCAGAAAAGGATCAAGCAAAAAATGTCTTTCGAGTCACCTGTAAGATCGAAAACGAAGATCACCTTTTGAAGCCGGGCATGTCAGGATATGCTAAAATCTATTGCGGCAAAAGGAGCATCTTCAATCTTTTGACCAGAAAAATCGTAAGTTATCTTAGAGTTGAGGTTTGGTCCTGGTGGTGACAAATCTCTTTAACTTACTGAATAATTGCTCAATTTATTGAGCAACCTTCAAACTGGATGAATCGAACGACTAACCTTTTTAGAAAGGAGCAGAAGGATGAGATTCACAAAGATCTTTTTAGTGGCAGTTTTGGTTTGCCTTTTGTCCCAATTGGCTTTAAGTGAAAAACCTAAAAAACCCAGGTTTCCACCCAGCACATACAAGACCACAGCTAAAATCTTTCTTAAAGATGAATACAGAATGTATGATAGCGCCATTGTGATCTTGAATGAGGCGATTTCATTTTATTCAGATGATGCCGAATTACACTTCTTATTAGGCAAAGCTTATTATTATAGAAAAATGCCCAAGGAGATGGGAGAGCAGTTCACCCAAGCTGAGAGTCTAAAAATCAAGTCAAAATTTGAAAAAGAAATTCTGCAGATGAGGGAAGAGAAATGGCTTCAAGTTTTTAACCAGGGAGCTACGGCTTTTAATGAACAGAATGTTGATTTGGCTTTGGAGAAATTTTCAATTTGCACCATAATTGATCCTCAGGATTATAGGGGTTTTATGAATGCCGGCTATGCATACAGCTTAAAGGGAGAGAATGATAAAGCCTTATCTTACCTTGAGGACGGTCTCAAATTGGCTTCGGATAGTTTGGACATTCTGACAATTTATGCGGCTACCCTACTTTTGTTCTCTCAGAAATTGATAGAAGTGGATTCTTCTTTTGAGGACGCCTATTTCAACATGGGAACAATCTATCTGCAACAGTTGCAGGAGATCAACTTTGCCCTCGATTCTTTGAAAGATACCACTGGAGCATATCGGACAGATGAAAAATGCAAAGTTAGAAAAGAGGAATTGGAGAAAAAAAGAAGCGAATTGTTGACCAACGCTGAGAGCACGTTGGAAAAAGCAGTAAAGCTTGACACCTTAGATTTTGAGGCTCAGCTATTTCTGGGTCAGGTTTATCTGGAGCAGGAAAAGTTGGATCAGGCTTTAGGGACTTTAGAATTTCTGGTCCAAAAGGACAGCACAAACTGTGAGGCTTTAACCCAATTAGCGGGTGTGTATGCTAAGAAAGGGATGGGAGAAAAAGCCAAAGAGACCTGGCAGAAAGCACAGGATTGCTTGAAAGAAGAATAGACTCAAACATAAAACATCTCTCTGGTTGATAACGGACACCTTGTCCGTTCTCCCGCCAAAGGCGGGATCAGGATGAATCCGTTACCATATAAGCGTCAGAGCAGAGCAGTTGAGAGGAGCAAAGAGAAAATGATCCAGCACCTAATTTAAATTAGGTGCTGGTTTTAAATTAATTGAGGAAAATGATAAAAGGCTTATCCTACGGATCCAGAATTCGGACGCCTTAACTCCGAAAAGCAAGGCTCTTGTTGGAGCGGGGGTTGAACCCCCGCCCTTTCACCTTTTCCGGACAGGAGTGCACCCTTCAGGATAAGCCCCTATCCGAACATGTAAGATCCCTCTGGGAAAGCCATCAAGAATAGACCAATTGGCTCAAGTCCGTTTTTTCTTCTATTTCTACTTTAGTGAGGTCGGGCTTCAATTTTAGTGGTAGATAGACCTTGAAGGTGGTTCCTTTATTTATCTCGCTTTCCAATTCGATTTCCCCGTTGTGCAGGCTGATTATTTTCTTCGCCAGACTCAAACCCAATCCGGTCCCTTTTTCTTTAGAGGTAAAAAATGGGTTGAAGATCTTTTTTTGGTCTTTTTTTTCAATTCCGCATCCGGTGTCGGAAATCTCAACTTTTATGAATTTCTCTTTGGGATAGGTCTTTGTTTTCCTCAAATCAATGGAGAGCCCCCCGCCTTGGGGCATAGCTTCGAGGGAGTTTTGGATCAGATTCTGGAAGGACTGCCTCAAAAGAAGTCTATCCCCCAATATGGTTGGCAGATTGGTTTCTGATTTCACCCCAAACGTTATCTTGTTCTTCTTTAGCTTTTCTCCAAGTGCTTTTATACATTCATCCACCACGTTTTTCAAATCTACCTTTTCTATCTTCAGATCAAAGGGTTTGGCAAAGGTCAAAAATCGTTGGATCAAAGATTCCATAGACATGGCTTCATTAAGTATGCCGCTTGCCATCTCTTCGGAGGAGGTTTGACCGGGTGCTTTCTTTTTGAGCAGCTTGCAAAAGCCCAAAATTACTCCCATGGAATTTCTGAGCTCATGCGCCAGCCCAGAGGACATCTCGCCTAAGGCCGCCATCTTCTCCTTGAAGGCGATCTCGTTTTGAAGTCTTTTTATCTCGGTCACATCGGTCAAAAGAACCGCTACTCCCAGCATTTTGTTTTGTTCGTTTTTGACCGCTGAGGTACTTATTCCCACCCACACATTTTCACCATCAGTTTTTGAGAGCTCCATTTCAGGGATAGAACAGACCCTCTTTTCCGAAAGTGCCATCTCGATTAAGGAACACAAGATGAGTTTTTCCCCAAAGAGTCTCTTGTAATGTTCTCCCGTAGCCTCTTTTTCGGAGATACCCAGAATCTTCTGGGCAGAATTGTTGATGCGCGTAATCTTTCCTTCGGTATCGCAGATGATCATGCCAGATCCTATGCTTCTTAAAATATATTCATTATAGCTTTCCAGATTTTTTGCTTTTCGGTTTGTCTCCGCATAAAGCCTTTGCAAGGTGGCTTCGTTTTTCTTCAATTCGGTGATAACCTGCTCAAAGATTCTTACTGCGGCATCCACGTTTCCTTCTTTGCTCTCTTTTTCTAGCCGCGAAGTTATTTTCTCTTCGTGGGCTTTTTTCATCATTAATCTGTAAGGTCTCAGAACACTCCTTATGAGGAATAGGGTGACCAAGGCGGCCAACAAAAGCCCCACGGTTCTGGCTAAGGTATTAAGCTTGGAGAGTTTTTGGATGGTCCCAAAAGCTGAAACATCCTTCTCCACCATCAACCAGATTTTGCTCCCGTCACCAGGATATTTAGGACTTCCTTGAGTTTCTATGGGGAAATAAAAGGAGCGAAAGATGTTGCCACTCTCATCCGAATAAAAGTTTGAAAAGAATCCTTTGGTTTGTTCCTTCCTTAGATTGGCTTTTATCTTCCTGATCTCTTCGGGCTTCATTCTTCCAAAAATGTGGTGATCCTGTCCCGAAAGGATCTCCTCAGAAGAAATCAATGGTTCTCCGTTGGGATTGAGAAAAATTATCCGGTTAAGATTTAGCTTGAAGACAAACTCCAAAAGATTCTTTTTAAGGTTAGTCTGAGGAGTTTTTTTCCAAACCATTTTAGCACATAAAGCCGCAGAGTATAGTTCTTTGTCCAGCTCCTTTCTTAGAACTTTTTGGGTTTGATGAAAAAGAAAGACGGTTCCGAAGTTAAGCAGGATCAAAAAGAGGATGAAAAATATCAGGGAGAGACGAATATGGGATTCGTAATTGAAATTAAAAAACTCTTTGATCTTCAATTTTAATGCTCCTAGGAGTTATGAAAAATATGGACTTTTAGGTTTTTTCCTCGACCTTAAAATTATCGGCAGGGAAATATCGGCGGTTAACTTGGCAGGTTAAAGTAGCAAAAGACTTTGGCCTTCCTCCGACAAGCATAAAACAACGGAAACTTACGCTGAATTCTGTTCTTAAATTTTCCCTCAATTAAAATAAAAAAAGCCACATAGGGGAAAGGATTCAGTCTTTCATCCTAACAAGATATGTTGGTTCATGATAGGATATTATTTCAGATGCGGTGAGCTCAACTCTACATTTTAGAAAAAGGTTTTGATGTAGGTTGAGATTAGCATGTCTCCCAAGAATATAGCTAAAACGGACCCTAAAGCTAAGAAGGGTCCGAAGGGGATCATTCGTGTTTCTTTGACATCTTTTGAGAAAAACAGAGCGGCCGTGCCGACTATAGTGCCCAACACCGCCGAGAGGAGAAATACCAGAAGTATTTTCTGCCAGCCTAAAAAGGCTCCCAGCATTAGGGCCAACTTTATGTCCCCTCCTCCCATGCTCTCCTTTTTGAAAAGAAGCTCTCCTAAGACCGCTGAAAGATAAAACAAAACTCCTCCCACTAAAATCCCTACAAAAGAGTTCACTACTGAGGGAGATTTTACAAAAAAGGAGAAGAAAAGACCTAAAGCGATGCCGGGTAAAGTAATCACATCCGGAATAATTTTGTGTTTTAAGTCGATAAAGAAAATCGCTATTAATAAAAGACACAGGATGGTTTTAGCCACAAATTCCCAGCCCCAGCTGAATTGCAAATAAGTGATGACAATCAAAGCGGAGGTTATAAACTCCACTAAAGGATATTGCACAGAAATCTTATTCTTACATTTTCGACATTTCCCCTTCAACAGGACAAAGCTCAATAAAGGAATATTATCCCACGCGCGTATCTTCGCTCCGCAATTGGGGCAAAAGGAGTTGGGGAAAAGGATGGATTTCTTTAACGGTATTCTATAGATGCAAACATTTAGAAAACTTCCTAAGGCTAAGCCTATCAGTATAAGCAAGGTAAGAATTATTGTGCTCATCTCAGATTGCTTTGGCTTTCGTCTATCGGTTTCGATGCTCGTATCGAATCTCGTTGGTTGAAGCTCGGTGTTCGAAAACCGCTTCTCCTGGGTATGTTTTTCGAGTCTCGATCCTCAAGTTTCCGGCGTCCATACGAGTTTCGTTACCGTTAAACCAGTTTCCTGGTTCGTAGGGTAAATGACCGGTCAAGCCAAAAATTATAGTTTCTTCATTTTGAAAAGATGATCCTGATAATCCCAGACAGAATGCCAAAAAGTTCTTCTTAAAAACATCTCAAGCTTCGCAACGACTTTGAGAAAGTTTTTTGGAACCAAACCGAAATAGATCGGATAAAGCCACAAAAAATGTCCTTTTCTAATTGGATAATCGGCAATTTTTCTAAAATCATTCTCTCCAAAGAAATTCAAATAAGTTTTAAAATCTCTTTGCCATCTTTTTTTATTCTTTGTCACCTGCTCTATACAGATGAACTCTCCGTCTGGCTTTAAGCATCTTTTTATCTCTTTCAACACATTCTTGAGTTCCAGCATCTTTTTATCTCTTTCAACACATTCTTGAGTTCCCCGTCGTCTGTTATATATTGAAGCACATTAACCGAGGCCAATAAGTCGACTCCATGTTCCTGCATGGGTAAATTTAACCCATCAAATAAAACAAAACCGATGTTAGAATTTCCACACTCTTTTTGGGCAATTCTCAGCATCTTTGTGGTGATCTCAAGCCCTACTACAAACTTACACCTTCGGGATAAAATATCTGTAAACCTACCGCTTCCGCAGCCAAAATCCACGATTATCTCTTTTTTTCCTTTGCCCAACGTTTTTTGGATTGCAATCTTCTGAAGGGTGTCGATATAAAAATTCTTTCTCCCCTTAAGATCCCCTGGGTCAATGACTGCAGGAAGTTTGCCTTTCTCTGCCCGTTTTTCCCAGGTTTCCCCATCCGTTTGGAAATGCTGTAATTCTTGAGTCTTCATATCTCCAAGTATTTTATCACGCGTAGCAGAGGCTTTACGCCTCTGCGGTTAGACAACCGCCCGTATGGGTGGGCGGAGCCATGAAGGCTCCGCTACGCGGTATCTTTTTCTCACGCACAGGATTTAAGTCAGCTTCGGTTTTTTGATCTTCAAGGCAACAAGAAAACAAACCAACTCTCCTAAAATTATCCACACCCGCATGACCAAAGAGATCAATATGGCCATGGAGACCGGAATAAAAAGGCTTAAAAGATAACTCTGCACACCTTCCCTTACTCCCAACCCAGCTGGCACAAAGAAGCTCAAAATCCCGGAGATCACAGAAATGGCAAAGATGCCACACAAGATCACGGTTTGATTAAAATTGATCGAATAGAAAGAGTTAACCAAGAGATAAACGCCTGTGCCGAATATGACCCAATCAACAATTAATATCAATAAAATTTTTACTATCTGGCCAACTCCAGCCTTTATAGTCAGAGCTTCTTTTTTGAATAAGTGCATAAGAATTTTCAGGACTTTGTTTAGAATAGGGGGATAAAAAGCAGTCAGAGAAATCAAAACAAATATAAGCGGCAAAGCAAAGATCAAAAATGGGGGGGATTTTTGCCAGAAAAAAAGGGAGAAGAGAAATAATAAAATCCCAGCTAAATTATAGGCAATGAAAAGCAAAACCATGCTGAAAAAGGTGACACTTTTAGGTAGCCCCACCCTTTGACCCAAATAGATCTGGCCCAGATATTGCCAAACTTTTCCGGGAATATACTTCCCCATTGCGGAGATAAACATGATCTTAAAGGTTTGATCGAGAGGTGGAGAAGCATGAAAAAAGGATAATATCTTTTTCCAGGCATAGGAGGCGATTGATAAATTTAATACCAAACAGAGTAAATTTAATACCAAACAGAGAAATGAGAGAACAAGAAGCTCATGCTTTATGCTCCACCGGTGATGAGAAATTTCTGCGAAATTTTGATGAAGATTTTTTCCTAAAAGATAAAAGATTCCAATGATTACCAAAAAGGCGCATGTCTTTTTCAGAAGATGAATTCTCTTCTTATCCCATTTAGATTCTGAAGCCCTAAAGGTTCTGCTACGCGTGAGAGGAGGAGCATCTGTTCGATGTTCAAGTGAAGATAGTTGTCCTGGTAGATGGTGTTTCATTTGTTATCTTCCGCTTTTCGTAGTGGTTAATTTTCTTTGAATGGCAGTGCCTAAGGGGGTTTGGGCAAATCCCAAGGCAACTTTTCCCAAAAAGGGACGGATAGTTCCAATATCTTTCTGAAAGACCAAAAGCGTTTCTCTCTTAGTACCCCATTTATCTTTAAACTGAATTAAAGACGAAAGTTTCTTCTCTGAACCCAAAAAATCGAAATAAGATTTCCCTTTCTCTTTTGCAATTTTTATGGCATTGTGAAACAAAAGATCGTTGGGTCTTAAATGTAGATACTCGGTAGAGGAGCCACCATGAAAATAATAAGCAGTCTCTTCAGAATAAATCACCACAATTCCGGCTATGGGTTCGTTCCGATATTTGACAAAAAATATGTCTGCTAACTCTGGAGTCAAAAGATCAAAAATTTTGTAGAAAAGGTCAATCGGATATTTGGCTAAAGCTCTGTTTCTTTTCATCGACGCCAGATAAAGTTCATAGAAATGATCCACCTCTTTTCGATCTTTGATTCTTTCAAAAAAAAGATCTGACTTTAAGGCTTTGTTGATAGTTCTTTTCAAATTCGGCTTATAATCTTTCCAGATTTGATCCAGAGATTTTTCTTTCAACTCCAGGACATGCCGATAAGATTCCACACACTCAAAATCGGAGAGGTCTTGTGGTTTCTTGATCTTTGGATCGACGATCTTGATTCTATCGATTCTTTCCTGTTTTGCTTTCCTTTCCAGAAGTTTCGAAAATTCCGGGATAAATTGTTTTTCTCCAATGAACCCACCATAAGGAATAAGCGAATAAAAAACATTAAAGAATTGATTACCCACCAACATTCCCGGCAAGGCTAAGAGCCAAGTGTTGTTGTCCTCCAATACCAGACACCTCATTTCGCACCCATAGCCTTCTTTTAAAACTTTTCCCCAAAGAGAGGTATGGAAGACCAAGCTCGAATGGGTGGATACGAATTCGTCCCAGTTTTTATCCGGTTCTTTTAGAGTAAGCAGATTCATCTTTTAGCCAAAACCAATTTCAGTTGCCAGTTTGCAGTCTACAGATTCCAGATTGCAGGTCGGAAACAGAAAACTAGATCTGGAGCAAAAATAAAGGCTACTGAAAAAGTGTTAGTATACGGCGGGCTAAGAGCCCGCCCTACGCGGACGTG
>Ga0111200_1016_pt1 | contig 20495 bp, 14 predicted proteins | sample DeeMarSWOR324_28_FD_80374 | JGI IMG/M metagenome (GOLD analysis project Ga0111200, IMG submission 80374) | candidate division Zixibacteria bacterium SM23_73
CGAGTGAAGTCGACGAAGTCGACCTGCGAGTATGTTTGAGCGGAGCGAGTTACGCAGCAGCCGAGAAGGCTTAAAAAGAGATGGGGATGATTCTATTTTTTAAAATAGAAAGCCTAGCACTATGAGATATATGTAAGAATAAAAAAATAGAACCGTCCCCTATCTGAAAAATCTGAACGGAGCGAAGCCATTCCCAAAAACCTCTTTAACTCTTTGTTTTCTTCAATTTTTCCTGGATCTCGCTGAGAAGGTTCAACGCCTCAAGAGGGGTAAGAGAAGAAATATCCCAATTTTCCACCTCTCCTTTAAGCTCTTCTAAGACTTCCAGTTCTCTATCCTTCTTGAACAAGAGAAGCTGCGCCTTGTCCCTTTTCTTCGAAGAATCATAAGCTATTCTCGGCAATCCTTCATCATCCAATTCTTGTTTTTCGAGATTAAAGAGAATTTCTTTAGCCCTGTCCACGACTGAGCGGGGTATCCCAGCCAGTTTAGCCACATGAAGCCCGTAGCTTCGATCAGAAGGGCCAGGGGCGATTTTCCTTAAGAAAACAATATCATCCCGGTGTTCTTTGACAGTGACGTGATAGTTCTTGATTCTCTGCATTGTCGATGACAAATCTGTTAGTTCATGATAATGGGTTGCGAACAGCGTTTTGGCTCGGATGCCTTCCTTTTCATGGATATATTCGCCCACTGCCCAGGCAATGCTAAGCCCGTCAAAAGTGCTCGTGCCTCGACCGATCTCGTCCAAGAGAATTAGACTTCGAGAAGATGCACTGTGCAGAATATTCGCGGTTTCCAGCATCTCTACCATGAAGGTGGATTGGCCCACACTTAGAAAATCCATAGCTCCAATACGGGTAAAAATGCGATCCACGATTCCAATAACCGCTTCTTTAGCCGGGACAAAGGAGCCCATCTGAGCCAAAATGCAGATAAGCGCGACCTGTCTTAGATAAGTCGATTTCCCTCCCATGTTCGGACCAGTAACGATTAGGATTTGATTCTCATCTCTATCCAGATAAGTATCGTTGGGAATAAAAGGCTCTTCATTAGCGATTTCTATGACCGGGTGGCGTCCTTCTATGATTTTAATCATGTCTTCTGTATTCACTTCTGGACGGCAATAATTTCTTTGAGAAGCCAGTTCAGCCAGAGAAGAAAGCACATCCAAGACAGCGATATCAGAGGCGATTTTCTGAAGTCTTGCTGTTTCGCGGGAAATCTTCTCTCTCACTTTGAGGAAAAGATTGTATTCTATATCCGCAATTCTCTGTTCAGCGTTAAGTACCTTCTCTTCATACTCTTTCAGCTCTGGAGTGATGAATCGCTCGGAATTCACAAGAGTTTGCTTCCTGATGTAATCGTCTGGCACTAAAGCTAAGTTAGGTTTAGTCACTTCGATGTAATACCCGAAAACCTTGTTATAGCGAACCTTTAAGGATGAAATTCTTGTCTTTTTTCTCTCTTTCTCTTCAAGTTGAGTGATAAAAGCTTTGCCGGAATGACTGATCTTCCTCAATTCATCCAGCTCGGCATTATAACCATCCTTGATGATTCCTCCTTCGGTGAGCAGAAAAGCCGGCTCGGACAAGATGGCTTCATCGATCAAATCCACCACATCCTCGGCATTATCCCACGTTTGATATATCTTCTTGAGCCTTTGTGCTGAAAATTTCTTCAGAAGTGCCTGAATTTGGGGCAGAGGCAAAAGAGATTTATTTAAGGACACAAGGTCCTTGGGGGTGGGAACACTCAATGAAATTTTTCCTGTCAGGCGTTCCAGATCGAAGATGTCCTTCAACTTTTCTCTCAATTCCTGACGCTCTATGGTTCGTTCAAGAATTTCTGTTACGGCATCCAACCGGCCATTTATCTGATTACAATCCAAGAGGGGCTGAAGAAGCCATGTTCGGAGCAGTCTTCCCCCCATTGAGGTCACAGTAAAATCGATGATATCCAGGAATGATCCTTTGAGAAGACCATCCCTTAAGTTCCTTACTAACTCCAGATTTTTTATGGCTGTGGCATCCAGAATCATCTGCTGCTTTGAGTGGATGTAAGAGACTTTATGGATTAAGGAAAGTGAATCTTTTCTAACTTTTTTTAGATAATAAAGAAGGGCGCCAGCTGCAGAAACAGCCAGGTTTTTATCAGCCAGGCCGAATCCAGCCAATGATTTCACTTTAAAGTGGGTGAGGAGCAAGTTATTTGCCTGAGAAAAATCAAAAGCCCATGACTCAACAGGACTCCTCAGGACAGAACTCAGGTTATTCCTGGAAAGAATGGTATTGACGACTTCTTCCTCTCCGTCGGGGAAAATAATTTCTTTTGGAGATACTCTGAAGAGCTCATCTGATAAAACCCTCCTCCTTTGAGTATCTTGAAATGTTCTCATTTCTCCTGAGGCAAGATTTATGAGGGCCAGACCCCAATCTTTATCCTTTAGGTATAGGCTGGCTACATAAGTGCTTTCCTTCGCCTCTTCAAGCTCTATTTCAACAGCTGTCCCGGGAGTTAAAACTTTGACCACATCTCGCTTGACTACTCCCTTGGCTGCCTTTGAGTCTTCTACCTGTTCGCAGATAGCGACTTTGAAACCCCTCTTTAGAAGCTTAACCAGGTAGGGAATGGCAGAATGATAGGGAACTCCGCACATGGGCACGTTTTGCCTAGAAGTCAGCGCAATCTCTAAGATTGGGGAAGCGACTTTGGCATCTTCATAAAATAGTTCGTAGAAGTCACCCAACCGAAAAAATAAGAGGACGTCTTTATAATTCCTTTTAATCCGAAAATACTGCTCCATCATGGGAGTGGTCGAGTTGTGCTTGGCCATTTTTGCAAAGAAATTACAATTTACTATACCTTTAGATGTCTAACTTTTCAAGAATGGGGTCAGACATTCAAAAATTTTCATAAATTATAAGAATTTTTGAATGTTTTGAAATTTTTGAATGTCTGACCCCATTTGACATTTGACTTTCGTTAGGAGCTATTGTATACGTCTTTATTAGTGAATGTTCCTAATTTCATCACAATAATAAGAATTTTATCTATTCCTATTTTAATTGTGGTCCTTCTCTCTCAATTTAAGGGGAGTGAGATCACAGGTTTTGCTATCTTTCTCTTGGCTGCTCTCACCGATATGCTGGATGGAATATGGGCTCGGCGAAAGAACCAAATTACAACCATCGGCAAACTTCTGGACCCGATTGCAGACAAATTATTAGTGGCCTCAGCCCTTATCTGCCTTGTTGAGCTGGGAACTTTGGCTTCATGGATGGCGATCATCCTCATCGGCCGGGGAATAGCTGTCACTGGGCTCAGAGCCATCGCCTCCTCTCAGGGTCATCAAATACAGGCCTCAGGGATGGGCAAAATCAAAATGTGGGTCGAAGCTACTGCGATATCCCTTCTGATCTTAGGAAGCAATATACTGGGACAATTCTATATTCTCGCCCTAATCGGGATTTGGTTGGCAATCGCTGTATCTCTTATTTCTGGCGCAGAATACTTCCTAAAATTTCGATTCCTCTTTGCCTCAAAGGATTCCTAAGAGGACTTCCCTCGATTCTTTCAAGGTCTCTGAATTTTCTACATTCAGCGTCGTAATAAGAGAGGACCAGTCGCGGCCGATTTTTTTAGCCAGTCCGGATAAAACCTTTCCTGTACCGATTTCCACGTAAAAATCGATATTCTTTAGGTTAAGCTTTTCCATGGATTCATACCAGAGGACAGGTCGGCTCACTTGCCTTCTCAGAGCGTCTTTTGCTTGAGGGCCCTTATGAATGATTTTGGCATCCACGTTAGTGATAATCGGAAACTCTAAATCTCGGAATTCAACTTGGTCTAAATCGTGAGCAAGCTTCTCCTCTGCAGTTTTCATCAACTGGGTATGAAAGGGAGCGCTGACAGGCAAAATAACCGAACGGGGAGGATCTATAACTTTCAAAGCCGCATGGACAGCTTCCTTGTGCCCGGCAATTACAATCTGCTGCTGGCTATTCCAGTTAGCGATTTCCACGACTCCTTCATTGACTGCAGAAATTCCTTTTTCGACCTCCTGATGACTAGCACCTAAAACCGCAGCCATAGCACCAACTCCCACAGGGACTGCCTCCTGCATATACTTTCCTCTCTTATGGACTAAAGGAAGCGCATCTTTAAAACTCAAAGAACCCGCAGCAACCAATGCCGAATACTCTCCTAAGCTGTGGCCAGCAGCAATCTGAGGCTTGATTCCAAGCAGTGTATAGGCGATGAAACTCACAGTAAGGAGAGCTGGCTGGGTAATCTTGGTCAGCTTTAACTTCTCCTCTGGTCCTTCGAAACAGAGTCGAGAGAGGTTGATACCAAGAATCTCATCAGCCTGGGAAAAAATTTCCTTGGCTCGAGATGAATGCTCATAAAAATCTTTGCCCATGCCAACGGCTTGAGAACCCTGTCCAGGGAATAAAAAAGCTAGCTTGTTCACGTTTGCTCCATCCTGTGTTTATCTATCTTCGATCTCATTCAAGTCATTGAACCTAATCTCGATTTCTACCTGTTTCTTCAGGTTGTCAATCCAGTCAGCTGTTTGCTTCTTTACCTTTTCCTGTTTGATGGCCGATTCTATCTCATCCAGAATCTCCATCATAGGACGGGATTTCAGTCCTTTCTTTTCTTGCAAAGGAATATAGATTTGTTCATAGTGATTCTCGATCTCCTCCAAATTTACCATTACTCGCTGACCAAACCTTCGGGAAAGAATATTCTTGTACAAAATTTTTTCCTTTAGATAAAGCTTCAAATCTTCTAATTCCAAACCGAACTCCTCTCGTTTCTTTTGAAATTCTTCTGGACCAAGTTTCTCGGCCACATCCCGAAGCTCCGCCTCTAACTCTTGTGCACTGACAGAAATATCTTCACTGCTCGCCTCGATGACAACCTTCTGATTGATTATCCTCTCTAGGAACGACAAAAGACGTTCCTTACTCTCTCCTTCAAGTTCATCCTCATAGAGGCTGAAAGCCTCCGCAATCCTTAAATCAGTTAGAGTGATAACCTGATCATTAACCACAGCCACGATACGGTCTATAATCTGAGAAAACGAATTCACACCATAGAAACAGAAAGCGACAATGATTAAAGAACAGATTATGAAAGTCAAACGAAGTAAAGGAAAACAAAAAGAAGACGTATGATGCTTTATATTAGAAGACATTTCCGATGGTTATGAACACCAAGGCTTGTCTCTCCCCTTTGGGAGCGTCTAAGTTCCAACCCAGTTCAAAACGTATAGGACCCAAAGGAGTTCGGTAGCGAATTCCAAATCCCAGGGCATCCTGAAGAGATGCCAGATTGACATCACTTATTTCAGGAAAAATATTGCCTTTATCGTAAAAAACAGCTCCGGATAAATCTTTTACGGCTGACAAGAGGGGAAAGGTGAACTCGAAATTGAATAGCACCAGGGCTTTCCCTCCAACGGGCCTTGAGGTAGAAGGGTCTTTTGGGCCCAGTTCATCGAAACGTTCTCCACGGAAAGAACCGCTGCCCCCAGCGAAAAACCTCTCGTGAATGGGAATTCTTCCGGTCCCAAGCCCTAAACGGGCAGTAGAGCTTAAGGAAAATCCTAAAAAAAGAGGGAAAAACTGCTGATACTTGATAAAGTTCTTTAAGTAATCTGACTCGGCTTGAAAAATGGGATAGGCCCATTCAGCCACGAAGCTCAAAAAAGAACCTTTCTCAGGATTGAAAGGGTCATCCCTCCTATCCCAGATGAAACTGCTCGATATTGAGGAAGCAGAATAAGGCTGATTCTGACGATCAACTTCTGATTCTGCGATTTCCAGATCAAAGAGATTTGTTCTCACCCATCTCAGGGTCGCCAGCAAAGTCAACTCTTCAGTAGTGGGCTTGATTGCCGTCAGGCTCACTCCTCTCCGTTCATAACTATAACTCCTCCGTTCCTCTTGTTCTATCCAGGCATTCAAAGAGGACTGCCAAGGCAAGCCGAGAAGATAAGGTTGCTCCCAGGAAAGAACACCCCTCTTTTCTTTAAGACTCGCCTGACCGACAAGGCTGAGTTGGGAGGCTGATCCCAGAATATTTCCCCTTATAAACTCCGCTATTCCTCGAAGTCTAATCACATTGTTCCAGATGGCAAATGTATAAGGCTCGCTCTTGGTCTCTATTCCAACACCCAAACTCATATAATTTCTTTCCCCCTCTCTTAGGATAATGACTATATTCTCTTTTCCTGAGCTGACAAGGACTTCCTCAATCTTAATTTCTGAGAAAACACCAAGGTTTTCGAGCCTTCTTTTGGTTTCTATTATGAGGTCATAATAGGCATAATCGCCTTCTTTTATTCTGATTTCTTTAAGAATAGTGCCTCTTCGGGTTGTTTTATTTCCGGTTATCACAATCTTTTCAATTATGACTTTTTTCCCTTCCTGGACGACAAAATCGAGAACAACAAGCCCCCCTTCTTTATTTACTATATTAACTGCAATTTCCGTTCTTCTGATGCCCTGGTTTAAATAAAATGTCTCCAATTTCTCTATATCTTTCTGTACATTGGGCATAAAGAAGGGACCTCCTTCAAAGCTACCCAGCTGCTCCAAGAGCTGCTCAGCCGTGAAGAAGGAGTTTCCCACAAAAGAAATCCTCTCCACAGTCGTCTGCTGTCCTTCTTCAATGAGGAAGATGGCTTTAGCTTTTTTCCCTTTCAATATGAAATTTAAATCAACCACTGTTTGGGAGAAACCATGAGTCTGGTAGAGGGTCTCTATCTCCCTTGGCAATTCAAAGAGCCTTTCCCCATCTACCCAACTTAAGAGGGGAATTCTCTTCGCAATCTCAAGCTCTTCTCTCAGTTGGGAAGGAGCAAAATATTTTAATCCCTCAAAGGCAATTTCCTGGATTCTATACTTCTCTCCTGGTGTCACTTCATAAATAACCTGAATCTCATTATCGACTTTCTGGATAGAAGAATTGACTTGGGGAAAAAGATATCCTTTCCTCCTGAGGTAGGATAAAATCTTGGCTTCTCCTTCAGCCAATCCCCATTCCTCGAATATCCTCTCCTCCCAGATTGGCCTCAGAAGACTCAAGGGAATCTTTGCTCCTCTGATTGAAATCTCTATTTTCTTATAAGGATTGATCTTCATAGTGATGTACACGTACTTATTTTTCTCGTCAAAACGCTCGCTGCTGAGTTCCACCTCAGCTTGCTGATATCCCAGGGAATGATAAATTTCTTTTAGCCTTGCAATATCTTCTTCAACCCGCGCAGGAATATAGACATCCCCTTCTCTGCTTTTCATTTCCTTTTTTAAACGATCTTTGGAAACGAGAATATCGCCTGTAAAATCGATATTTCTTATGGTGAACCGTTCTCCTGGGGAAATCTCAAAAAAGACATCGACTGAACAAGACTCGAGATCTCTTTTAACAGAAGAAGAAATTTCAGCCTGAATAAAGCCTTCTCTTCTCAAAACTTCTTTTAATTCTTCCAGAGCCTTGGTCAGTCTTTCTTCGGAGAAAGGAGCTTCTTTGCTTAAAGAATTCATAGACTCCCTCAGCTCTTTCTTGAAAATCACTTGTTCTCCAGAGAAAACAATATTTCGCGTAAAAAGCCTCCTGGTTAATAAGAAAGTCAGCTGAATGTTCTGCTCTCCTGATTTCAGAACTTGAATATCTGAGAAAAGTCCAGTTTTGAAAATATTTTTTACACTGTCAGTTATTTTCTTCAGCGAAAATGTTTCTCCTTCATTTACAGAAAGCATTTCTTCAATCCCTTCTCTGTTTTCCTGGCCGTCAACTTTAATGATCACTTTAGAAACAGTGGGTAAAGAAATGCGTTCAGCATAAGGAAAAGAGTATAAAGGCAGGAGCAAAGTAATCGTGGTCAGCAATACTGAGAAAAATCTTTCTTGCCAACTAGAATCTTTTGTGAATTTTAACATCAACACTTAACCTTCCTTTTTCATCTCTTATGCCCACAACGGAGAGGTCGTCTGTCAGTTCCCATTCCAATCGCACCAGCTCCTCCCTTTGGGTAGAGAGGTTGGTTGAATAGAGAAGAGAAAAGTTTCTGGATATCATCTTGCCAATAGTCAGGCGAGCTGTGGTTTCGGCTGATGACTCCATGATAAAAGGATCGATCCGAAAACGATCGATGCTGAGCTGGGTACTCTTTTCATAGGAATAGGTCCTCTTGAAGGCTTCACCCATGGCGAGAAGAGCAAGGACATCTTCCGGAGGCAGCGGTGGAGAAGAATGGAATTCTGGTTTTAGGCTGTCGAGCAAGCCGTCGAGAGAAAAAGTGACTCGATAATCTTTGACGAATGTTTCTCCCTCAAATTCCAAATAAGGTTCTATAGCCAAGGGATTGATGAAACTCACTCGAGCCCTTAAGATCCTGAATTTCCTATCCTGAAAATAAACATTCCCTCCCAGGGCTTCTATATCACCGGTTAAAATGGGTGCTTTTACGTTTCCGGTTACCGTCAGATCAAGCTTCCCTTCGATCTTGCCCAAGGAGTTTTCCATCAGGGAATTATCCTTTGCTTGAAGGCGCACATTCAAAGTGAGGTCATCAAAAATTCCCGGCTCTGTTTGACTCTGATAATAAGGGCTGGAGGAAAAAACAAATTTTTCATCAAGCTCACGCCGCCAGGAAAGTCTATGAACGTCAAAATCTCCTTCCAAGACAAAGCGCTCGCTGTCTTTGACCAAATTTAAAGTGCCGTCAGTCAAAATCCGAGTCCTTTCCAAAGGAGAAAGCAGTAAATCTTTCCCTTCTATTTTCAAATTGCCATGTTCAACTCCCAGCTTGCCTATCTTAATCCTGCCTGTGCCCCAGACATCACCCCCTCCCAGGATACCTCTGAAAGAACGAAGGGAAAGATGGTTGTTTTCGACAAATATCAATCCAGAATAGTCCCTGAAAGCATGAGCAAACTTTGGAAAAGGAAGAACTGAACCCTTAAAGTCGATTATTCCTTTAAGCTGCGGAGAAGCCTGAGCTCCGTTTAACTCGGCTAAATAGTTTAGCTGCCCCTTGGCTCCTCTCCAGGGAAGCAGAAGATCCGGATTTTGAAAAAAACCTCTGATATTAGCCGAAAAACTTTGGCTAAAAGGGAGGTCCAGCGAAACAAAAAACTTATTCTCTCCAGGAAAAAAATTTCCCTCGATATCTAAAAGGAGTTTTTCTTGGCTGAAACCGACTTTCAACTCCCCCTTTACATCCGATTTCTGGAAAGGTGAAATATGCAAGTCTTTAATCTCGAAGTCCCCTGAAGCCGTATCATGATTGAAAAGACCCCCTCCTTTTAGCTCGAAGGATAAATTTCCCTTGAGGGAAGGACTTAAGGAAGTCATATTAAGATTTTCCCCCAAAATGTCCAGCTTAAACACTTGATCAAAAAATCCAATTTGAGAGGATCCGTTTACAAATCCTTCATAAACACGAAATTGGAGCTCAGGGAAAATCAAGACATTTCCATCCCACGATAGTCTCCCTTTTACATCTTCAAGGTTCTGAGTAGACATTCTCATCAGAGAACTAATGAACTCACCTTCTACCCGCAGATTTTCTTCATTTTGCTTGACTTGAAAATTTCCGGATGCACGGCCTTGAAGAGGGAGATTGATATCTAAAGAGGGGAGAATTTTTTCGACATGGCCATCGATAAGGCGAATAGCCGCCCTTAGGCCTTCTGGGTTTGAAAGAAGGTCAATTTCTCCCTCCATAAAAGGGTCCTTTATCTTGAATCTTCCTGAAAAATCACTCCTTATTATTTCAGCCACACCTTCAACAAGATTCACCTGAAATTTATCGAATCCACCGGGAGAAAACGTAAAATTGGCCTCTACCTGAGGATACGAATAATCACCAAATATTTTAAGCTCAGCCCTGCCTTCTCCTCTTATCTCTGGAAAGGCGAAGTTTTTAGCCAGGATTATAGAAGTGAACTGTCGCGCTTCTTTAACATCATTTACTTCTCCCTGGATAGATATATTTAAATCTTTCTCTAATCTTATCTTTCCCTCTATATCCACCTCAGCAAAACTGGTGAGGAGTCTTGGAGAAGAAAAAGTAATTTCATCTTTTAAATCCCATCTGATTTTGACAGGTCCTTGAAAGGGAAACTTATCTGCTTCTATCTTGAAGGGTTCATCTCTGAATTCAACCTCAACTTCAAGTTTCTCTCTATCAATAATAAAATTTCCCCACCCAGGAGAGGTGGTTGGCCAAGGAAGCCCTAAGAATTTTATTATCGAATCCAGATGCAATCCTCTGGCCAGGCCAACAATCCTCTTATTGTTGAAGTCGATTTTTAAATACTCTGCAGGATAAAGGCCTCTCTGAATATTGAACTCAATCCTTCCGCCTGCTCCGGGACTCACCTCAACTTTTCCCCGAACCTTTCCCAGGGGAACTTCATTCAAAACAAGTTCATTGTTTAAAAGGCTGGACGAGAAAGAGATTCTATTCTTTTTTCGTGCGAGAATCCCCTTTCCCTCTGTTTTTCCAGCCCATTCGAAAGGAAGATTCAAATAGTCAGCGATTAAGGAAGTATTCATCTTGAAGGAGGTCTTTAACAGGATTTCAGGGTCCTTCAAATTGATTAAATCCCCTTCAGCCTTCAAGATAAAATCAGGACCGTGAATCCTCAGCTTTTTTACCTTTATTTCTTCACTTGAACCTTCGATTAACAGCTTAATTTTTCCTCGAAGTTCATTCTCAATTGAATCTGGAGAATAGACACTTTCCTCTGTTTCTCCTTGAACGGAGAGATAGTTTTTCTTCTGGGTAAAAATGGCTTTAATACCTGTGGAGTGAAAATGGCTATTCTTTCCCCAGAAAAACAGCTCTCCTCCTCTTATTAAAACCCTTTCTAAAGCAAAAGGAAGAGGAAACAGGGACCTGGTCCCACCCTTCTTTTCTTCTGGCAAGGTAGTAGCATGCATTACCAATACAGGCTCATCTATAAAGACCTTGAGCGGCCTTTCTCGAGTTAACAAGGACTTAAAAGAAATCCTGAATGAAACGACTTTAGCCGAAAAAAACGGAGAGGGTGAAGCTGTCCTCACATCTTCCACTATGAGGGCAGGAGGGAAAAAAGAAAGGCGGAGCTGGGCGTAATTAAATGTATTCTGGATCCTATTCTTGACCTGGTTAAGAAATAAGTTTTTGAGGACAATACCTGCCCCAAAAATAAGGATGATGAGGAGAGAATAAACGATTATTTTTCTTAGCCTCTTATTCATGTCTTACTACAACTCATACATAAACCATGATTTATAAATATAACATTTTTGCTGAGAATATAAAAAGGAGAAAAAAGGAAAAATGGGGACGGTTCTATTTTTCCTATACAACAGAGATATGCTTTTTCATTATTTTATGATCTAATTTTCTTTTCATCCTTTGGGTATTAATTCATAATAACGACCGATCTCACGTAAAAAATAGAACCGTCCCCTGAGTAGAAATCATTTGGGGTCAGGTCTTAACATTCAACGTTTTGCTATCTAGATCATATATTTTCCTGAAAGTGTTGAATGTTAAGACCTGACCCCTTTCTTTATTCTACAGAAAAGAGAAGAAATCCACCCTCAACATAACTGCCTGCCTTAGGACCTATTTTCTTAATGACCCCAGATTGAGGAGATTTTATTTCGTTTTCCATCTTCATGGCTTCCAGGACCAGGACCGCTTCGCCTTCTTTCACTCTATCCCCTTCGTGAAGCAGAATTTTCACAATTCTTCCCGGCATGGATGTCTTGACATCTCTCTTTCTTAGTCTTATTTTTTGCGCTCTCAGAGTCTGAGATGCTAATTTTTTCTCTATCTTGAAAAACCTTCCTTTAACATAAACTGAATAACAAGAAGAATTGAAATCAATGATGATATTGTAGATCTTGCCGTTAACATTCAAGAGGAGTTCATTGGCACTCAAAAATTCTGTGGAAACACGGTATTTTTTTTGACCAACAGTCACCTGAATATTATTCTCTCGTTTTTCTTCAAGTGTCAGCCTGAATTCTTCATTGTCCAGCCAAAAAGAGATATTCATCTTAAAGCCTGTTAGAAAGGTTTCGGAGTCTCCCTTGCAACTTCCAGTTGTTTTCCTTTTGGATTGTGCGAAGAGGGGGACCTTTTTTACTCTCAGCATAACTTTTTACTCCAGCAGCTATCAAAGCTGCCACTTTCTCCTCCTCGCCACTCCCATCCTCTTCTTTCTCCAGTTCGGAAATGAAGTGGGTATTATAATCCCCCTTGAAAAACTTTGGGTGAAGGAGGATTCGCTTAAAGAATGGTATAGTTGTCTTGATTCCATAGAGTTGATACTCTGAAAGCGCTCTAATCATCCGATGAATGGCTTCAGGCCTTGTTCTGCCCCAAGTGATAAGCTTAGAAAGTAACGGATCGTATTCTAGAGGCACTTCGAATCCCTCGTATACTCCGTTATCATCCCGAACACCGAGTCCCCCTCCAGGGCTGCGGAAATGAACTATCTTTCCCGGAGAGGGCAGGAAATTGTTATCTGGGTCTTCGGCATAGATCCGGCACTCAAGAGAAAATCCGCGAGATTTTATATCCTCTTGAGAAAAGCTCAAAGGAGAGCCAGCAGCTATTTCTAACTGACATTTGACAAGATCGATGCCGGTAACCATTTCTGTAATAGGATGTTCCACTTGGAGGCGGGTATTCATTTCTAAGAAATAGAATTTTTTATCTTTATCCACCACAAATTCTACTGTGCCTGCATTCCTGTAGTTAACAGCAGCAGCAACCTTTACCGCAACTTCTCCCATCTCTCTTCGGGTATCCTCATTTATAAAAGGCGAAGGTGTCTCCTCTAAGACTTTCTGGTATCTCCTTTGAATAGAACACTCTCTCTCCCCTAAGTAGACAATATGCCCGAAATCATCGGCCAGGATTTGAATCTCAATGTGATGGGGTTCTTCGAGATATTTCTCTATATAGATAGAGGGGTCATCAAAGCTTGACTTCGCTTCTGACTGAGCCATCTGGAAAGAAGAAAAGAGTTCGTCCTTTCTACTCACTAACCTCATTCCCTTGCCCCCGCCACCTGCAGAAGCTTTTAGCAAAAGCGGATAGCCCACTTTTTTCGCCTGTTGTTGCAAGTCCTTCTCATCTTTTATAGGCTCCAGTGTTCCAGGGATAATCGGGATTTGAGCTTTGACCATTTTTTGGCGAGAGTATGTCTTTTTGCCCATGATATCCATCGGCTCGGAAGGTGGACCGATAAAAACGATCCCTTCTTCTTCACATTTCTTTACAAAAATTGAGTTTTCAGCTAAAAAGCCGTAGCCCGGGTGAATGGCTGGAGCTTTTGCTGTTTTAGCGACTTGGATAATTTTATCGATATCCAAATAACTCTGAGAAGGTTTAGAAGGGCCTATGAAATAAGCCTCATCAGCCAGTCTCACATGAAGAGCCTTCTTGTCTGCCTCTGAATATACAGCAACAGATGTAATGCCCATCTCTCGGCAAGCACGAATGATTCTTACGGCAATCTCACCTCTATTGGCAACGAGCAATTTCTTGAACATTTTCATAGGGGGATGTTTCCATGCTTTTTGGGAGGATTCTTATCAGCCTTATTTTCCAGCATCTGCAGGGCAGCAATAAGTTTAGGCCGGGTGAATTTGGGCTCTATCACTTCATCCAAATATCCCTTCTCACAGGCAATATAGGGATTGGCAAACTTTTCTCTAAATTCATCAATTTTCACGTCCCTCACTTTATTCGACTCTTTCGCCTTCTCAATCTCCCGCTTGTAGACAATGCTGACAGCCCCTTCAGGACCCATAACTGCAATCTCTGCGCTGGGATAAGCGTAATTTATATCTGCTCTTATATGTTTAGAGGCCATAACGCAGTAGGCTCCTCCGTAGGCCTTACGTGTAATCACAGTAATTTTGGGCACCGTAGCTTCAGAAAAGGCATAAAGGAGCTTGGCTCCATGGCGGATAATTCCACCGTGTTCCTGACCAACACCAGGAAGAAATCCCGGCACATCCTCAAAAGTGATAAGGGGGATGTTAAAAGCATCGCAGAAACGTACAAATCGTGCCCCTTTATCTGATGAGTTTATATCTAAGGCACCAGCCAAGTGATCAGGCTGATTGGCTACAACGGCTATCGATTTTCCGCCTAAACGGCCAAAGCCGATGACAATATTTTTTGCATACTCTGCTTGAACCTCAAAGAAATAATTCTCATCTAGCACTTCTTGAATGATTTTTCTTATATCGTAGGGCTGATTAGGGTCATCTGGAATTATGAAATTTAATTCCTCGCTGACTCTATGCGCCGGATCCTGTGTTTCTCTTTGAGGAGGATCTTCCATATTATTATTCGGAATGAAAGAGAGAACCTCTCTGATTAAAACCAAGGCATCCTCTTCATTCTCAGCGGCGAAATGGGCAACTCCGCTCAAAGTGTTGTGAGTTTCAGCTCCACCCAATTCTTCCATTGTGACTTCCTCATGAGTTACGGCTTTAATCACTTCAGGGCCGGTGATGAACATGTTACTTATCTCTTTAGTCATGATGATGAAATCTGTCATGGCGGGTGAATAAACCGCACCACCTGCGCAAGGTCCCATGATGGCTGAAATCTGTGGAATGACTCCCGAAGCCAAAACATTCCTCAAGAAAATATCAGCATAACCACCCAGACTCGCTACTCCCTCCTGGATACGGGCACCGCCTGAATCATTCAGCCCGATAACTGGAGCTCCTACCTTCATGGCCAAATCCATAATTTTAACAATCTTGGCAGCGTTGGCTCCGCTTAAAGAGCCTCCAAACACTGTAAAGTCCTGAGCAAATACATAAACTGTCCGACCTTCTATTCGGCCGTAACCCGAAACAACGCCATCACCATAAATTCTCTTCTTTTCCATTCCAAAATCACGGCTCTGATGGACAACAAGTTTATCCATTTCTTCAAAAGAACCTTCATCAAGAAGGAGATTTATCCTTTCGCGGGCCGTAAATTTTCCCGCTTCGTGCTGCCTCTCTATTCTTTCTTTGCCTCCACCTAAATCAGCCAGTCTAACCTTTTCTTTTAAATCATTAAGTTTTTTCTCAACGGTCATTTTCTTTCACCCCCCAATAATATTTAGCGCTTCACTTTCGCCCAGTCTTTTAAGAACTTTTCCATTCCGATATCAGTTAAAGGATGCTTCACCAATTTCTCTAAAACAGGAAAAGGTGCGGTTACAATATCCGCTCCGATTAGAGCTGCTTCCACCACATGGAGGGGATGCCTAATACTGGCCACAATCACTTCGGTTTCAATTCCGTAGTTATCAAAGGTGAGCATTATTTGTTCCACCAAATCCATTCCTGGATGAGAAATATCATCAAGACGACCGATAAAAGGGCTTACGTACCTCGCCCCGGCTTTGGCTGCCAAGAGGGCTTGCAGCGGAGAAAAGATCAGAGTAGTGTTGACCTGAACTCCTCTCCGGGATAACTCTTTAATCGCTTTAAGCCCTTCCACACATATGGGAACTTTCACCACGATATTCCCAGCTATCCTAGCCAAGCCTTCCGCTTCTTTTACAATGTCTTTTGATGTCGTAGAAACAGCTTCTACACTTATGGGACCAGGAACAATTCTTGTAATCTTTTTAACTAATTCTTCAAACTTCAAATTTTCCTTTGCGATTAAGGTTGGATTGGTGGTGATCCCATCGAGGATACCCCAACTTGCGGCTTCTTTTATCTGGTCTAAGTTGGCTGTGTCCAAGAAAAATTTCATTTATCCCTCCATAATTAGTTTATTTAGTTTTTCTAGTTTGTCTAGTTTTTTGAGTTAAATTAATCTATTTGTCTAAATAAACTAGATTAACTAGTATACTCTCATGACCGTGTTAGAAAGAGTTCCTACCCCCTCTATCTGAATGTCCACTCTGTCGCCAGGAAACATAGGGCCCACTCCAGCTGGAGTTCCGGTGGCGATGACATCCCCTGGATTTAAGGTCATGATTTCGGATATGAATTTTACCAAAAAAGGGACAGGGAAAATCAAATTATTCGTGTTGGCGGATTGTTTTAGCTTCCCGTTCAAGAAAGTTTTAAGTCTCAATCCAGAGGAATCAATACCCGTTGTAATGCAAGGGCCAATAGGGGCAAAAGTATCGAAGGATTTAGCTCTGGTAAATTGCCCATCTTTTTCTTGGAGGTCTCGAGCGGTTACATCGTTAAAACACGTGTAGCCCAGAATGTGAGCGTCTGCATCTTCATCTTTCTGGATAAGATGGGCTTTCTTCTTTATGATTAAGGCTAATTCACCTTCGTAATCCACTCTTTTGGCCTTTCTTGGGTAGATGATGATATCGTGGGGGCCGATCACAGCAGAGGCAGCTTTGAGAAAAATAAGGGGTTCCTCAGGTAATGCCTTTCCTCTTTCCATAGCATGGTTTTTATAATTCAGACCTACGGCAACAATCTTGGATGGCTTAACAGGTGGTAAGATTGAAACTTCACTGATGGGAATCCCCCTTTTCTCAACTTTAAAATTTCTGAACACTGATCCGTTCAAAGGATAAAGCCTCTCTTCCTTTAAAACTCCATAATGCGTCTGATTTTGGTGCTTAAATCGAAAAATTTTCATCACGATTCTTCCTTTATTTCTTCAGATCTTGTCTCTGACATCTTGCTTTCATTCCCGTTTATATCCTTAGCAGTAATAGCATAATGGTATCTCTTGTTCTTTTCTACTGTATAATCGTTATAAATACTTTCCTGGATGGCCTGTGGGGTCAAGAGTATGTATTCTTCCTCGTTTTCCTCCCTACGCCAGATATTGTATCCTAATAAATCTTTTTCTTTACTGATATCCCAGCTTAAGGAAATAAAATCTTCTCCACCTATAGAAATCAGACCAGAGGGAGGTGCGGGAGCAAAAATGTCTTCAGCAAAAACCTCTGTTGTTCCCGAATCGGCGCTTTCCCAGAAAGGAGAGGATTCTGTAGAAGAAGCCCTGACTAGATAATGATAAACCTCACCAAAGAGGAAAGCCTTATCACTGTATTTATTCTCCTTTATAAGGGAAGAATTCAGCCGTTTGAAAAATTCTCCTTCTTTCCTTCGGTAAATGTTATAGCCTGTTACTTTTGCTGGACTCGAGTTGTCGATATTCTTTGCTGGTTCCTTCCAATGGATTTCAATCCTGTCTTCATGAATAGCTGACTGCACTTCATGGGGAGGAGCAGGAATAATCCTTGGTTCCACAGAAAGCATTTTTGAAAATTCAGACGATTTTTTTCTTTTATCCTTCACCTTAAGGGCAAAAATGAAGCGCTTTAAAGTAAAATTCTTTTCTGGTAATTTATACCAATATTCAAATTCAAAGGAATCTTGATTGAAATGGCGTTGATAATCAAGAAATTTTCCTTCTTCAATAACTTTTTCGAGCTTAGATTTTTCTTTAAATTTTTTCAGGGAAATCTTGGGCGGGCTTTTCTTTTCTTCCTGAGAAGACTCCTCAGTGGTTTCTTTTGATTCTCCCGCCTCTTCTAGCAACCAAATCTCGATTTCCTTTATTTCGGATAAAGAACTCCCATCGGAATAAGTTGTTGGATTTGCCCACCGAATGATAATGTTATCTCCTCTCTGTTCAGCCTCAAGACTTTCAATTTTTTGGGGTACCTTGATAACCGGGGGCTGAATAGGCCCTTTCTTTCCGCAAAAAGAAAGTATAAAAAGTAGAGAAAAAAAGATAATGAGTGTTCTCTTCATTAAAGAATGAAGCGACTCAGGTCTTGGTCTTCGATTATGTCTTTGAGCTTCTTTTGGACATATTCCTTGTCAATTATAACGTTTTTTTTCTTTGCATCAGGAGCGGTAAAAGATATTTCTTCATTCACTTTTTCCATGATTGTATGGAGCCTTCGAGCTCCGATATTTTCGGCATCTTCATTGACTCTCTCAGCTATCTCCGCAATCTCAATAATTGCATCATCAGTATACTTTACTTTAATCCCTTCGGTTGCTAAAAGAGCTTTGTATTGTTTGATCAAAGCATTCTCAGGCTCAGTGAGAATCTTGACAAAATCATCCTTATTCAAAGAAGTTAGCTCTACTCTGATGGGGAATCTTCCCTGGAGTTCAGGGATAAGGTCGGATGGCTTGGAAACGTGAAAAGCTCCTGCTCCTATAAAGAGAATATGATCGGTTCTCACCAGCCCAAAGCGGGTGTTTACCGTCGTGCCTTCTATGATGGGAAGTAAATCTCTCTGAACTCCCTCACGACTCACCTCAGGACCGTGACCTGATTCACGGCCGGAAACTTTATCCACCTCATCCAAGAATATGATTCCTGAATGCTCGACTCTTTCCACAGCCAGGCGGGCTACCTGGTCCATATCTATCAGCTTCTTCTGTTCGTCCTCCATTAGATACTCTACAGCTTCTTTAACCTTGACTTTCCGCCTTTTGGTTTTCCCCCCCAAAAAACCGGGAATTAGCTCTTGAATATGAATACCTATCTCTTCAACTCCGCTGCTCGAAAAAATCTCAAAAGGAGGAGCCATCGTCTCCTTGATCTCAATCTCAATCATCCTCTCATCTAAAAGTCCCTGTCTAAACTGTTTTCTCAACTTTTCTCTTGTCTCCAAGAAATGCTCCTGTACATCTTTCTCTATAGAATCTTCTGTTTTTCTTTTCAAACGGGGGAGGAGAATATCTAAAATTTTTTCCTCGACATTTGTCTTGGCCTTTTCTCTCACTTCTTCTGTCTTTTCTGATTTCACCATATCTACTGATATGTGAACCAAATCTCTTATCATGGACTCAACATCGCGCCCGACATACCCAACTTCAGTGAATTTGCTAGCTTCAATCTTGAGGAAAGGTGAGGAAGTCAGCTTAGCTAGCCTACGAGAGATTTCCGTTTTCCCGACTCCAGTCGGTCCAATCATCAAAATATTTTTAGGAGCAATCTCATCGGCGAGCTCGGGAGGAAGCTTTCGCCTTCGATACCTGTTTCTCAGGGCAATGGCGACAGCCTTCTTGGCAGCCTCTTGACCGATGATGTACTTATCCAGTTCAGCCACAATCTCTCGGGGAGTAAGCTCGGTCTCTTGCAACACTTTGGGGACTTTTTCTAAGCTTTGGGGGAGTGTGATGGCCATTTAAAGCTCCTGAACAACGAATTGATTATTGGTATAAACGCAGATATCCGAGGTAATCTTCATAGCTTCCAAGGCAATCTCTTTGGCGCTTAAACCCGTATGCTTGATCAGAGCCCGAGCAGCGGCTAGAGCATAAGGACCTCCTGAGCCGATGGCAATAATTCCATCATCTGGCTCGACGACATCGCCGGTTCCCGAAATCAGAAAGGAATTTTCCTTATCTGCTACGATCAAGAGAGCTTCTAATCTGCGGAGAGCCTTGTCCATTCGCCAATCCTTAGCCAACTCGATGGCAGCTCTGGAGAGGTTTCCCCTGTATTCCTCCAGTTTTCCTTCGAACCTGGAAAATAAGGCGAAAGCATCTGAAGTAGCTCCCGCAAATCCGGCTAAGACTTTCCCTTTAAAGAGACTTCTTATTTTATTGGCTTTTTGCTTCAAAACAGTCTGGCCGATGGTGACCTGGCCATCGCCAGCCAAAGCGATTTTGCCCTTATGACGGACACAGATTATAGTTGTCGAATGAATCATGGGAACTCCATTTTTACTTTATAATGATAATTGATGTATAAAATAAATGCAACGAGTATAGCCTTTACTTGAATCTAGGCAAGTCATGATAGAAAAAATAGCAGGCGAAAATATGGGGTCTGGTTCTATTTTTTTATAATCTCACGCTTTCATGCAGCTATATTTACTATTTTTGAAAAATAGAACCGTCCCCATTTTATTAATTTTAAGAATAAAATCATGGGAATTCCGTATGCTTTGATCGGCGACATCCTCGCCTTGGCTATCGCGGTGATTGCCTTCTCTATGGCTGAAAATAAGGGAAGAATCATTATAGCTACCGTTATGATTTCATTATTCATTTTACCTCGTCTTATCCCCTCGACCGTCCTCTCGATAATCTGCTTTGCCGGCAGGATGGTCTTTGGAATCGGCTGCTTACTCTACATTAAATGGCAACGAACTCTCTAAGAATTAAGAATGGAGAAACTCTCTATAAACTAATAAAATGAATATTTTTCCACACTGGATTTGCCTTTATTTTTCTTAGACAGACTTTCCACAATAGGGGCAGTAGATAAAATCTTGATCCACAGGTCTTCCGCAGTGTACACACTTTCTCTCTTTCCATTCTTCCTCAACATCAATCCTAAAGCCACGTTCATCAAATCTAGTTTTACAGTTTTCACAGATTAGAAACGGAATCCCTTTTTTTACAGGAAAGAGAGGAATGAAAAAGATGCTCAAATAATGGTCTACCCTTTTTAAATGGACCTCAACATGCCCGCAAGCCGGGCAGGATTTTGGTTGCCTATC
>Ga0111200_1003_pt1 | contig 20251 bp, 20 predicted proteins | sample DeeMarSWOR324_28_FD_80374 | JGI IMG/M metagenome (GOLD analysis project Ga0111200, IMG submission 80374) | candidate division Zixibacteria bacterium SM23_73
AAAAGAATTTGACCTTGAGAGCTCATTAACGGGACCCGTTATCAGGGGAGACGAGGAGTCTCTAGAGAAGCATCTTGATGCTCTACGGAAATATCCTGGTTATCTTGAAATTTATCGAAGTCTTGCTACCCAAGCGCTGGAGATAGCCAAAAGAAGGAAACTCCCCCCGGAAAAATACAAGGTCTTAAAGAACTTGCTGGAAGAAGAATAACTTCTTCTTCAAGCTCAATTCTTTGTATTCAAGCTGTAATGATAGCTTCCTTGTTCGCCCTCAAAATTTCTCTGGATAAAGGCAAAGACAAAATGATTTTGTGCTTTGGACCTTCTTAATATTACCTAATCCATATCACAACGACGAGGATGATATCTTTGGGCCACGCCAGAGCCGCCACCTGGCGAATTAAAGGAAAAGTCAATGTACACATAAATAATATCAACTATGTCTTTATCAGACCGGAGTCCAGGTTTATTAAGTTCTGCTGTTAATTCCATTATAACGACATGCTTGGTTATAAATGTAATTTCTGCCCCTTCGAGATTTTTAAAATAATCGCCAATCTTATCAACTCCTTCAAATGCCCCTTCATCTGTCCAGATAACTCCCTTCTTTCCAAAATATTTCCCTATCTCACAAAATTTTCCTTCACTAAACCAGGTCTCTAAATTTCTATTATGCTGCTCAAATATGCTAATAAGGCCTTCTTCTGTGTATCTTCCCGTTTGTACCAGCCTCTTAAATCCAGTTCCAGTTATTCTCATTTCTGTTTTCGCTTTTAGAGAATCCTCTCCTGCTGCGAAAATCGTAAAAATGAAAACAAATACAAACACTCCCGATAAAATTTTAAATTTCAAATTCTCCTCCTTTTTTTAAATTTTTGAAGATGTATTTTTATCTGGCATCTCTTTTCTCAAAAATAAAGAGACGACAGTTGCTTGGCCTGAATGAAAAGATTTCTGTATCTTCCCCTCTCTGCTTATGAGTCTATATATATTTCCGTCCTGCGTTTCTAACCTCTACAAGAAAAGAAAATAGTTGTCAAGTCAAAAGTTTCCCGTATATAAACAGGTTTCGGAATGATCATAAATCTCCATACTTCTTCAATTTTGCTTCGTATTTCTCCTTTTCATTTTTCAATAATTCCTGAAAGCGGGGATCATCCCGCAAGTTATCATAACCAGGATTATTTACCAGGTAAGGATAGGAATAAAGATAACTCTTTACCTCTTTAAATCCTCTATCTATCCCTTCTTTGATATTCTTGATCGCTTCATCTTTCATTCCTAAGAGGGAATAAATGTTGGTTATACGATAATGAAAAGTACGAGCTTCGTCTTCAATAAGCTCAAGGGCTCTCTTTTTTTCGCCCTTAGCTGCTAATATCCAGGCAAGATGATGTTTAACAAAAGAAGAGTCAGGGGCGATTTCCTTTGCTTTTAATATTTGGATTTCTGCATCTTCATATTTTTTCATATTAATCAGTTGTCTTGCATAATTGAGATGTAGATATTGATCGGGCTTTATTTCCAATGCTTTCTTCATATAATCGGCGGCTTCTTCAAACTTGCCCATATAGCTGTAACATCTTGCCCGAAGGTCTTGCCACATAGAGAAGTCTGAAGGTAGTGGGTCAAACTCAAAAGCTCTGGAATAATGATTTATGGCTTGTTCATACAAACCAATGCTTCGGAGAAAAGAACCAATATGAAAATTAATCTCAGCGTTATTCGGATCAGTCTCATAGGCCCGTTTAAAATATTGATAGGCTCTGTCATTGTCCTCTTTATTAAAATAGACCCATCCAAGGCCTGCATTCACCTCCGGTAAATCTGGGTCAATTTCATATGCTTTCTGAAAATACCCGTACGTCAAATCAAGAACTTTCTCATCATCCTCCTCGATATACCAAATATAATAAACATTGCCTAACCGCCAATAGGCTAAGGCATAGTTCGGATCGGTTTTCACTGCCTCTGAATAGTTTCTCACACAGTTTTCAAAATCTTTTTTCTCTTTAGACTCATAATAGCGCATTTCAAAATGCAGTCCATATTGGTAGTATTCATTAGCTTTAAGATTGGTCGGTACTTTTCTTTTAATAGTAGCGTATCTTTTCTCAACAAGCCGAACTCCTAGAGTCTTGGCTATAGATTTGGAAATTTCATCTTGAAGCTCTAAAACGCCTTTACGTTGCTTTTTATCACTAAATGTCCAGATGACAGAGCCGTCGTCAGCACTGTTTAGCTGAGTAGTTATAAAAATGTGATCCATCTCTGTGAGAATTGTGCCCTCTAGGATGTTGGTCACTTTACATTCTTCACCAATTTCCTTCACGCCTTTATTCGAATCTTGATAGGTCAAAGCAGTCGTCAGGCCAACTACTCTCAATTCAGGGAAGGCATGAAGATTTCGAATAATCGCATCAGTTACGCCAAGACATAAAGGTTCTTGATCTTTGCTCGGACTTAAATCCTTAAAAGGGAGCACGATGATAGAATTTTTCCACTTCATTTCTCCTGTCTTCTTCAGAATTTGATCATAGAAGAAATAACCAGCAATCAAGATGAGGGTCATAATAAAAAGGATTCTCAGGATTCTGGAGAATTGAATGCGCTTTCTTGAGGTTCCAAACCAAAGTTTTATCCTTGAGAGAACCCTTGCTTCAGTGGGAAGCTCTTCCTCTATCTTGATTAACTCTGAGCAGAGTTCTTCTGCGCTCTGATACCTCTTCTTTGGGTCCTTTTCCATGCATTTCAGGATTAACCTGCTCAGAGCTTCAGGTATCTGGGCATTGAACTCCTTCGGATCTCGAGGTGCCTCTATCTTGTGTTTGAGCGCAATACTCAGAGTTGTATCTCCATCAAAAGGCACTTTCCCAGTGGTCATCTCAAACAGCATGACTCCTAGAGAATAGAGATCCGAACGCTGGTCTGCCTTTTTTCCCTCCACCTGCTCAGGCGACATATACTGAGGAGTTCCGATGGTCACCCTTGAATCCGTGATTCCTTTGCCTTCTTGGGAAAGAGCTATACCAAAATCCATGATCCGGGCATTGCCTTCCCTATCAATCATGATGTTGTGCGGCTTTAAATCCCGGTGAACGATTCCCAAACGATGGGCTTCCGCAAGTCCCTCGCACACCTGCTTTGCTATGAAAACCGCTTTTCCGGCAGTCAATGGTCCCATCATTCGAATGAATTTTTTTAGATCCTCACCGTCTACATATTCCATGGTAATGTATTGGTGTTCTTTATCTTTTCCAAGATCAAACATACGACAGACATTTCGGTGAGAGATCTTACGCGCCATCTTCAGCTCGTTCCGGAAGCGCTCGATAGTCTTTTCATTCGAAGCGATTTCAGGTCTTATGAGTTTTAAAGCCACTTTTTCATTAATATCTTTATCAAAAACCTTGTAGACTTTACCCATCCCGCCCCTTCCTAAATCTTCAATGATCTCGTAACGGCCAGCTAAAATGCTTCCTCTAGTGAATTCTTGGGGTGGTATTTCGTAAGTCTTGGTCCGCGAAACAGAGACTTCATCTGCATAGGGAAGCTTAGTTGCACATTTTGCACAAAAATTGGAATCATCCGGATTCTCAAAATGACATTTGGGACATTCCATGGTTTGCGCTAACCCTCTATGTCTAATTAACTATAAAATAATATTTATAAATAAATAAATAGTCAATTCATACCAAGTATAGGGACAGGAATTTACATTTTCCTATTCTCTCTATTTTTTGTCTGATCTTCAGTTGCTGACCTGCGCTATAATTCATATCACTCTAAAAAATTAAAGTCAATCAGGAAAAATGAGAAGAAACTTTACTGAATGTAAAATAATTTAACATAAAGGGGTAGCTGACAAGAATAGTCATAATGAAAGATTACGAGCCTTAGAAAAAGCCCTAAATGTTTTCAGGGAATTTCCAGATTGTGCGTCACAAACCTAGCTCTGGGTAAAGCAAATAGAAATAAATCCCCTGGGAAATTCAGGTCATTGGAGATGTGGCCGGAAGAAAAATAACTTCTTCCTCAAGCTCAACCTTGAATTTCTCTTTGACTCTCTCTTTGAGCTCTTGGGCCAGAGAAAGAACATCTTTAGCCGAAGCTTTATCCAGGTTAACGATAAAATTTGCATGCCCTGGATAAACGGCTGCGCGCCCAGCTCTCAGGCCTTTGGCCCCGATTTGATCCAAAAGGAAGCCTGCAGAAACTTTCTTTCCGTCGGGTAAAACGGGATTTTTAAAATAGCTACCAGCACAGGCAATTTCTTCCGAGGGATGCTTGTTCTTTCTTATCTTCAAATTTTCCTCTATAGACTCTTTGACTTTGTTTTTATCCCCCTCCTGCACCATAAACACAGCTTTTAAAAGAACAGCCTGTTTTTCCCTAAGCTGGCTCTTACGATAACTGAAGGCGAAGTAATCCTTCTGAACTTGAACCTCTTTTCCTTCTTTATCAAGAAGAAATGCTTCTGTTAAAAAATTGCCAATGCTCTTATTGAAAGCGCCAGCATTGCCGGAGATAGCCCCTCCTATTGTTCCAGGAATTCCAGCCAGGAATTCAAGTCCAGTCAGACCTCTATCTGATAAAAATTGAATAAGTTGCCTCAAAGAGGTGCCCGAAAGAACTTCGACTTTCTCCTTTCCCCGCATCTTTACTCCAATAACCATGTTTCTGATGATAAGACCTCGATACCCGTTGTCATCGAAGAGAATATTATAGCCCCCGCCTATAAGATAATAAGGAAGAGGATACTCCCGGGCCAAAAGTATCGCTTTCTTGAGTTCATCAATAGAAGTGGCTTCAAAAAAATAATCTGCTTTTCCCCCGATTCTGAAGCTTGAATAATCACCGAGATTGATATTTTGCCGCAAAGGTTTCTTGACTTTATCTAAAAAATGGATGCCAAATTGCTTTTCAGGCATTATTTTTTTTAATTCTATATAATGTTATGAAAAATGTCCAAAAATTTACTTCGATGTGTATAAGATGGGGACGGTTCTATTTTTTGAAGATAGAAAGTCTAGCAGCATGAGATAGACGCAAGAATTAAAAAATAGAACCGTCCCCTATATAGCTATATAGAAGTATAGGTCTTCCAATCTGGCATATTTTTTGCTATCATAATAATTGTGCATTTGCAGACAGACATATTGACATTTTTAAAAACGATTATTATTATGCTATCAATTTTTATGCGAGGTTGAAAATGAAAAAAACAGTGCTGATCACACTAGCTTTAACCTTCTTCATCTCAAGCCTAGCGCTCAGCCAAAATGATGAAGCTCATAGTGCTTACCTCCAGGCAATGGGAGCTCCGACTCTTGCCCAGAAAATCCAACTTCTCCAGAACTATATCAATAAATACAAAGGACAGGGAACCCAGTACGAAAATTATGCTTACGCCAATCTTTGCATTTTGAGTTCACAGACCAGTAACCTGAACGATGCTATAGATTACGGTGAAAATGCTCTACTTTTGGGCGGGTTGGATGACTTCACCAAAACTCAAGTTCTCTTTGTCCTCTCCACAATCTACACGAAACAGGAAAAGAACCTGGAAAAAGCAAAGAACTACGCCATGAAAGTCGTGGAGTTGTCGCGAGTGAACAAAGATAAAAAATCTGCCACCACCAATGCCGACCAATGGAATAAGCTCATGGGGGCGGGTTACTACACTCATGCTCAAGCCCAAGAAAAAGCAAAGCAACTCAAAGGCTCTGTCAGTTCATACATAAATTCTTATGATATTCTCAGGAACCCTCAAATCGGAAAAGATCTGAAAAATGTAGGAAAAGCGTTATATAAATTCAAGTTTTATAAAGATGCAGAAGAAGCCTTCAGAGTTGCTTATAAGATCTTAGGAGACTATGAGAGCGGCTCCTTTTACGCTAAGACTCTCTTCAAAAACAACAAGAAGAATGAGGCTCTTGTTCCCTTCAAGAAAGTATACGCCCAGCAGAGGTCAGGAGAAGTCGCTTTCTACATCGGAATCATCCTGGCGGAAAATGGCAAGAAAGACCCTTCCGTTTCACAAGAAGCCATCCAATATCTGCTCGAAGCCAGCTTCCTCTCTCCCTCAAACTCAGAAAAAGCCAGAGCCCTAGCTGAAAGTTTATTCTTCCATTCCAGGGAAGCTGGGAATTACAACGAAAAAGTCAAGGAACTTACAGAACTAAGCAAAAAACTGGAAGAAATGACTGAACTCTTCAATGAGAATTTCGGAGATAAAAACGAAGATGAATTGAGCGCAAAAGAGAAGAAAGAGATTGAAAGCTGGCTGAAAGACATCGAGGCTTTAGAAACAAAGATCAAGAAAATTGAGGCGGAGCAGAACGTTATTGTCCAAAAATTCAACAAGCTCCTTGAAGAGACTGAAAATAGATTAAAACAGAGATAAATATCTCAATTACTTTCTTAATTCCTGGGATAGCTGGTGCAAAAATCTCTCTCTCTTAAACAGGCCACCCAAAAAATAAAAAAGCTAAGAGAGGAGATAAGTCACCACGAAAAAAAATACTACGTCGATAATGACCCTCAGATTTCTGATTATGAGTTCGACCTGCTGGTTAAGGAACTTGAAGAACTCGAGGAAGAATTCCCTGAATTAATCACTCCTGAATCTCCCACCCAGCGAGTTGGAGAACAACCTCTCGAAGGCTTTGTATCAGTCCAGCATCGCACTCCCATGCTGAGTCTGGATAACTGTTATAGTGTAGAAGAGCTGAGGGAATTTGAAGAGAGAATTCAAAAATTACTCCCTTCTCAGAAGATAGAATACGTGGCCGAACTCAAAATAGACGGCCTGGGAATTTCTATTATCTACAGGGAAGGTAAATTCTACCAGGCCGTGACCCGAGGGGACGGCCTAAGGGGAGACGATGTCACCGCCAATGTAAAAACCATCAGGAGTCTTCCCCTTGAGATAAGCAATCCTGAGGAAATCGAAGTCAGAGGAGAAATCTATCTTCCCTTTGAATCCTTCGAAAAAATCAATAGAGAGAGAGAAAAGAAAGACGAGCCCCTCTTCGCCAACCCGCGGAATGCCGCTGCTGGATCTCTTAGGACCCTTGATCCCAGGGAAGTCGCCTCCCGCCGTCTAGATTTATTCCTCTATTACATTTTCATCAAAGACGATGAGATGCCGACTCAATGGGAAAATTTGAAGACACTTCAAGACTTGGGCTTCAAGACTAACCCAATCACTTATCATTGCGCCAACCTTGATGAGGTTATTTCTTTTTATGATGAATGGCAAGAAAAAAGAGAGCGCTTAGACTATGATGTGGATGGAGTCGTTGTTAAAGTGAATTCCACGGAGCAACGAAAGCAGCTCGGTTTTACAGCCAAGTTTCCCCGCTGGGCCATATCCTTCAAGTTTCCAGCTCGGCAGGCTACAACCAAAATAAATGATATTATCATTCAAGTCGGGCGCACGGGAGCCCTAACGCCAGTGGCTCTACTCGAGCCTGTCCGGCTTTCTGGAATCACTATCAGCCGCTCTACCCTCCACAACGAGGATGAAATCAAAAGAAAAGATATCAGGATAGGTGATACTGTTTTGATTGAGAGAAGCGGTGATGTCATTCCCAGGGTCGTCTCAGTCATGAAAGAAAGACGAACAGGTAAAGAAAAGAAGCTTTCCTGGCCTTCCTCCTGTCCCGTGTGTCATTCCTCAACCTTCAAGCCAGAAGGAGAAGCGATCTCTCGCTGCATCAATCCCTCCTGCCCGGCAAAAATAAAAGAATCAACCCTTCACTTCGCTTGGCGTAGAGCCATGAATATTGAGGGCTTGGGCGAGGCTTTAGTCGACCAGCTCTTAGAAAAGAAGCTCATCCGGAAAATTCCAGATCTCTACTCTTTGAAACACGAAGATTTGGTTCGATTAGAGAGAATGGGAGCTAAAAGCGCCCAAAACTTGCTGGACGAGATAGAAAAAACAAAGCAAAGAAACTTGGACAGACTGATTTACGCTTTGGGGATAAGATACGTGGGAGAACGAACGGCCCAGGCCTTGGCATCCCATTTTAAAAATTTAGAAAACCTAAGGCAGGCATCTTTAGAAGAACTCGTTCAAATTGAAGATGTGGGATCCAAAGTGGCGGAAAGTATTGTTTTCTTCTTTAAGCAGCCTGAAAATATCGAGCTCATAAACAGACTCAAAGAAGCCTCGCTTAACTTCTCCTACCAGGAAGCCGAAAGAAGAGAAGACCTTCCACTCGCTGGCCAGACATTTGTTTTGACGGGGAAGCTCGAAAGCCTGACTCGAGAGGAAGCCGCAGAACTCATCGAAGCCTCAGGAGGCAAAGTCTCCTCGTCGTTGAGCAGTAAAACTGATTATTTGGTCGCAGGTGAATCTCCAGGATCCAAACTTGTAAAAGCAAAAAAGCTTGGCATCAAAGCAATAGCAGAAAAAGATTTGCTGAAACTTGTCAAGAAGGATTAAACAGATTGTAAAGAGTTTGATTATTTCTTTAGTTTCTTCTGAACAAAAGAGAAAAGCCCTTTGCCTTTTTTCTTTCCTTCCTCCTCGGAAATTTCAGCCAATTCCTTAAGAGCAACGCTGTGCCCTGGGTCAATTTCTAAGGCTTTATTAAACTGCTTCTTAGCTCTGGCTCGAAATCCTTGCTGCTTATAGAATAAGCCTAGCCCAATAAAACATTCTGGATTCCAGGATTCCAACTCTATCGCTCTCAGGAAGTCATGCTCGGCCTTTGTTACCAGGGAAGGTATTTTTGACTCGGTAAGGGCAAGTAATAGAAAGAAGCTTCCTTTATCTTGCCTCAACCGGACAGCCTCTTCCAGGAGAATCACGGCATCATCATATCTTGCCCGATTATAGAGAGTTTTACCCTGGCGAAATCTGATATTTGCCTTCTTTAAAAGATCTTCTTCCTCCTCTTCTGCGGGAAGTTCAGTTGCCTCGTCATACTCATCTCTTTTCTCTTTATCCATCAAAGTCTCGTAAGCCTTTGTGATCACGTCAAATACATCTTCAATTTTCTTCCTCAACTCCGGAGGAAGATCTCGCTCAAAAGAATCAGGATGATATTTTCGCGCCATATCAAAATAGACTTTCTTTATCTCACTCTCCGAAGCACCTCTGGAAACATCAAAAATTTGATAATAATCCAAAGAAGAGAGTTTTTCAGCCAGAGCTTCCACTTCTGCTAAACGCTCCTTATCCTCTTCCGAAAGAGCAACCTTGGCTTCCTCTTCTTCTTTCTCTTCTTCCTTTCCTTCTTCCTCTCCTGCCTCTTCTCTTACTTCTTCTGCTATTGGAGGAGCTTCCTCGATTTTCTCTTCCTCTTTCTCAACCGGGGGACCCTCCCTAGCTTCCTCGACTTTTACCTCTTCTTCCTCTGGTGCTGCCCTAATTTCCTCTACCTTCTCCTCTTCTTTTGGAGGAGGTGCTTCAACTTCCTCTTCTTTCATCTCTTCTACAGCAGGAGGTTTTTTTATTTCGCCTACCTTTTCTTCTTCAATCTCTTTTTCGACAACAAAATCAGTAAAATTTAAACAGTACAAGAGGTAGAGACTTTTCCAGAAGAAATCAGGATTGTATCCTGTAGAATCAAGAATTTCCTCAGAACTCGTTTTGCCGTCTATCAGATATAGGATATCTTTCTCTTCTTTTTTCAAAAGATATAAGTGGCCTTTTCTTTTACGAGAAAGAATCTTCTTTTCTAAAAATTCTTTTATGGCCGGATGATATATCATTCCCCTAACACCGTCCTCAATCAGCAAGGGGATGCTTATAATCGATTCAAATTCTTGTTCTTTGAAAGCCTCCATAGGTTCAAATTCAAATTTGCCCTTAAAAAGAGGGAAAATATTCAAGGCAATTTCTCTCATCTGATAAACCCAGCCATCATACAAATCCCTCTTGGAAATCAATTCTTGATTAATCAAACTATCTTCCAATTTCTCTCCTGGCTTTATATAGAGATCAATCTTCGAATAGATCTCTTTTGAAATCTTACCCAATTTATACAAGACTTCCCCTAATTTCTCTTCAGGTTGATTGGTCTTAGCAAAGATTAAATTGCTGTCCTGAAAGCAAAGAGTTTTATTGATATTCCCATGAGAGAACTTAAGTAAGCCACTCTTCTTGTTAAAGTAGATATCTCGAAGATGATAGCCGATATGATTCACTTTCCCTATTCAGGTATAATATAGCGGAATTAGTTCAAATTTTCAAATTCATTTTCGAATCTCAACACTAAAGAAATTGCAAACGACAGAAAATTATGTTAATTTTCCAGACATGAAAATTGGGATCGCCCAAATTTCTCCACATTTAGGAAACGTAAAAAGAAATTTCGAGCTCCATCTAGACTATATCGAAAAAGCAAGAAAGAACAAAGTCGACATTCTCATATTTCCAGAGCTCAGTTTGACAGGTTACAACTTAAAAGATTTGGTCGAAGAAGTGGCCATAATCCCTATAAATGATTCTTACTTTAGAAAGTTCAAATCTCTGAGTAGAAACATATCCTTTGTTCTTGGCTTTGTGGAAGAAAAAGAAAAAGGCCTGTTTTACAACTCAGCTGCCTTCTTTTCAGGAGGAGAAATCCTTCATATCCATCGAAAAGTATTTCTTCCCACCTCAGGAATGTTCGAGGAAGGAAAGTTCTTTGCTCAAGGAAAAAACATAAAAACATTCAACACTCCCTTCAGCAAAGTGGGAATGATGATCTGTCGGGATTTTCTTCATTACGGAGCCAGTTATCTACTCTTTGCTGGTGGAGCAGAAATCATGATTGTCCTCAGCGCTGCCCCAGGAAGAGGCGTCTCCAAGAACGAAAGTTTTGAAACCAGCCAGATGTGGGAACTGATGGGAGAGACCATCTCGCGATTTTCAACAGTTTTTCTTGTTTACGGCAACCGAGTGGGTTTTGAGAATGGTGCAGTCTTTTCTGGAGGGTCTTTCATCTACGATCCCTGGGGTAAATTATTAACCAAGGCCGCTTATCTCGAACCAGATTTTATCTTGCAAGAAATTGATATGCATGAGATAAGGAAAGTCCGGAAAAGATGGCCTTACAAACGGGATGATAAACCAGAAATCATCCTTGAAGCTCTAAAAAGGATTGTCAGAGAGTATGAAGATTAACGGACCATTTGTCGAGAAAATATTAACCCGCTTTATCAGGGAAGAATTATCGAAATTCAACTATAAAAAGGCAGTGCTTGGCCTTTCAGGGGGCCTTGATTCTTCTGTGTGCGCCTTTCTCGCCACCAAAGCCTTGGGCCCAAAAAACGTCATCGCTCTCATAATGCCTTACCAAAAAATGTTCCACCAGGACGTGAAGGATGCCCAGAACGCTGCTACCCTGCTGAAGATTCAGTGGAAAATCATCGATATTACTCCTATGGTCGATGCTTACTTTTCAAAATATCCGACTGAAGACAAAATCATCAAAGGAAACAAAATGGCGAGAGAGAGGATGTCCATCCTGTATGATTTTTCTGCCCGGGAGAAAGCCATAGTCCTGGGAACGAGCAATAAAACTGAATTGCTCCTGGGTTACGGGACAATCTACGGAGACACAGCCTGCGGCATAAATCCCCTTGGGGATTTATATAAAACCCAGATAAAGCAGCTCGGCCAATACCTGGGAGTCCCAGAGAATATCCTCAAAAAAGTGCCGAGCGCTGGATTTTGGACCGGACAAACAGACGAAGGAGAGCTCGGCCTGACCTACGAGGAAGCCGATAAAATACTGTTCATGTTGGTTGACCAGATGGTCTCCAAAAAAGAGGTCATAGGCGCAGGATATAAAAAGGAAACAGTCGGAAAAATTATCAACCTCATAAAAAAATCTGAATTCAAGAGAAAAATGCCCCCTATTCCTAAAATCTCTGCCCGCACTGTAGGCCATGATTTTCTTTATCCTTATGACTGGGATAAATAGACGATTCTCTGTAGAATATTCAGCTAGCACCTAATAGATTTGGCCATAAGATCACACCATTCTTTGTAGTAGGCGAGTCATCTTGATGACAGAACAACCTGCAGGTCGAAAACCAAGGGGGAACCTCTTTGTCGTCGCCACCCCTATCGGAAATCTAGAGGACTTGTCCTTCAGGGCCCTGAGGATTTTGGGTGAGGTCGACATTATAGCCTGCGAAGATACCCGTCAGACGAAAAAACTATTAAACAAACACAACTTAAAGAAAAGACTCATAAGTTATTTTCAGCCCAAGGAAAGGCAAAAAATCCCCCTTATAATAAACCTCCTCAAGGAAGGAAAAGATGTGGCCTTGGTTTCGGATGCAGGCACTCCAGGGCTATCAGACCCTGGCTACCTGTTAATCAGAGAAGCTATTAGGGAGGAAATCAAGCTCATTCCCATCCCGGGAGCATCCGCACTTACCGCAGCCTTGACGGCTTCTGGACTTCCCACCGATAGGTTTCTTTTTATAGGTTTTCCTCCCGCCAAAAAAGAAAAAACAAGAAAATTGCTCAAGTCCTTAAAAACCGAAGAGTCGACCCTTGTTTTTTACGTTCCCTCAAGGAAAATACTGTTTTTCCTTGAATTCATCAAGGAAGTCATCGGAAACCGAGAAGCAGTGATTGCCCGAGAAATGACAAAAATTCATGAAGAATTCCTGAGAGGGCGCATCGAAGAGCTTATTGAAAAATTGAGCGGAAAGACTCTAAAAGGGGAGGCTACAGTCCTTGTAAAAGGTTCAAAATAAGAAATAGCGTATTTTTTAGATAATTTTAAAAATTCACATAAAATACTTGACAAAGATATACTCATATATTATATTATATATAGACTAAGATATTAGGAGGTTTAGATATGGCTATTATCAGATGGGACCCTTTTAGGGACTTGATGACCTTAAGAGAAAAGATGAATAGACTTTTTGAAGAGGCTTTTATCACTCGAGGAGAAGAAAAGGAATTGTTTTCAGGGACCTGGACTCCATCGATTGATATCTACGAAACTGAACATGCTCTCATTCTCTCGGCTGAAGTTCCTGGTATTGAGGAAAATGATATTGAAATCAAGATCGAAGATAACACCCTTACGCTCCATGGCGAAAGAAAGTTCAACAAGGAAACCAAAGAAGAGAATTATCACCGAATCGAACGAGCCTACGGGTCCTTCCATCGTTCCTTTACTCTTCCCAATTATATCGACCAGGATAAAATCAAGGCAGAACACGAAAATGGAATCCTTAAAATTACCATGCCCAAGAAGAAAGAGTTGAAGCCTCGAAAGGTAAACGTTCTAAAAGCCAGTAAACCTAAGAAATAAGGATAATCACCTTAGACACAAGAGACGCCCAAGGTTCACAAAAACCTTGGGCGTTTTTTTAGCTGAAGGATTATTATCTCAGGCTTGAGCCAAAGTAAAAGCTCTAACCTCTTTGGAACCTGCTTTTTTCAAAACTCGGCTGCATTCTCGAATTGTGGCGCCTGTCGTGTAGACGTCATCGATCAATAATAGTCTCTTTCCCTTGACTCGGCCTTCTCTTGCTACCCGAAATGCTCCGATGACATTTTTTTCTCTGTCTTCTGCTACTAAGGAAGTCTGAGCGGGAACATTTTTAGCCTTGACCAATATTCCCTTGAGGACCTTGATTCCCTTAGTCTTTTCTAAGCCTTTGGCTATGACCTGGCTCTGATTGAATCCCCGCTGCCTTCTTCTCTTCGGATGAAGTGGAACAGGTATGAATGCATCAATTTTTTGCCAAAGAACTTCCTCTTCCTTTAAGGCCTGGTAAGCAAACTGAGCCAGTTCTTCTCCTAAGACCTTAAAATGGTGATATTTAAAGAGAAGAATGATATCCTTTAATATTCCCTCGTATTTGCCTGCCGAACGATGGAGGGAAAAAGGTGGCCTGGTCCTAAGACAATCCGAACAGAAATGTGGCTCTCCGGTACCCTGGAAAAAACGGCCACAGCAGAGACAGAAAGAATGGCGCGGAGCCTTTAACTGATCCCAACAGGCCTTGCATACAGCCCTTTCCTGGGGAGACTCGAGCAGGGCAGAACACAACTGACAGAAAGAAGGGAAAAAAATCAATTCCGCTAATTTTCCTGAAGTCGAGAGTATCTTGGGGAGAGAAAAAATCAAGAAGTCTCTTCCTCTGCCTTTTCCTGATCATTAATACAATAAGGAGTCCAAGGAACAGCATTAAGCCTTTTTTTGCTTATTTTCTGACCGCACATCTGGCAGATTCCGTATTCACACTTTTCAATTCTTCTCAAAGCTTCATCTATCATTAACAATTGTCTGCGCTCGGTATCAGAAAGACTTAACAGGAATTCCTTCGTGTAAGAGCTTTCAGCCTTGTCGACAACATCCTGGGCAATCCCTGTTTCTACTTCTTTGCTTTCATTATAAGTCTCGCTTAACTTCTCAGTGATTTCCTTTTTCTTTTCTAAGAGCTTAACCTTATATTTTTCTTTTTCTTTTTTATTCAATATTATCCCCTTTTACTTGGCATATTGTTTTCCTCTCAAGAGGCTTAGAGCCCGATATATCTGCTCAAAAAGTATGACTCGGGTCAATTCATGAGAGAAAGTCATCTTCGAAAGAGAAAGGAGGAAGTTTGCTCTCTTCAAAATTCTCTCCGACAAACCCAGAAATCCTCCCACCACAAAAGAGATTCCGCGGGTAGAACTGGAGCCGAGCTCATTCAAAAAACGAGCAAATTCAGGGGAACTCATTTCTTTACCACCATCGAATAAACAGATAATATAATCATCTTTAAAATGTTTTTCAAGACCCCTGGCCTCAATTTCTTTAATTTTATCAGAAAACTTTTCTTCGATACCTCTGGCTTCTTTTGTCTGAACGAGATCGCAGGGCACCAGGTGATTGATTCTATCTAAATAATATCCCTGCAAATTCATGATTTCTCTGTTTTTCGTCTTTCCGGGCCATAAAATCCTGAGTCTCATTAAAAAAACTTCTCTGAAACCTGAATTTTCATTTTAAAATTGTCCATAAAAAATAATAATTAAGACAGAAAATGTCAATATTTTTTATTATTTTTTTTGATTTTTTTGGAGAAAGAGATTGAAAAGATTTCTCTTAGATTCGGGAAGACTGTACCTAAGGTTCAAAAGGTTCAGTATGAGATTCTCGGGGCATCACCCCATAATTTTTCTAGAGAATAATACTCTCGGGCACCCTTGGAAAAAACATGGACAATAAAACTTCCATAATCCATCAATATCCACTCGCCGTGTTCTTTTCCTTCTATACTAAGAGATTGAATGTCTCTCTTCTTTAGCTCCTCCTTAATGTTTTCGTAGAGAGCGATGTTCTGTCGGGTGGAATTTCCGTGCATGATGATAAAAAAATCCGTGAAAGTCGCGATTCCTCTCAAATCGATGATCAGAAGATCCTCTCCTTTTTTTGCCTGGGAGGCTTTGATTGAAATTCTCAGCTCGATTGGGAGCCGTCTTTTATCCAGTTTCCCTGTCTTTTCTTCAACCATTCTTATCTCTGATAAAGTCTATTTTCTTCTATATAGACCTCAATCAATTCGGGTACCATTCCTTTTATTGAAATCCCCGTTTTTACTCTCCGGCGTATTTCAGTAGAAGCAATATTTAAAGAATCGATAGGCAAGAGGAATATCTGATAGGAAGAGAAGAGGTCCTTTTCCGATTCATCTGATTTTAAGAATTCATGCATCCTTTCCCTATAAAAACCCCCTAAAACCTCTTTTGCTTCTTTCAGGCGATATCCTTGACGGCTGACAACAATGAAAAAGCATCGATTGAGTAATTCTTCGTATTCCTTCCACATCTCTATTTCCAAAAAAGCATCGATCCCCAGAATAAAAAATAACCAGTTTTTTGGATACAGCTTTTCTATTTTATTCAAGGTGATGATCGAGTAGGATTTCTCCTTAGCCTCTATTTCAATCGAAGAAGGTATGAATCGAGGGTAAGAAGTACAAGCCAGCTCAACCATTTTAAGGCGGTGCAAAGGCGAGGCGATATCAGGTGATTCTTTATGAGGAGGTATGTAGGAAGGAATAAAAAGGACTTTATCCAGGAGAAACTTTTTCTGGACAGTCTCGGCTGCTCTCAGATGACCTGAATGAATTGGGTTGAAAGTGCCTCCGAAGATTCCTATTCTTGCCTTCTTCATATGGATATAGCTACCTTGCCTTCTGCTCCTCAAGTTCAACAATCTTAGCCATAGACAATACCAACTCCTTCACTCCCTTTCCAGTCTTGGCTGAAATAGCAAAAAAGGGAAGTCTCTTCTCCTGGGCCAGCCTCTTGACTTCTTCTGATTTCTTTTTTTCAGTTCCTATGAGGTCTATTTTATTTGCAACCAGAATCTGAGGCCTTTGAATCAATTGGGGATTAAAGGCCTCCAGTTCTTTTAAAACAGTCTGGTAATCATTCCTGGGATTTCGTTCTGTTAAGGGAGAAACATCGATGAGATGGACTAAAATTTTCGTCCTCTCGACATGTTTTAAAAATTTAATACCCAGCCCGTGCCCAAGATGAGCGCCCTCTATCAAGCCAGGGATATCGGCTACGACAAAACTTTGGAATTCACCAACATCCACCACTCCTAAATGAGGAACAAGAGTTGTAAAGGGATAATCTGCAATGACAGGCTTGGCTGCTGAAATCTTTGAAATCAAAGTGGATTTTCCTACATTGGGAAAACCAACCAACCCTGCATCAGCAATGAGCTTAAGCTCTAGAGTTAACTCCCTCTCCTCACCTGGCTTGCCTCCCTCCGATTCTCTTGGGGCTTGATGGGTGGATGTGGCAAATGAGGCATTGCCTCTGCCTCCTTTTCCTCCTTTGGCAGCTAAAAATTTTTCTCCTGGACATAGAAAATCGAATAAAGCCTCTTTCTTATTCTTTTCTCTGACGACTGTCCCTACAGGTATTCGAAGGAAGAGGTCATCACCCCTTTTTCCCTGGCGATTTCCTCCCTGACCGTGGGCACCTTTAGAGGCCTTATTAAGGGGATGAAATCTATAATAAGCGAGAGAGTTGAGGCTTTCGTCTGAAACTAAAAAGATGCTTCCCCCGTTGCCTCCGCGACCGCCATCCGGACCACCTCGGGGAATTCCCTTTTCCCTCCTAAAGCTAACACATCCATTGCCTCCCTTTCCTGCCCGAAGGGTTACATTGACTTGGTCGACGAACATATTTAGTGGAGTTTGAACCCCCTATGAGGAAATAACAGAGACATATTTTGCCTTTTTCCCTTTGGTCTCAAAGCGAACTATGCCAGAAATGCGGGCAAACAGAGTGTCATCCTTACCTCTTCCGACATTTGAGCCAGGCTTGAAAGGTGTTCCCCTTTGCCGGATTAGTATGGAACCTGCGGTGACGTATTGTCCGCCGTATCTCTTGACCCCAAGCCTCTTTGAGTGGCTGTCTCTTCCGTTTCGAGCACTTCCTCCTGATTTTTTATGAGCCATCCTCTTACTCCTTCATCTTTTTAGATTTTTTCGCTGGCAGGGCTGCTTTTGGTGTGGTCTTTTTTTTGACTGAGGCTTTGGTTTTCGGCTCTGCGGTTTTGGCAGCTCCGGCTTTCTTTTTTACTTTCGCTACTGTGTCTTTAGCCTTTTCTTTCTCAGGCTTTCTTGGTTTTTCCTTTTTTGTCTCCTTGGGCTTCGTTTCTTTTTTGACCTTTACTTTAGGAGGCGCTTTCTTTGTCTTAGGTTTGACTGGTTCCTTCTTGCGCGCAGCTTTAAGCTCAGAGACTATCTCTTCAATTCTTATCCTAGTCAGCTCCTGGCGGTGACCTCTTTTTCTTTTGTATTGCTTCCTTCTCTTCTTTTTAAAGATTATGACTTTTGTATCCTTAAAATTCCCGATAACCTCTCCTTTGACTAAAGCATTCTCGAGATAGGGCATCCCAACCAGAGTTTTTTCTTCATCATCGACAAGGAGAACCTGGTCAAAGGTGATTTTCTGTCCTTCATCCAGGCCGAGTTTCTCGACCACCAGGACATCTCCTTCTTGAACTCTGTACTGTTTACCTCCTGTTTTTATGACCGCAAACATCTTCTTTACCTCTATTTATTTGGAAGCCTAAATTTAACATAGGGGTAAATTTATGTCAATTGCTGATTCAGGCTTGGCTTGACAAAGGAGATTCTTTTCTCTACCTTAATTAAAGTTCTTAGAATTATACAAACGGGCGGTTAGCTCAGCGGTAGAGTACCGGTCTTACAAGCCGGGTGTCACTGGTTCGAATCCAGTACCGCCCACCAGAGATATCCCCTGTTCTTGCATCCAAATCAACAACTTACAAAATATTCATGGTCTAATTCTGTTTAGTCAGACAAAGCTAAATTAAGTCATTGGTCTTCCCCCAAATAGGGATTAATCTCCATGTTAGTTGACATAATGGTAGTTACACGACACAAAAGCAGATAGTTAAGTATCTCTAAATCAATGATTTAGCTTATTTATCTGTGTCGTCCTAAGATTATCCACTATCCTAAAAGCCCAAGATCACCCGGCCTTGACCCCACATCCCCCCATGAGGTTTTACGATATAGATAAGTCGCTCTATAATATAGACCATATTTTTAAAGCATATCAGGGAAATAGCGAAAAAAGGGCTAAAAATAGAGTTTATTAGCTAAAATAGGGCTTAATTTTAGGCTTCCTATAATATACACAGCAATTAAATAATTATAACCTATATTATTACCAGGGAAAATTCAGCATCTGTGAGAGAAGAATCTTGAAACTTTATCTCGACACTTTTTTCCTGTAACTTTCTGCCAGGTTCTTATCATAGGGTGCAGCTCTTTCCTTACAATTTTCTCTTGGGCATAATTGACAACTATAAAATTTAACATGGGTAGGAAAAAATATTCCAGATACGGATTTTTTAGGAATCATAAGTGAGCTGTCGGTTAACTTAACTCCAATTAAATCTTCAACATTACCAAAAATTGAAAACAACTGTTTTTGTTGCGTTATTGGCCAATCCTCTAAACTGCCTGGACTTATGTTTGATAGCTGTTCAAGTTTGTATCGTCTCTTTAAGTAATCCTCGAGATATTCCATGCCCAACTCGACAAGCATATTTCCTATTTCATCCAGACAATATGCCTTTAACAGGTTATCAAAAGAAGCTGCATTGTCCTCTAATTCCTTTCCAATTGTTACAACGTATGGGAAAACCTTTCCTATTTTATCTAAATTAACCCTGAGTACATGACTAGTAAATTTTACGTTACCGATATCCACCGTGTCTTCATTCTTATTACCAACGTATGAAACTTCGTAAATAACCTTGGGGCGGATCACGGAGCTAGCAAGCTCAACCAGTTCTCGAGCAGTATTCGAATACCCCTTCTTTTTAGCCAGGTGCAGCTTTTTCGACACCTCGTTAATATCCAGGTGCATCGGAATATCATCTAGTATTTCCATGTTTATGATACCTCCTCTGTTTTCATAATTGGCTATGTGATATTGTCTTCGCTGTTTTGACAGTGCTGCACAGGAGCATAGTAATTGTCATAGGGCCTACTCCACCAGGAACGGGTGTAATTGCCTCGGCTTTTTCCTTGACCTTTTCAAAGTTTATATCACCTACTAGCTTTCTCTTTGTCTTATCGACAATATTTTCTATATAGTTAGCGCAAAAATCTATTGCTATTATACCTTCTTTAGCCATATCTGCAGTAATAAACTTTGCCTTATTCACTGAAACAACTAATTCCAAGATCAGCCCAAAGTTTTTTAACCGCTCTATATTCGGGATCAATATCCCATTGATAATCACAGCCTTGGGGAACTATGATTCTCTGGCCATTAACAGTTAATTCGTTGCGCTGGGCATCACCACCAAAATCGGCAATAATCAGCTTAAAAGACATAAACCGATTTTATATTGTTTGCATGGGCTTCCTTGTGAAAAACCTTTTGGTAAGATAAGAACGGCCAAAAACATAAAAGGCCTTGCTCACAGTCCTAACTTATTATTGGTGTACTTCGTAATGATTAATTCGCGCAAATCACGGTATATCTTTACAGTCTTTTCCATGCACGTTCTCGTATAGTCAGTCAGGAATTTCTTGGCCAGGTCTGGATCTTTTTTGTATAATTCGAGAGCTTTTGAGTCGATTGAGGATTGTTTCTCAAAAAAGCCAGTTTCTAATGGGTCTCGAACCGCCCTTAAATCCTTTATAGCTTCCTGCCATCTTAGATAGAGCAGATTATCTACGAAATCAATAACCCACCGAGCAGAGTCCTCGCTAAATTTATCCG
>Ga0111200_1023_pt1 | contig 18061 bp, 14 predicted proteins | sample DeeMarSWOR324_28_FD_80374 | JGI IMG/M metagenome (GOLD analysis project Ga0111200, IMG submission 80374) | candidate division Zixibacteria bacterium SM23_73
TTTAGACTCCGGGTCACGGATTAGCTCGGACGGCAGAAACTTAAGTGCAACAAGGCGCCTGAGTTTGAGATCTTCGCCTCGGTAGACCACGCCCATGGCTCCCCCACCAAGTTTCTCCAAAATCCTATAGTGAGAAATCGTTCTGCCAACCATTTTGTCCTCAAAGGAATTTCTCAGTGAAAAACGATGAATTGCCAACCAAATACTTGTACGCAGTTATAAGGCAAAATGTTCCAAATGGACAGGTAGATCTCCAAATCTCAACCTCAGCAACCGGCCTTCGAATATCTTCCAATAGGGAAGAATTTATGCATTCAGTCATAAAAAAAGTTCTAAACTCGTTTCCTAACTCCCGAATTTTTAGGGCAGTAGATAGTTCACGGTTCACAGTTCATAGCCGAAAAACATTAACCCCTCCTGGCGACCGGATGCCCGCCACTGGACGGGTTTTTTCTCTTCGAATACTGCGCGCAGAGGCTTGTGGGGAGGAAGTTGTCCCGCCTCTTAGGCCAGTAGATAGTTCGCAGTGATTAGTTGAAGATCAAGCCAGAGGTCGTCCCGTCCTTGGACCCTTCGACTAGCTCAGGGTGGTGAGCCAGTCGAACCACAGGCTCAGGACAGTGAGCAAAGTCGAACTGCCAACGGCGGGATCGGCCCCGCATTTTTAAGGCGGTTCATAGTTCACAGTCCCCGCAACCTCACCCCCAATCAGCGGCGGACTGCGGACGGTTGACTGATAGCGATCCTCAATTTATCTCTCCATTCTTTATTGCTTCAACAAATATAAATCGTTAAATTAGGTTATCGTGGAAGCTATAGAGCAAACGGGCAATTTTCAGTCATGGTAGAGTCAGACCAAAACGATGACGATAACACTCAAGGTTTTTACATAATTGCCAAAACAATAAAATTAAGGAGGTAACTATGCCAAAGGATTTATTGAGAACTCTCATTATTATCATTTTTGTTCTTATTGCTTGGGTACCGACTGAACTTGCAGGAATTGAATCACTTGCTGAGAATGCAGAGGTTTCAGCGGCGATTGCAGTTTTTGATGTCTGGTGCCAGCACACCGTATACAATCGAGAACAGCCCGGAGTATCCATAGGAATCGTATACGATCAGGACTTGATCTGGGCTAAGGGGTACGGCTATGCAGACCTGGAAAAGAAAATTCCGGCGACACCCAAAACCGCCTACCGAATTGCATCTATAACCAAGCTTTTCACAGCAACGGCGATTCTTCAGTTACGCGATGCCCGCAAGTTGCAGCTCGACGATCCGGTTGCAAAACATCTTAACTGGTTTCACCTCAATGATACCTTTGACGACAGCCCTGTTATCACTATCCGCCACCTGCTTACTCACACCTCTGGTTTGCCCCGGGAACTGAACGCTCTTTACTGGGATGATATGAATTTTCCAGAACATGGGGAGTTTATAAAGATGTTCCAGGAATCATCGACAATTCTACCCCGTGAAACTGAACTGAAGTACTCAAATGTAGGTTTCAACGCTCTTGGCGAAGTTGTCGCTTCCGCTTCCGGGAAGCCCTATCCTGACTATGTCAGGGAAAATATCCTGGAGCCGCTCGGGATGACCGGGACCGAGGTCATGCCTCGAAAAAATATGCCTACCCTGGCTAAAGGGTACGGATTTCGCATACCGGGGCAGCCCCGGCGGGTAGAACCTTTCTTCGACAAAAGGGCCCTGGCCGCCTCGGGAAATATGGCCTCAACGGTAGAGGACCTGGCCAGGTTCATGTCGCTTCAGTTCAGGGATGGTGCGGCAGGCGGTGCTCAGATACTCAAGGGTTCTACGCTGAGAGAAATGCACCGGGTGCACTGGCTGCGCCCCAACTGGAAAAGCGGTTGGGGTCTCGGTTGGAGCGTGGTCAAGGTCGATGGCCAAGTAAGAATTACTCATGGTGGTTCCGTGCCTGGTTATAAGACGTTTGTATCCGTAGTTCCGGCTGACAAGTTCGCAGTTGTGGTGCTCACCAATGCGGAAGATGGCAATCCCAGCTCCTATGCAAAAAATGCCTTCGCTATTATCGCTCCAGCCGTCAAAAAAGCGACAGCCGTAACTGAGGAGGCACCGGTTAGCGACTCTTCCTGGACAAGGTATACCGGCCACTACGAATGGTCGGATGGTAGCCCGGTGGAGGTAATGCTTCTCAATGGCGAACTCACGCTTGTGGACCCGACAGAGGACAACCCTTGGGATGGGCGTATTCGGCTCGAGCCGGTGTCCGAAGGGGTCTTCAGAATGAAAGATCAAGCCCAGAAAGGGGAGCTGATCCGCTTTGAGATAGATGAAAAAGGAGAGGTAACGCGTATCATCATGCCGGGCTATTCGCTGTTGCGGAAGTGACCCCGATATATGCGTATGCACTCATACGAGTCTGATATCGCAGCATTGCCCAATTTCCTGTATATATTGCATACGCCACTCACTGATCGTCTGTAAGATAAATCTGAGTATAAAGCCGTTATTGTCTTCAGGGCCGACTCTCTCAGAGTAGTTCCATATTCGATCACAAAATCAAGATAGCAACCTTTGGTTTATTAGGCCGACCGTTTTGGCAAATGCAATCATCCTTTATTATAAAGCACCAGGTAGTAAATAGATGGCTTCTCAAATCGGCACTTGATTTCCAGATCATATTCATAGTGGTTTTGTTATCATATTGATTAGACATAATCGATTATTTTCCAATGACCTCCATTGATTGAGGCGTAGTGCAAACGTAACGGAAATTCAAAACTCACAAAAGTTTGCCGAGAGTGAGGTCGGGGCCGCCTTTTGCTCCAAAATACAAGCTTTGGTTAGAACGCCCCCCGCCAAAGGCGGGGGAAGGTTGCGAGTTCAAGCCGGTTGGTTCTCTTTTGAACTTTATGGGTTATGCTGATGGACAAATTGAGGGAGGTTGAAAGATCAATGAAAGCCAGCATAACTTCTAAGAAGGAGGTTGTGCTTTTTTATTTTCTAAAAGGGCTGAGCAGGTGTTGCAAAAATTTTTTGACTTAAAATCAATCTCTTCGGCGTAAGTGTATGAATGCATCACACACTCAGGTTCACGACAGTGAATTAAACCAAAAGTATGCCCCAACTCGTGAATCGCTTCCTTCTCCAGACGTTCTTTCAGTCGCTCTGGGTTTTTAGGCAGTCCATATAACTCGTCTCTTAAACGATAGCTGGAAACCACTGCCGCCTTCCCTTCTACCTGAGCCTCACCAAAAACAAAGGTCAAGACCGGAACGTACAGGTCCACACTAGTGACTCCTAGGATTTTGCAACTATGTTCCGGAGCCAGTTTTAAAAGTCGAGACAAAATCCAGGAGGAGTTAAATTGATTTCGAACTGCATCATATCCTTCATCTAAGGGAAAGGATTTTCGCAGAATAGAAGCCGGAAGTTTAAATGCATTAGAAAGGGTGGAAGAGAGGTCCTCCAACAGTTTATTATCTGGAAAACGGAGTGGGATTATATATATAATCACGTTTATTTTCGTAAACCATATTTTTCAATTTTGTGATAAAGGGTGGCTCTATCAATTCCCAAGATTTCGGCTGAGCGAGTTATGTTCCATCCCATCTGCTCCAGGACATTCTTTATTTGAGCCCTTTCAACCGCCTCTAAGCTCTGATCTTCAGGAAGGGCTTCTGAAGAGGAAGGAATGGGAAGGTCGTCCACAGTAATGGAAGACCCTTTAGCTACAACTACAGCTCTTTCGATAGCATTCCTCATCTCTCGTACATTGCCCGGCCAATGATATACCTCCAGTTGCTCCATAGCTTCTGAAGAAAACCGGGTTATCGGTTTGTTTATACTATTAGCCAACTTCTTAAGAAAGTAGTTGCACAAAAGCGGTATATCAGAACGTCTTTCCCTTAAAGGTGGGATGGAGATGGAAAAGACATTCAGCCTGTAATAGAGATCTTCCCGGAATCTTTCCTCTTTGACAGCCAACTCCAAATCGCGATTGGTGGCACATATCAGACGAAAATCAACCTTGATCATTTCATCTCCACCTACCCGGGTGAATTGCTTGGTTTCAATTACTCGTAGAAGGTCTGTCTGGGCTTTAGAGTCAATGTTTCCTACTTCGTCCAAAAAAATGGTCCCTCCATTTGCCATCTCGAATTTCCCTTTGCGCCGATACTGGGCGCCGGTGAAAGCTCCCTTTTCATGTCCGAAAAACTCACTTTCGGTCAGCCCTTCGGTTAACCCCCCGCAGTTGACGGTGATAATGGGAAAAAACCGCCTGGCGCTGTTGGAATGGATGGCCCGGGCGATGAGCTCCTTTCCGGTTCCGCTTTCTCCCTTAATCATTACGGTCGTATCCGTAGGAGCCACGGTTTTGATCAAGTCAAAGACTTTCGACATGGCTGGACTTTCCCCGACGATCTGGTCTATCTCGTAAAGCTCCTGAATCTGCTCCTTGAGCTGAATGTTCTCGGAGACCAGTCGCCTTTGCTTTATCACATTGGCAACCAGGTGAGAAAGGTAATCCGGATCCACCGGCTTGGTCACGTAGTCGTAAGCTCCCTCTTTCAGGGATTTAACCGCCGTATCCACCGACGCATAAGCTGTTATCATGATGATGGTGGCGTTGGGGTCGATGCTTTTGATCCTGTGCTGTAACTCCATTCCGTCCATGCCCGGCAGTTTAATGTCCAAGAAGATAATGTCCCAAGCTCCCGGCTTGAGTTTCTTAAGCGCCTCAGTGGCGTCGGCGGCGCTGTCTGCTTTGTAGCCATCTTCGGTAAACCATTTGGTCAGCGAATCGCGCACGGAAAGTTCATCGTCCACAACCAGAATGCTAACCGATTTGCCATTCTTGCTGAAATTCATTTCTGTCACCTCCTATCATGTCCCCTTCTGGAAACTTGCGGCTTTTCAGAGGGACGCTTGTTCTTTTCGTCCTCGATAGAATGCAGAGGAAGCTCGATAATAAAAGTGGAACCTTGTCCTACCATAGAGTTAACTTCGATTTTCCCATCGTGTCTTTCTATGATACCGTAGCACACGGATAAACCTAACCCCACTCCTTTGCCCTCCTTCTTGGTGGTATAGAAAGGTTCGAAGACATGCACAAGATCTGCGGGAGAGATGCCTGAACCGGTGTCTTGAATCTGGATTTTCACTTTCTTTTTACGCAAATTGGAATTGGTGATTATACTTAAGGTGCCACCTTGGGGCATGGCCGCTACCGCATTATCTAAAATCGCCAGAAATGCCTGTTGGATCTGGTCCCTATCGCAGATAACTTCTGCTCTCTCCTGTTGATAAGCTTTGACCAACTCTATATTGTTCAATTTCAGGTGATGCTCCACCAATTGCGTACAGCGGTCTAAAATCTCGTGCAAATCCACAACAGCAAACTCTCCTATCTGCCTTTTGGAAAAAAGCAGGAGATTTTTCACTACGTTTCCACAGCGGCTCGTCTCCTCAGCTACTATCGACAGGTCTTCCTGGATGGAGGAGAGCTTTTCTGTGGTCAAATTCGGTGAAGCCAGTTTCTTTTGGCTAAGCCGGGCGTAGGTCAAGATTCCGCCCAGCGGGTTATTCAGTTCGTGCGCCACGGTAGCACAAAGCTTTCCTAAAGAAGCCATCTTCTCCATCTGGATCAAGTGATCTTGAATGCGTCCCAACTCTTCACGTGCCTTTTTTAGTTCAAGCGTCATGCTGTTGAAAGAATTCGCCAGGTCCCCGATTTCGTCTTTTCGCTGAAGAGGAATGGTATAATCGAGATTTCCCTTGGCAATAGCTCTTGTACCCTCGGTCAATTTGCGAACCGGGGCACGGATCAGAGTCCAGATCAAAAACCCGGTTACAGAAAGAACGCTGACCACCAAGATGATGGATGCCAATATGGTTTGGCGGCGGCTGCGGGCAATGTCGGCATCCACCGTGGCCAAAGACATTTGCACGTCCAACACCCCCAGGATGAATTTCTCATCCGGGTGCAGGTGACAGCCTGAGCCATAACAGGCGATTTCATTTTCTATGGGATTGATTAATGCTAAAATCCTATGCCCATCCGGAGATTTTATAATCCTGTGGCGTTCTTTAGTAGCCAGAGCCTTAAGCGGTTCAGGATAGCGGTGGCATACCTGACAAGCCTCTGAGGTGATGGTGACTTTGGTTGATGCCTCTTCGGGATCGGTGGTGAAAATGACTTCACCCTCTTTATCGTAAATCCTGATAGCCTCAAACCCCGGCATCTCCCTGAAGTTTTGGAATATCTGATGAATATCTTCTTTACGGTTTATCAGCATGCTATAGTGCGTCGACTCCTTAATCAGATCGGTGGTCCGCAGAGCGGCTAATTCAACCTGCTCCAGAAGGTCACTGGCCTCGTTTTTAACGTTTATAAAAGTAAAAGTAGCCAAGCCCACAAACATCACCAAGAACAGCGCAATGAAGAATTTTAATCCTAAAGGCATATTTTACCTTTCTGGTATGCCACTTATACCCGGAATAATCCTTCCCGGTTAATCTTCTCTACCTCAAATAATATACTTATTTTCAGACTAAACGAAAAGTATTTTTTTTATTTTTTGAGGACTAAAAAACTTGAAGGGGGACCACTTTTCGGTGAGACAACACAAAGCTGCGTCAGGATCTTACTTGCCTTACCTGTTGGGGTACTAAAGTAGATTCACCAAGCCTGTTTTCCTGTCACGATCAGTTCACCGGTCAATCTCAGACACACTTGGCTGGGTAAGACTTGGTGAAGATATTTGATATTGACCCCTCCATCAGGCAGGGTCTCTCCTATGTAATCAGCCTCTATACCTCTGTGTTTGAGGAGGAATTTCAAATGCTGAGCTTCTTCTTCCAAGAATCTTTTCCCCGCAAGCCCGGTATGAAACTTTTCCAGTTCGGAGTGATCTTCAAACCAGTCCATCATCGCCAGCCAGCCTTCGCCATAAGGGTCCTGTTGCGCCAGCTCTGGGCATTGGGCCAGTCTGGAATTTTTTTGGACCAGACGTCCCGAAAGTGGAACAGTTAAGAAAACCGTTCCTACCTGCGTATGTATTTTCCCAAATGCCTGATTCTGGATTACGTTCTTGTCCAAATCGTATAATTCAACCTTGACCGGAGGCGGCAGGACATATGCCAAGAGCCCGTCAATCCCCAGCCTCCACCTCTGATCACCGGCATGACGGATCCACAGGTGGCTCGGGTGCAGATACCGTCCTTCCTCTACCTTGCCTACCGAGAAAGTAAAAAAGAGGAGAGACTTCTTCGACTCACTCCTTGATCCTTCGAGTATTTCTGATGGCACCACAGCTGGGGGTTTGTGCCTTTTGACTCTGGAGCTTACTCCCCCCGACCTGACCTGGGATCGCATCACTTCATCAAAATCACAGTGTTCACAATCATAGTTAAGGGGACACAGTTTAAAGGAGATGACTCCTGCAGTCATCCAGATGCAACGGTTTTTTGCCTCGGCAGAGAAAACATTTCGCTTTTTTGAAACTCTCTTTTTCATAGGATCACTTCATTTGAAAGTTCTTTTCCTGGCTGAAGAATCCTGTGGTGCACCGATTAAATTCCCGCGCGACTGCTAAAAGAATCATTCCTGGCTCTGCTAAAACCTCCCTGCTGATTTGTTAATCTGCCCCCCTATAGTCCGGATGTTCCCGGTGAACGGGCATTCGGTTCACGATCCATCGGTAGGTTAAAATCTCAACGGTGATGATAGTTATTACCAGAATCAACTCCCTCCAGTGAAAGAATTCTCGGTGCGGAAGCTTCCAGTTGAGTGCGATCATTGAGACAGTAAGACGGTTAAGGGCAACGCCCAGAATGGTGAAGAAAGCCGTGAACCGGATCAAACGAGCACTTCCGTTTCGAACGCCATAGGCGAACAAAAAACAGGGCAAAAGAACGAAACCAAAGACCTCCACCAGAAACCAGTGGCCCCAGGAGGTGTTCAAAAGATCCCAGTGGTTCCCGTGGGCAACGCCGACCCACTTCAGGCAGAAGTAGGTTAACAGAACCAGGGCGGCTGCTCTGCCCAGGCCGATGGTGAGCCTGTCGAAGCTGGCCGCACGGACAGGATCCATCCGATCCGTCCGACCACGAAGAGCCCGACGGGAGACCGTGCTTTCAGCGATCACCATGGAAAGCCCGGCGAAGATGCTCGAAATGAAGAAAAGCACCGGAAGGTATTCCGAATACCAGAGAGGGTGTAACTTCCCCGGCGCCAGGAGAAACAGTGCACCCAGCGCGGATTGGTGAAGTGTCGACAGAATTACGCCGAAGATGGTGGCTCCAATGGTTACCCCCAAGGCCCATCTACGGAATCTCGCTGAGCCAATCCACTCGAAGACTGCCGGACAAAACTCTACGAACTGGGTTGAAAGATAGAGCGCCACGTGCCAGCCCACCAGAAACAGAACCGAGGTTGTGCCGAACGAGACAGTCATGGGATAAGGCAGCCGCCAGGGGCGGCCCAGATCAAACAAAAGAAAAATGACAGCGAATAAATAGCCTATGAATCCGGTGAGGACGGCGGGTCGAACAAGGGAATGATACTCTTTCAGTCCGAAGAGATAAACGGCCGATGCCATAATGTATCCAGTGGCCGCCAGGGGGACACCGGTGAAAAGCCCCCAGCCAAGAAAGAGTCCCCAGGGTTGGTCCTGTGAGGCGTGGGTAACAGCTCCGAGGCCCTGCGTAAAGCGCATGACCACAAAAGGAAGCCCGATCAGAATTATGATTGCAGCGACGATGTTGAAAGGTTTAATCAGCCCCCTTAGGTACTCTTTGATGTTGAGTCCGAGGAATATTCTCTCTCGTACCCAGGATTGGATTTGAGGTCTTCTTTCCGCATACTCGGCCATGGTCAATCCTCCTTCCTCTCTGGAATTTCGTCTTCCTCCTCACCCATCTGCTCTCGATGTTGCGTGAACATATAAAAACCCCCCAAGAGGGCAGGCCAGATCACCAGCACGCCAGGAACCATGGAAAGGAACCCTCTGGTCAATTCCGGGTAGGGTTTTGTGCCAAGGTCCATGGGGAAACCGATCTGTTCAAAGGGAACTCCGGAAATATATAGCCAGCAGGTCCCCCCCACTTCATGTTCCCCGTAGATGTGGTCAACGTATCTGTCCGGGTGCTCTATGATTCTTTTCCTGGCAACCCTAAGTAGATCGCTTCGCTTTCCAAAAGTCATAGCTTCCATGGGGCAAGCCTCAACGCATGCCGGAATTTTGCCTTTGGAAACCCTGGTATCGTAGCACATGGTGCATTTTTTGATCTCCGGAGAAAACGGATCGTTATACTCATATGCCGGAACATAGAAGGGACAGGCAGTCATACAGTACCGGCAACCCACGCATACGCCCTTGTTGTATGTGACTGGCCCTTCCGGTGTTTTGGTAAAAGCGGCTACCAGGCAGGCAGAGGCGCAGGCCGGCTCGTCGCAATGCCTGCATTGATGCTTAACATAGATCGGTGGCTCCCCCGGCTTCGGATTGGGATAACGATTGACCACCGTATAAGTTTGTTCGTCCGTTCTTCTGGTCTTTTCGAAGACGGATTGATCTTCAAAACGGATTTTTGGCGGGGGTAACTTGTTGATCTCGTTACAGGCGGCTTCGCAAGTACGACAGCCGACGCACCGAGTAATATCGGTAAGAACGCCCAAGCGGTCTGGATACCCGGTAAAATGCTCTACCCCCGAAGCCAACTTAGATTTGCCAACTAAGCCCGCACCTCCAGCCGCCGCGGCAGCTTTCAAGAACTTTCTTCGACTGATTCCCATGTGTAGTCCTCCGGTCGGTTTTGTTTTATCACGATATTGCTAAAGGGTCTTTCGCCTTATCACACAATTGACTAAAACCTAACCTGCAGTTGGAATCTTGCGGCGCCAACTGCAGGACATCTTACTTTTGGTCCCCTGCTGTTTTTTGCCCGGCCTTCTTGGCATGACACTCAGTGCAGCCTGTGGGACCACTATTTATTTCCTGATGACAACCCATGCACTGTAGATGGTATGCTCCCTTGAGACCGGGCATGTTTAAATTCTTGGGATCAAAGGCATCACCGTGGCACTCGCCACAAGCCAGAGTCTGTCCGGAGTCGCTGCGGTGATGACAGGTTGCACAATCATCTGCCATCAGGGTATGCATATCATGAGAAAAGGTTACCGGCTCATATCTCTTTTCGAGAGCATCCAAGATTAAGACCTCAGGCCCCTTTTCCGCTTTCTTCTTTTCTTCTTAGGAACCTCCTGCGTCGCCTTCACCACCTTGTCCACCTTCTTGGTGTGACACTCGGCGCATCCCGTGGGTCCCATGTCCATCTCCTTGTGGCAGCCCATGCATTGTTGGTGATACGCATCCTTTAGCCCCGGGACGCCTGATTCCTTTGAGGCACGATGGCACTTATCGCAGGACGGGGTCTGGCCCGTTTCGCTGTGGTGATGACACGTTGCGCAATCCTCGGCCATCAGTGTATGCGCCTCGTGAGAGAATGCCACCGGTTCGTATATCTTTGCCAGACGGCCCAAGCTATAAGTCTCCGGCACGTTTTCCGTGGAAGATGCCTCCGTCTCTTTCTCTCCGCCTGCGTATGAGGCAATCCCAAGCCCAATGCACAATACCAAAAGGCTACCTATTATAGTTTTCCTGATCACCACGACTCCTTGCTTAGTTTTCGCAGTCATTTGCTCGCCTTTATATTAATGTATTAAAAATGTATTAAAAAAGTTTCGAGCTATCTTCTCCCATTGCTCAGAAGTCAATTCATCTCCCAAATCAGGTTTGATTTCTCCTCCTTCTTGCAAAACCGGGTAGCTGCTCGGCACCAAGGCGGCTACCAATTGCTCTTTGGCCGCTTGATTCCACCGCGCCAGCATCTCTCCGGAAAGAAGATTTCTTGCTTCCCGGGCAAGACGCATGGGTGCAATTTTCAAAATCCAATTCCTTTCCGGGTCTTCGGTGTTTAGAAGCTTTGGATTCTCGATAATCTTTCTGTTCACCTCCACCACTCTGCCACTGACAGGAGAGACCTGAACCAGTTCTCTTTCTCCTCTTTGTAATCTCCAGGCTTTGCCCCCCTGGTAGATTCTATCGCCTTGTCTGGGCAGCTCGATCTCTCCAACGGAGCCAAAGACTGAAGCGGTAAACTTGTCCAGTCCTACATTGACTAAGTTGGGTTGGATCACCCGCGCCCAAGTATGGCTGGGATGAGCGAAAATTCCCTTAATGATCTCGAAAGATTCAGCAACCGATTCTCTCACTGGACGGCGACGAGGAGCGTTTAACAATCTCCAAAAAACAATGAATATTACCATAAACGCAATAGCTATCAAGTACTCAGTGGCTTTGGTGAAAAGCATAAATTCTTGAAGATTTTGCATTTCGACATCCTTTCGACGTTAAAAAGTCATGCCCACTTCATTTGCGGTTCAATTTCGGCCTTATTTACCTGGACTAAAAAACTCTTCGGTTACCTTCTCCCACTGCTGAGAAGTCAATCCATCTCCTAAATCAGGCTTGATCTCGCCCCCTTCTTGCAGGACTGGAAACTCAGCCATGGTCAGAGTAGCTACCAGTCGATCTTTGACAGCCTTATTCCATTGGCGCAGCATGTTCCCATAAAGCAGGTTTTTCAACTCCCTTTTCAGCCTGAGTGGTCTGATTTTCAGCATCCAATTCTTCTGAGTATCCTTATCGAGCAAGAGCCGGGGATTTTGAACCAGGTCTTGATTGACCTCCTCCACCCTACCGCTGATGGGTGAGGTTTGAACCAGTTCCCGTGTTCCTCTTTTCAGCCTCCAGGCTTTTCCACCTTGTTGAATCATACTTGAACTGGTAAATTCATCAGTTCCAACAGCAACTAAATTGGGTTCCATAACCTCCACCCAAGCGTGTCCTGGATGAACAAAAATTCCTTTCCAGGAAGGGGCCGGCTCAACAACACCCATGGCTTCCTTTTCTCGTACCGCAACAGCCTTCCTTTGACGCCAGATGCCGATTCCAATAGCTATTGCTAAGAAAAGCAGCAAAAGCACCACTGACATTTTCCTCACCTCGCTTTCTTCTAAATTGCTAACCCCTCATTGCACTTCGGGAAGCCCGATAGCTTTCCGTTCGCGCCACACGCTAATTCCGATTCCTATTCCTAAGAAAAGAAGTCCAATTACTACTGACATTTTTCTCACCTAACCTTTCTTTTGACCATTAAAACTGTATTGCACTCATAACTAACGCAAAGTTGATGCCAAAAAATATCCTACAAAAAACTACTTTCGCTAAGCTTAAGAATCCGAAGCGATTATCAATCAAAATTATACTATGGAAGCCAAATGCAGTAAAAAGATTCTACATCCGAGTGTTGAAAATCTCTACGTTATTTAACGGAGATAGACAATTGAATTGTATAAGTTCTTTACATTAACGGGGAAAGCCAATGTAGAGAAAATCTACAACAACTGTGGCGATTTTCAACGATTTTAATGACGCTGAGATAAAAGCGTCCAGCAGGAACCTCGGAGGCCCTTCAAAATAAAGGATCATTCTTAAATAATGTGGAGAATCTTTTATAAGTTATTGATAGAGAGGGAGAAATAAAAAAGCGTCTTTGGAGGAATAGATGCGTATGCATTCATACGAATCTTGTAGTTATCCCCATGAATGGGGACGGTTCACAAAAGCCTGCAAGGGATGATCACGTGTAGGGGCGAAACTTCTTGAGCGAAGCGAAATCCCGCTTTTTGACCCCGCCAGAAGCGGGTGGAGATGAACTCCACCCCTACGCGAAGACAACATGCTCGTATGAGTGCATACGCATATTAGCCCCCGGGGGACAACCAAGAAGGGCATAGTAAAACACAATTTCCACATTAAATACGAAAGAACCAAAATAAACCTTCGTCCAAGACGCTAATCACGAACACTCCAAATTCCACTTCAGGCCTTTTCTTCGGTGACGATATCTTTCTTTCTGCTTCTTGCCAGATACATCTCCAAAGCCAGAAGTCCGAAGGCGATCCATAAAAAAGGCTTCCACAATTCCTTGCCGTATCGGGACACAAGTATTGCTTTTTCAATGTCTTCATTGGGTTTGATATAGAATAAACTCAATCCCTGCAATTTTTTCTCAATTTCGGATTTTTCGATCTTGCCAGGATCAGAATCCTGGGGGTCTATGTTTACCGCGAATCGATCTACCTCTTTTTTCTCGGTCTTGATTTTATAGACGCCCGGCTTGTCGGCGTCTGAAATCCTGAGCATCAGCTTGTCCTTTTGGATAATTGGCGCCAGAGAGGTCTGTAGATTCTCTGGATCAGTCAATTTGAGCTCCTCCTTGCTCAGATCCGGATCAAGTTCTCTTTCGATTTTTGACCCCACCAAAAAATCTTCGGAAAGCCGGGAGAGATCTGAAGCCAAATACTCCACGGTTCGGTTGACGAAAGGGATAAAAAAGGGATGGATCACCAGATCGTTTTCCTTCTCATCCAAAGAGGTGGCGAAAAGTAAGACTTTGCCAGAACCCAAACTCTCTTCAATTAAAGCTGGTTTGCCCAGATTAAAACGAGAGATTACCTTCACGTTTTTGCTTTGGGGTAGCTCAAAAAGAGAGGAAAATTTTATCTGAGGGAGGAACTTTTTTTCCACATCTTGATATACCTGAAAGATGGGATGATTCCAATCGATCTTTTCCAAAGTGAAAAATCCTCCCACGTTTTTGGTCGGGGTAAGAGGCTGTTTCAAATCGAGATCAAAAAATCTCTTGACGACCCTTTGAGCGTAAAATTCCGGGTCTACATTATTTCCCAGAATGAATAAAACCCCTCCCCCTCTTTTGACAAACCTCTCCAGGTTGGTCAATCCAACATCGCTCAACCTGGAAAGATTGGAGAAGATTATGACTTTGTATCTATTAAAATCGATTCCGGCTAAGGATTTTCTATCTGCCTCTGAGACCACCATATGAATGTCGCTTTTTTGTTGCGGGTTCAAAGCCAATTTAAGATGATAAGTATCTTTTTGATGCTCCCCCACCAATAAGACCTCGATCTTTTCCGGGATTTTAAAGGCGAAATATCTACGGTTATCTATCATAAGGTCATCGTCGGTGATCTCAAAGAAGCCGGAGTGGATTCCCGCAGCCTCAACGGTTTGCACAAACTCCACGGTTGCCTTCCCGCTCCTTTCAATATCTATGTCCGTCTGACTCACCCTTCTTCCGTCCAGATAAAGTCCCACTAAGAGGTTTTTCACCGGCTGAGAGGTAAAATTAGCAACCTGAGCCTTTATCTGAAAAGGTCTCCCTTTTTCTATGAGCTGATTGCCGAAATCTATCTTTTCTATGCACAGGTTCTGTTTCTCCTCTGGGCAGACGTCAAGCAGATAAAGTTTGGCTTTTTCGCTCCCTTTTGAGGGAAAACTCTCATCGGCAAAATACCAGCCGGATTTCTCCATATCTGAGATCAGATATATCTCTTGATTTAAGTTCTTAGAATCTCTTAAAATCTCAAATGCTGATTTCAATGCCTGCCCGACGTCTGTAATTTGGTGAGAAGGGAGAAGTTCATCGAATTGGTTTAACAGACCCTTGAAATCATAAGTCGGCATATCCTTCCTCAATTGGGGCTCTGAGGCGAAAGGAATCAAACTTGCCTCATCCCCTTCCTTCAATTGACTGATTATCTTTTCTGCTTTCTTTTTTGCCAATTCAAAAAGCGATCCCTCTTTGGTTTCATACCTCATGCTGTAGGAGTTATCCAAAAGGATCACGATGGACGTCTTGGCATGAGCTCCAACCTTTGAGGCAAAACCTCCCCGTATGGCTGGTCGGGCAAACGCCGCCACCACCAGAAGGATTATCAAACTCCGGATTAACAAAAGCAGATATTCTTTGATCTTGACACTCCTCATCCGGGTCTTCTCCAAAGACCTCAGGAATAGAAGTGAAGAAAAATACACCTTCTTCACCTTCTGCCGGTTGAAGAGATGAATCAAAAGAGGAAACAGGACCGCAACTCCTGCAGCAAAGAGTATGATGGGATTCAGAAAATTGAACATGATCTAATCGTTGGTCTACTTTTTCCCTTTTCTCTGTTTTTCAGTAATTCCACAAGCTCATAGCAACTCTTTAAATTCAGTAACCTCTAACCCCATATCTTTGATTATTCCAGATAGGGTCTTAGGTTTCAGCTCCTTGCCGGAATGGATGGGCACAACAATTCGCCGGTTATCCGACTTCCGATAGTAAATGGCATGGCTTCCTGATTGCCGATCGAATTCAAAGCCTAACTTTAGCGCTACTCTTATCAGTTCTTTTGCTTTAACTTGCGGCAGTTTAGGATTCACATTACTATCTTTAAGGGTTTGATGGTTATATCTTCTTCTGGTATAGGGTCTTGGTGAGCTTTAAGGCTTTCAATATAGAGTCTAATAGCGTCCTTTATATTCTCCATGGCTTCGTCATAAGTATCACCCTGAGTGTGACACCCAGGAAGAGCAGGACAGAAGGCGTGATACCCTCCATCTTCTTCTCTTTCTAAGATGATAGTATAATTATATTTTTCCATAGTTTTCTCCTTCAATTATTTTTCTCTCCTTTTCTGTGATTCCATAAAGTTTATAAACTAAATCGTCAATCGCTTTATCTTTAGTTAATTTCATTATGCGAAGCTTCTATTTCGCCCCGCTCCCGGCGGGGCGGCTACCAAAATACGTTATTTTTGCTTACCGTTGATATTCTTCACCAACGGGAGAATTTTGCTCTTTGAATTTTTAATTCGTCATTCGTCATGGTTCGACAAGCTCACCACAAGTCCGTCATTCGTCATTTTGATTTTAGCAGTTTCTCCGCCTCTTTTTTCTCCTGAAATCCGCTGGAAAGATCAAGCACATGATTGTAATATTCCTCAGCTCTTTTTCGATCGCCTTTCCTCTGGTATGCTTTTCCCAAAGCCAAAAGCAACCTCCCCCTATATAGGGGCTTATCTTCCAAGAATTCTGCGATTTTAAAATAGTTAATGGCAGAATCTATCTCTCCCAGATTGAAAAACAGCTCCCCCTTTTTCAAATAAGGAAGGGGCTCCTCCGAATAACTAAAGAGAAAATGTTCTGAGAAATCTAAGGCTTTTTTAAAACTCTCTTTGGCTTTTTCCTCCTGGTGCAACTTCTGGAAAACCTTTCCCAATCCCGAATAAATATCGACTTTAGCTTGACTGCTTGTTTTTATTGCTTCTGCCTTATTGAAATGATCCTGCGCTAACAAGAAATTCCCCTCCAGAAGGTCGAGTTCACCCAATTTGATGTAAACTTCCACATAACCTGTATCCAATTGCAGGCATTTGCCGTAAAACTCTCTGGCCTCATCATACCGACCCCTAAGATAGTTGGTATTTCCAATAATATAAAGATATTCCACATTCAAAGAATCTGTGCTCAAAACCTCCAGATAATATTCTTTTGACTTATCATATTCGCCTTTCAGATAATGCAGATAAGCCAAACTACGAAGGATTCCCACGTCCCGACCAAAAAGCTCCAACATATCTTCATATAGTTCTTGGGCCTCATCAAAGTCTCTATAGCTCATCTTTACTGTGGCTAAGTGATAGAAGTCACTTTTAACGTCCCTATATTCATCCAGAAAGGAGAGCCATTCATTTTCTAAGGTTGCCAAATTCTTTCCGTATACCTTCATCAAAGTTTCATCGAAGGTCAAATCGGTAACCTGCTGGTAAAAGTTTTTGAACTTATCCAAGTTATACTCACCGATCAAGAATCTCACAAATGAACACGCTTCCACAAAGCCTGCCGGCTGGGGTTGATTTTGATAATCCAAAGTGACCTTTAAATTTTCCAAAGGGATAAACTTGTTGCTCTTTATCAATTTTTTGGTAAAGTGATGTGATAGGGAAAAATAACCACCTATTCCCTCTGCCAGAAGTGAAGGGGCATATCCCCATAACCTATAGAACATAAGAAAACCCACATTGGGGGAGTCCAGAGACCTGTCATAAAGGTTATAGATCACATAAGTCTTATTTTTCACCGGATCTAAACCTGTATCGAACCTATCATCCCAGACCACCTCATTTACCCGACAAGGCACAAGATAATATATCATTCTATCCATAGCCGGCTGGGTAAAGCCAAAGACTTCCCGGAAACGTCTATATTCAACCTCCACAAAGCCTTTGATTCTTCGCCAGTGAAAATCGGCTAAAGAGTTTTCCAGATACCAAAAGAAGAAATGAGAGCTGGGAAGCTCCTCCCAATCCTCTCCTCTATCTTTGGTGTCCAGATCGCACTCTTCTTCTAAACTCCCAATTATCTTGGGAGTAAGAAAAACCTTATAGGCTCTCCCCATTTTTGCTCTGATCTCACCCAAAAACAAAGTCTGGTTCTCTTTTGCCGAAATCTCTTTGAATATGGTCTGAACTTCGGGGGCTAAAGTTATAAGCTCAACTGTCAATATTAGCTTTTGACTGTTGACCGATAGCTTTTCGGGGATGATGGTCGGGGTGACCGAAAGGGTGAAGTTGGCTTGAAAAGAGGCGGTTTGTTTGCCATTAAAGAGTTCTATCTCTCTTTGGTCAATCAGCTGAAAACTTGACGAATCTTCGGGAATCCCTTCTTCGACATCGATTCTTAATAATATGCCTGGCGAGGAGTGAACAGCCTCGACACTAAACAAGAAGATAAAGAGAAAAAACAACAAAAACTTTTTACGGCATTCAATAGTCATGATCTTCCTCCGATGTGTATGCATTCATACGAATCGATCCCGGTCAACCGCCCTTTGACCTTACTTCTGAATAAATCCGTTTAATCTGTTTGATCCGCTGACGCCCTATTTACCCAAACGTCTCAACACGCTTAAATTCTTTATATCCTTTGCCGTTCCGCCCTCCTTAGGCGTCTCTAAAATTTTGGGTGTCTTTGCCCATCTTTTATCATTCATCAAAAGCCTAAATCCCTCCAGTCCCCTTATATCGTATCCTGCGGCAAAAGTGTGACAGGTATCGTAACAGACTCCTAATCTTTGATTTTCTTTTACCAGCTCGATGATC
>Ga0111200_1004_pt1 | contig 17069 bp, 12 predicted proteins | sample DeeMarSWOR324_28_FD_80374 | JGI IMG/M metagenome (GOLD analysis project Ga0111200, IMG submission 80374) | candidate division Zixibacteria bacterium SM23_73
TTGATTCATCGGGAGATGTTTATGTGATTGGGACATACAACGAAGAGGAGGATGGGTGTGAGGCCTACGCTACATTAAAGTATCGCAATGCTGATGGTCATCAGCTCTGGGCACAAATTTATGAAAGTGGTCTTGTTTATAATACTTCAAGAGACATGGTTGTTGATTCACAGGGGAATGTCTATGTATCAGGAACCATCTATGATGATCCCAATTCAGAAGAAAACGGTGACATTTCCTTAGTAAAATACGATACTAACGGAAATCAGCTCTGGAACGAAATCTATGATGGTCCAGAGAATAAGTGGGATACATCCGGGGATATCGCTCTTGGTCCAGATGGAAGTGTTTATGTAACGGGCAATAGTAAAAAAGATAATTTTGACTACGTTACCATAAAGTATGATAGTTCATGGAATAAAGAGTGGGATGTATTTTATAATGGACCCGGCAACGGTCATGATACTGGTTCGGAGATTGTCGTTGATCCCTCAGGTAGTGTGTATGTATCAGGATGGAGTATTGGCGATACAACAGGTGATGATTATTGTACAATAAAATACAGCCATCCTTTGGAAATTATGGAGGCTGAAGCAATTAAAGAGGCAATATCTGATCTTCCAGATGAAGCATTCTCTAAACCTGCAGATAATAGGAGAAAAAATTTGATGAAATGGCTGGATGAGGTGATTGAACAGATTCAAAAAAAGAATTTTCAAAAAGCCATTCAAAGATTGGAGAATATTTTAAAGAAAATGGATGGGTATTTTGGAGGAAACCTTAAAAATGATTGGATAACAGACCAGGCCGCTCAGGAAGAAATCTATCCAATGGTTTTGTCATTAATAAATTCATTAGAGTCGCTGCAGTAGGATAAATAGATCAATCTAGATAAGAAGAGGGATTCACTCGATAAATCAAAAGGGGAGCGACAGGATTAGGGAGGGATGTGTGTTGCTGATTATAGATGATTTCACAATCGTACTCAGAAAGAATAACGTAGATCTAGAATTCACAAAGTTAGATAAAAGCTGATCCTGTCATTCCTAAGGTTAGAACACTCCTTGAGGATGCGAAGAAAAGGCTGGCTGGGTTGAAATAGATGCCCTAAGTCCTGAATTCTTAATTCACGAAAAGAAGTAAAATAAAAGCAAAAGGGCGGGGGATCTTAACAAACTTTTAACAAACCTTTAACAACTTCTTGACAACTTTCCCTTTGCTGAATTCTATATTATTATTAATGAAAGAAGAAGGCAGAAAGGGAGGTTTAAAATGAATAAAGGGAAAAAATTCGTATCTTTATTTCTTGTCTTCTCATTATTAGCTCTTTCTGGAAATTTGATAGCTAAAGAAAGACGAGGAGCTAAGCTTGTAATCCAGAAGAAAGATGGGCAGGAAGTGAGTGGTGAACTCATAGCAGTTAAGAAGAATTCATTGATAATGCTAGTATCAGGAGCTGATGCATCTATAGACATTCAAGATATTGCAGTTATAAAAATTGTTAAAAAATCAAAGCTTTGGAAGGGAGCTGGCCTTGGACTTCTTCTAGGTGGACTCGGGGGAGCAATGTTTGCCGATGCTACTACTGACCCAGAAGAGAGAGGTGATTTTTTTAACCCTCCACCAAGAAGAGTAATTAACAGAAAATCGGATTATATCACAGGCTGTGCAATTTCTCTGGCAATTATTGGAGGAATTGCAGGTTTACTTGATGGAAAAGATAAAATAAACCAAATTGAAGGAAAATCTGATTTAGAAGTCAAAAAGGCTTTAGAGAAATTACGCCCTAAAGCCCGAATTCCTGATTATGAATAATAAGGAGCTAAAAGATGAAGATAAATCCCAAAATCAAAAATTTCAAAAAAATTCTTTTGGCTTCATTATTACTAATGACTCTTTTTTCTTTTTTTTACAACTGCAAGAAAACACCTACTACACCAGAACTCCCCTCTGCCGAATTAGAACTAGCAACAGTTCCAATGTTAATTTCACCTGAAGATGGAGCAGTACTTGATAATGGGCGAACTGATAGGAAAGATTCAATTGTATGGAGCTTTGATTGGTCAGATATTATGGGTGCCACCAAATATCATTTGTACGTCAAACATACAGGGTCCCTGTACCCAGCAATTGATAGACAGGTCAGGCAGTCTTTCTATCACCAGGAGGATAAAGGCAGTTACATTATTGAAAGAAACCGTTTTAATTGGAAATGGCAGGTAAGAGCACTTATAGGTGATAAATGGGGTGGTTGGTCAGAAGTGAGAAGCTTTGACGTGGAGCCTGTTAATACTGATCCCCCTTCGAATTGAGGCGGATGGAGACCAATGTTCTTAAAACCCCGTCTTGTCTACATAGAAGGCTGAGCTCTTATTAAACTTGACAAGTACTAATTAGAGAGCTAAATTAAAATTTCATTACATAGATTAATTTGTCAGCAGAAGGATAAGGTGCTTAAACAAAGTATTTCCTTCACAAAATAAGGTACCAGTTTATTCAGGCAGAGCATGTTTTATTACCTATAAAGGGAGGTGATGCCTAAAGGGAAAGAAAAGAGTAAAAGAATAAAATTAAAGAAGGAGGAGGAAAATGAAAAAACGAATCATAATTTTTCTCTTAGTCTGCACAGCCCTCGTCATTACTATCTGGGGAGACAAGCCACCCAAAGATGAACTTCGGAAGATTCTCCAGAACAGCAAGGATCCAAATTCCATCGTTGTGATGACCAGAAACATCTACGTTGGTGGTTATGTGGATAGGATTTTACATGCAACAGACCCTGCTGAAATTCCTTTTCTTGTAACCGAGACATTTCAGGAAGTTCTCTCCACTAATTTCTATTATCGAGCTGAGGCTCTGGTCGATGAAATCATGAGAGAACAACCGCATCTGATTGGACTTCAGGAAATCTCCCTGATCCGACGCCAGACGCCCGGTGATTATTTACTTGGGGGTTCTGTACCTGCAACTGAAGTAGTATTCGATTATCTTCAGATCCTCAGTGATGCAATAGCAATGCGCGGACTTGAATACGATGTAGCAGGAATCATTAAAAATTTTGACGTCGAGATGCCAATGTTTGTAGGCCCTGATCCTTATAATCCTTTATGCTACGATGATGCGAGATTAACCGATTTTGATGTAGTCCTAGCCCGAGAAGGTGTAGAGATTCTTGATGTGCTTGCAGAAAATTACGAGGATTACATCAGCTTCGTTTCTCTTCCGATTAAAAGAGGTTTTGTAGCTGTTGATGCTAAAGTCGGGCATAAAACCTACAAGTTTGTCAACACACATCTGGAACCAGATGATATCGATGTGCAAATGGACCAGGCCATGGAGCTGATGACGGAATATCTGAATGATATCACACTTCCCATCATCGTAGTCGGCGACCTGAACACAGAAGCTCCCACCGGTGAAACATATCAGATGTTTCTGACCAACGGTTATGTGGATGCCTGGACCAGAAATCTAATCAGGCCCAGAACCCCTGGACTCACAAATCCTCATGATTGGGATCTGAGGAACACAGAGGTCAATTTCGAAAAGAGAATCGACCTGATAATGGTCAAGAGCCATGTGGGAATGAAGGGAATCCACAATATCGGGCCTGTCTTTGCTTATGTTGTTGGAGACGAGCTGGAAGACCGCTATTACTTTGAATATGATAGCTTACATCCGTGGCTGTGGCCTTCAGACCATGCTGGGGTTGTGGCTCTTCTACGAATTCCCATTTTAGGTCATCATAAAGGGCGGTAGTATAGAAACTTATGATTTGACTCACCACCAAGGATAGGTGTAAGAGTCCATATAAAGCTGACCTATTAAAATAAACTGATAGTTGTGCAGCGGGGAGTTATGTTTTACAGAGCTTTTTTTAATGAGAAAGATGGACTCGTGAACTATCAGTTTAGAATGGAGAGCCAGAAGGAAAGGCAAATTTTCATATAGAGTTTTCTCAAAATTGCATTTTATATTTTTGATAGCAGTAAAGTCATGATCCACTAATTAGTTTCTGTTCCGACGTTCACAGAGGTAATAAGTGGAAGTCAATAGGATATTATAATAAACTTGCGATGAGTGGAGATGATATACTGACAATTCTTTAAAAATGCCAGTAAAGATAAGAACATCGAGCATCACGAGAAATTCCTCAATCTCTGGATAGCCTTTCGGAAAGACGCTGATCCTGGTATTCCTCTTGGCATTCCTGAAGTTTGTGCACTCATTGAGGATGCGAAGAAGAGGCTGGCTGGGATGAAGAATAATTGAGGCGAGTGGACGCCATAGATTTTACTCCTGGCCTGCCTGAGATGGGGCGTGAAATTCACAAACAAACACGACAAAAAGTCGACAGTCCCACCGAAGAGGTGGAAATCAAAAGGACCGCAACTCATTTAATATCAGTCCATTAGGAAGGATTTTTTCTTTTCGATAAGCGGACTCTTAATCCGCGGGTTCCAGGTTCGAGTCCTGGACGGGTCACTCTACCTTCCCCCGTAAATTACTGATTTTATTTTTAGCCTGAGTCACTTAAACTGAGTCATTTTGGGTCATTTTGTCCACACCGTGTCCACACGAATTTTTAGGTTTTTCGGATTTTCAATCCTAATACCATAGCTTCAACGCAAATCAACAATTTTTGTGGAATATTTGTGAGATGGGGAGAAGTCTGTTTTAAATAAAGACACTGCCTTCTAAGCAGCGGGTCGGGAGTTCGAGTCTCTCCAGGCGCGCCAGGCTTTCTTTTTTGTGCTATCCGCTTTCCTTAAGGTTCTCAGATTTTTTCCTTTGATTTCTTTTATTAAACATCATTAGAAATAGTAGATTTGAAGATAATTTGAAATCTGTTTCCTTTCCTGAATTTCTTCCTTGTCTTGAGAGAATTATATTCAGTATTTTACTTGGTTATCTAAATTTTATAATATAATTCTAAAATGGAAAAAAAGTTCGGGATTCTATTCATATCAATTTCCCTTGTCTTCGTATTCGGGTGTAAACCCGAAAAAGCCGTTTCAACCAGCGATTTCCCTCTTCAATGCGTTTGGTCCTGGGAGGAAGATCAAAATTGTGTTGTTGAGGGGAATATTTGGAATGGTTTTGTCAAAGAAGATTATCTCTACAAGGCGACAGGTTCTATTTCACGGATTGTCTTTTGGCGAAGGACTGTTTCCCCAACCCTATTCCTGGAATACAAAAGTGTCGGAAAAGGTTCGGTTAGGCTTTTTATCAATGGGGAGAAAATAAAGAAGATTACTCCGGTGACAAAAATCACCAGAAAAATCATTGAGACCGACAGGCTTTACCAAGGGCTGAATTTTGTGGAATTTAGGAAAGGAAGAAATGTAGATTTTTACATAAAAGATATTTATTTTACAGACAAGAGGCAAAAGCCTACCGGTCATAATTTTCAAATAGAAAAAGGGGAAAAGCTCCATATTCCCTTCGAAGCCGGCAGACTTACTCTTGTCCTTAAAGGGAAGGGAGCCCTCAATTTAGAAGCTTACGAGGGAGAGACTTCCTCAGTTATAAAAGTCAAGAAAATAACCAATACTTTTCCCTTCTTTAAAAGAAAGTTTAGGATGAGCTGCCAAGGCCCTTTTGTTGTAGAATTGGAAGGCCTAAAGGGAAGATTTTCTGTTCAGAATGTTAAATTCGTTCCCCTTGAAGCCAAAAAGCTACCCAAAGAAGTTCACGCCTTCAAAGAGCCTTTTCCTGACATTTATATCTTACTTATTGATGGCTGCCAGGCGAGTCATCTTGGAGCTTACGGGTATTCTCGAAAGACTTCCCCCAATATCGACAGCTTAGCTAAAGACAGTGTTGTTTTTGAAAACGCCTACTCCAATGCTGCTTTCACGAGGGCTGCTGTGGCCACCATGTTCACTGGGCTCTACCCGGAGCATCACAAAGTCAGGGTAATAACCAAGGGATTATTGGAAGAATTTCTTACCCTTCCGGAATTTCTAAAGAATCGCGATTACCGGACTTCCATTTTTTCTGCTTCCGCCAACATTTCTGCCTCCTTTGGATTTGACCAAGGAGTGGACAAAATTTTTATTTATTACGGTCCGCATAAGGCCACTAGGAGAAATATCGCTCCGGATTTTATTGAATGGCTGAAGAGAACAAACAATGGCACACCGAGGTTTTCTTATTTGCATTTTATGGAACCTCACTTTCCCATACGGCCACCGCCTCCTTTTCTAAACATGTTTAAGGAAAGACCTGTGCAGGATCCTGTGATTCTTCGATTGAGAAAAAAGAAGGACTTTAGTCTTGAGGAAATTCAGGACCTTACTGATGACTATGATTCTACAATCGCCTACATAGACCATTTACTGGGAAAAATATTGGATTATCTGAAGAAAGCTGATTTATATGATCGGAATCTGATTATATTCCTTTCGGATCATGGAGAAGCCCTTTATGAACATAATTTTTTTGGACATGGCTGGAGAGTATATGATGAAATCACCCACATCCCGCTTATCATGAAATTTCCTTCTTATATGAATCTTAAAGGAAGAGTCCAAACCATTGTTCAAACCACAGATATTTTTCCAACAATCGCCAGATTATTCAAAGATAAAAGGGAGTTTGACGGACGCTCTCTCCTCGAGGCGTATTATCAGAAGGCGCAGGGCAAAGAATTTTCCGTAAGTCGAAACTTCCTCAAGCCTGGTGCTTTTGGGATAAGGTGGCTTAATTATTACTACATCTTGGACTTAAAAGATTTTGACCAGGAGCTCTATGACGTCAATCTCGAACCAGGAAAGAACATAGTTGATAGCCGTAAAGCTCTGTCTTTGTACCTGAGAACCTTGTTTTTAAGGTGGCTTTGGAAGTATCAGACAATTCAAAAAAAGGAATTTGTTGTAGACCTTAAAAAGCTTTCAAAAGAGGAACTGGAACATCTGCGAGCGTTTGGGTATATCGAGTGATAGAATTGGGTGGTTTTGAATACGGGACGGGTTTAGTGTTGGCATTCTAAGCTTCTTATATATAACTTCAATTTTGGGACTTCAAGGAGCCTTGTATTAAGATCGATTAGCCTCAAGGATTAAGTGGTGTTCTTGAATCATTAAAAATCCAGATAAATTGGCAAAAATTGTCAAAAGAGAGAGCGCTAAAATGCAAATTTTTGTCATCAGGAGCGTTTTTGAACTTGAAATAGGCTTAATCTTTAGGGGTGAGGAAAATAGCGAAAAAATTCACCCTCAATTTCCTCTCCAATGGTGATTGACGAGAAAGAGACTATTTGCAATCATGAATAAATATTCGTATAGACAGAGGTAAAGATTAAGTCTTTTTAGAGGAAGAAGAGAAAATCAAATCACTTCATTCGTCTTTAGGAAAGAGAGAAGAGAGCTAAATTGACAAAAACTGTCAATTTCGTTATTCTTTGCACAAAGGAATAAGATGGCTTCCAATCTAGGTGATCTTCTTAAAAGAGAAAAACTCTTAACGGATGAGCAACTCAGGAGTGCTCTCGATTTCCAGAAGAAAAACGGTGTTCCTATGGGGTCTGCCCTAACAGCGATGGGGTTTATTTCAGAATCCGAAATGGCTCAGGCATTAAGCCGCCAATTAGGTTACCCTTATGTTGATCTTGATCAATTCGAGGTTTATCCCGACGTCATCAAGCTGATTCCTAGGGAGATAGCTCAAAAATACATGATTATGCCCATTCATCGCATTCGCTCCTTTTTGACCCTGGCTATGGTTGATCCGACAGATTTAGCCGCCCTCGAGGATGTGAAATTTCGCACAGGATTAAGCATTCAGCCAGTCATTACATCAGAATCGTCTATCAAGAATGCTTTAAACAAATACTATGGTTCTTCCTACGCGCTGCGTTTAAAAAAGCAGCTTGAGGAAGTGGAATTAGCTGAAGATGCGAGTGTCAAGATAATCGAAGAGGACGAGGAAGAGGAAGAGGAAGTCGATGATTTAGCTATATCCGAAGAAGAGGCTCCGGTCATATCCCTTGTCAACCAAATCCTCATTGAAGCCATAAAGAAGATGGCCAGTGATGTTCATTTAGAGCCTTATGAGAGTTCTGTCCGGGTCAGATACCGCATGGACGGTATTCTTTATGAGGTCATGAATATTTCTAAAAAGTTCAAGAATGCCGTGCTTTCCCGACTAAAAATTATGGCCAACATGGATATCGCTGAGAAACGATTACCCCAAGACGGACGAATAAAGATGAGCGTCAAAAAGGACGACGGAGGCAAGAAAAAAGTCGATATGCGTGTCTCGTCTGTCCCAGCCATGTGGGGAGAGAAAATCGTTGTTCGTATCCTTGACCAGGAAATGCTGAAATTAGACTTGACTCAATTGGGTTTTGAGAAAGAATCTCTGAAAATTTTTAAAGGGGCTATCGAGCAGCCGTGGGGGATTATCCTAGTGACTGGCCCCACCGGAAGTGGAAAGACAAACACCTTGTATTCCGCAATCTCCAATTTAAATTCACTGGAAAAAAACATCATGACAGCTGAAGACCCTATCGAGTTTCATTTGTCCGGGATAAACCAGGTGAATGTCAAGGAGGAGATAGGTTTAACCTTTCCCAACTGCCTTAGATCTTTTTTAAGACAGGACCCCGATATCATGCTCGTCGGTGAGATGAGAGATTTTGAAACCTGTGATATAGCTATTAAGGCCTCCTTGACTGGTCACTTGGTATTTTCAACCTTGCATACCAATGATGCCGCCAGTGCAATTGGCAGATTAGTAAACATGAATGTCGAGCCGTTTTTGATCGCTAACTCTATCATCTTAGTAGTTGCTCAAAGATTGGTGAGGCGTCTATGCAAAAAATGTCGGGCTAAGCAAGATGTGCCCATTAGTTCTCTAGTAGATATGGGGTTCGCTGAAGAAGAAGCCAAGAATGTCACGGTGTATAAGCCTAAAGGATGTGTCCAATGCAATAATACTGGGTACAAAGGAAGAGTTGGCCTTTTTGAAGTCATGAAAATCTCGGATGAAATAAGAGACCTTGTCCTGAAGAAAGCTCATTCAAGAGAAATCAAGAATAAGGCTGTCGAGCAAGGAATGATGACCTTACGACAGAGCGGACTGGTTAAAATAAAAAATGGCTTATCGAGTATGGAAGACGTTTTGGGAGAAACAATAAAAGACTAGGATATTTCAAATGGCTAGACCAATTCAAGAATTGCTGCAAATCACGGTCGATGAAAATGCCAGTGATTTGCACATCACAACTTATGTTCCTCCTCGGATAAGGGTAAACGGAGTATTAAGGTCTTTGGCCCATCCGCCCTTGACTCCGACCGAAACCAAGGAGCTTTGCTACAGTGTTTTAACAGAGAAGCAAAAAAAACAGTTTGAAGAGAAATTAGAACTCGATTTCTCTTTCGGCATGAAAGACATGGGGAGATTCAGAGCCAATGTCTTTATGCAGAAGGGAGCAGTGGCTGCAGCTTTTAGGAGAATTCCGCCCGAGATTTGGAGCTTTTCTAAATTGGGGCTTCCCCTGAAACTTGCCCAGCTTTGTTTCTTGCCCCGGGGATTGATTCTTATGACTGGACCAACAGGATGCGGAAAATCCACCTCTCTCGCCTGCATGATTGACCACATTAACCATAACCGAAGTCTTCACATAGTCACGATAGAAGACCCGATTGAATTCTTTTTTACTCCTGATAAGTCTATCATTAACCAGAGGGAGCTTTTTGTGGATACCATGTCTTATACCAATGCTCTGCGTTCTGTTTTGAGAGAAGACCCTGATGTCGTTTTTGTTGGAGAGATGAGAGATTTGGAAACAGTGGAAGCCACTTTGAGGGTTGCAGAAACCGGGCATTTGACTTTTTCCACTCTTCACACCAATTCAGCTGCTGAAACCATAACCAGAATTATTGATATTTTCCCTCCGCACGAACAGGGTCAGGTGAGGACCCAACTTTCCATGACTTTGGAAGCCGTGATGACCCAAAGTCTCCTGCCTACAATGGATGGACAAGGGAGGGTCTTGGCCATTGAAATTCTTATTCCCAATGCAGCCATCAGGAGTTTAATCAGAGAGAATAAAATCCACCAGATATACGCCCAAATGCAAATGGGACAGGAAACATCAGGAATGCAGACTTTTAATCAGTCACTGGCTGATCTCTATTTTAGGAAGAAAATCTCCTTAGAGACAGCCATGATGGTTTCCCATCAACCAGAGGAGTTGGCTGATATTATCCAAAGGAAAGAAGGTTATAAAATCTCCTCAAAAGATTTCCAAGCAAGAACAATAAATAAATAGAAAGGGGGATAAAGTGGCAACATTCGTATGGACAGGAAAAAATCGTTACGGAGACGTTGTAAGGGGAGAGCGAGTCGCCGCTTCTTTCGATGAAGCGACAGCAATGCTCGAAAGAGAGCAGATAACCGTCTTTAACTTAGAAAAGAAAAGGGCTGAGCTTACCATCCCTTTTTTCAAAAGGGAAAGAGTCAAGCTGAAGGATTTGTCCATCTATAGCCGCCAGCTTTCTATCTTGATAAATGCTGATCTTCCCCTAATTCAAAGCTTGAACATCCTGGCTGAGCAAACCAAAAACAAGTATTTTTCGAAAGTCATCAAAAGCATAAGGGAGGAAGTAGAAGCAGGTTCGACTTTAAATCAAGCCAAGCGCAAATTTCCTAAAGTCTTTGACGATCTTTTTTGCAACCTTGTTGCTTCTGGAGAACAAAGCGGTTCTCTGGATGTGGTTCTCACCCGGTTAGCAGAGTATATTGAAAAAATGGTCAAATTGAGGTCTCAGGTCAAGCAAGCGATGACTTATCCCACCGCCATTCTGATTTTTGCCGTCTTAGTGTCTATTTTCATGATGTGGAAAATTGTTCCTGTTTTTTCTAACCTGTTTATTGAGTTAGGAGCCGAACTTCCTTTCTTAACGTTAGTCATAGTAACCATGAGCAATTTTGTCCAGAAGTACATCTTATGGATTTTTGTGGGAGCGATTGCTTTGGTCTTTCTCTTTAGGTATATCAATCGAACACCTCAGGGGCGCCGGGCCATTGATAGCATAAAATTGAAGATGCCTCTTTTTGGAGAACTGCTCAGAAAGGTTGCTGTCTCGCGCATCACTCGGACTCTCAGCACGCTGCTTTCCGGAGGAGTGCCGATATTGGAGAGCTTGAAAATAACTTCTTCTACTGCCGGCAACAAGATTATAGAGGAGGGGGTTGTCGAAGCTCGAAGGAGTGTGGCCGAAGGAAAGAATTTTACGGATTCTCTGAAGGAATCTGGGCAGTTTCCTTTTATGGTCACCCAGATGGTAAGCGTGGGAGAAGCGACTGGTACTTTGGATGAGATGTTACTGAAAATTGCAAATTTTTACGATGACGAAGTTTCAGCTTCTGTTGCTTCTCTCCTTTCGTTATTAGAACCAGTTCTTCTTATCGTGGTAGGAGGAATAATTGGTTCTATTGTCATTTCGATGTATCTTCCCATATTCAGCTTGATGCAGCAGTTTTAAGAAAGAGAGAAGGGCTCTTTTCGTAGAGTCCGAGAGACCAAAGAGTGGATAAAGAAGAGGAGAGGATGAAATCCAGGTGCGTGAAGAAATAACTGTTGAAGAAAGAGTTAAAGATAGATCAAGATATGTCTTCTGGCTGATCATCATCCGGATGGTCGCCCTGACTTCTCTTTTTGTTTCGGCTGTCGTTGTTCAATACAGCACCTCAAGTTTTTTTTCCCTTTATCCTTTTTATTATTTAATCTTCTTGAGTTATTTTTTATCCTTAGTCTATTTCATTTTTTATATCCTCGCTAAAAACTATACCTTCCAGACGTACTTGCAGATCATCGTTGATCTTTTCCTGATTACTGGCTTTGTCTATATCTCCGGAGGCTTGAATGGCTCTTTCTACTTCCTCTATATCTTCGGAATAATTGCCGCCAGCATTATTCTCTCCGCCAAAGCAGCCTATTTTATCGCCGCTCTTTCGGCTTTGATTTTCGGAGTGCTGGTGGATTTTATGTATTTTGAAGTCATTCCCTACTTCAGCCCTGATCAGTACATGGAGTTAACTCCTGGTGTGGTTTTCTACTCCGTTTTCATGGCGACGGCCATTTTTTTTGTTATTGCATTATTAACCAATTATTTAGCCAATAAATTAAGAAAAACAAGAAGTCAGCTATTAAGAGCTCAAAGGGAGCTGAAGATTCGAGACCGATTGGCTATAGCAGGCGAAGTCTCCGCCAACATCGCCCATGAAGTCAGAAATCCTCTGGCTGCCATCTCAGGTGCAGTTCAAGTTCTTAAAAATGAATTGAAGCTCAACAAAGAACAAAGTAAGTTAATGGACATTGTTCTCAAAGAATCAAGAAGAGCTTCCCAATCTATTGAGCAATTTCTTGACTTTGCAGCTCCGAAAAATCAAGTCTTCTCCTTAATAGAGGTATCAGCAATTTTAAGGGAGATCCTGACCATTCTCAAAGGAAGCGGAGAATTGAACGAGAATTACAGGGTAGAAGGAAATTATAATTCAATAGAGATTCCCTATTATGGCAATATCAATCAATTCAAACAGATTTTTTGGAACCTGCTGAAAAATGCCCTAAAAGCTATGCCTGAAGGGGGGACTCTATCCATAAATTTTGACTTGAGAGAAGACAAGGAATTCCAGATTAGAATTGCCGATAGTGGGAAAGGAATGACGAGTGAAGAAAAGGATAGAGTTTTTGAAGTTTTTTATTCCGGATTCGATAAAGGAAGGGGTCTTGGAATGCCTATTGTTTGCCGGATAGTCGATGATTATGAGGGAAAGATTCATATAGATTCTGAAATCAATAAAGGGACGGAGGTGATTATAACCTTACCTCGGAGAAGCCCGATTGTAGAGTCTTAAATAGACAAAAGAGAGCAATGGAAAAAATATTAATCGTAGATGATGAGAAGAGTATTCTTGATCTCTTGAAGGTCGTCTTTGAGAAAGAGGGCTGGAGGGTGAGAGCTTGCCTCTCTGCGCCTAAAGCTTTGGAATTTATAGATAAGGAAGATTTTGATCTTCTCCTCTGTGACATTAAAATGCCTCAAACAAGCGGGATGGAAATCTTAAAGCATGTCCAGGAGAAGAAGCCTGATATTCCAGTCATTATGATGACCGCTTATGGAAGCATCAAACAGTCCGTTGAGGCTTTAAAAATCGGAGCTTTGGATTATGTAGTCAAGCCTTTTGAGATAGATGAATTGAAAATCGTCGTCGCACATGGTCTGGAAAAGAGAAGGCTGAAACAAGAGAATATTCTTCTAAAAAGAGTAATAAAGAAGAAGTACGGGTTTGAGAACATGGTGGGGAAGAGCAAGAAGATAGCAGAAATATATGATTTAATCGAAAAGATTGCCGGAACCGAATCTACAATTCTCATAACAGGAGAAAGTGGAACAGGAAAGGAGCTTGCTGCCAGGGCGATTCATTCTCTCAGCCCGCGCCAGGACAACCAGTTTGTTTCCATAAACTGCGGAGCTCTTCCAGAAAGTTTATTGGAGAGCGAACTTTTTGGGCATGTCAAGGGATCTTTCACCGGAGCTATTGCCAATAAGGAAGGGATGTTTGAGGTTGCCCAAAGAGGCACGTTATTTCTGGATGAAATAGGAGAGACTTCAGCCTTAACTCAGGTAAAACTTTTAAGGGCGATCCAGGAGAAAAAAATCAAAAGGGTCGGAAGTACAGAAGAAGTCTCAGTCGATGTGAGAATTATTGCTGCGACCAATCAGGATTTAAAGAGAAAAATCAAAGAAGGAGAATTCAGAGAAGATCTCTTCTATCGGCTCAATATCATCGCTTTTGAGATTCCTCCCTTAAGAGAGAGGATAGAGGATTTGTCTCTTCTTGTTTCTCATTTCATGGAAAAGTATTGTACGCAGATGGGAAAAGAGGTTAAAAAGATATCGCCTAAGGTTATGGATATCTTCGAGTCTTATCCTTGGCCAGGGAATATTAGAGAATTGGAAAATGTCATTGAGAGGGCCGTGGCGATAGAGGATTCTGAGACAATAAGAGTCAGTAGTCTGCCTAAAGAGATGCTGTCATCTCCTCTGGAAGAGGAGTATCTCATGAGCTTAAACCCTGAGTTTAATCTCAGTACTTACTTAGATGAAATTTCTCAGAATTATATAAAACAAGCCCACCTTGAGGCTGGGGGGAGCCTCAAGAAGACTGCTTCTCTCCTGGGGATTAGCTATCGTTCCTTGAGATATCTTATCGATAAATACAGCTTGAAGTTCGATTCCAAGAAAAAAGAAGCAAGCGGAAAGCCCAGTCTCTAGGAAAAAATGACATTTTTTGCTTTTTTTTGACAAAGAATGTCAAAAAATCGGTTGGGATTCAGCGCATAAAAGTCTATTTTATTTATTTTCAATAACATAATCTAAAGCCAAGTTGGCATAAATATTGCTCTTTTATACGTGCTAATATGACTTCAATTTTATCTATCCCTGGTCGACCAAACAGTATGACTAGGGAAAGGAGGTTTACATGTTAAACAGGATAAGAGGTTTCACCTTGATCGAGCTACTCATTGTTGTTGCTATTATTGGTATTCTTGCCGCTCTGCTTATTCCCAATGCTCTAACAGCGATCCAGAAAGCCAAACAGAAAAGTACCATGAAAGACCTTACCACCGTTTCCACAGCTGTTGCAGATTATATTACAGACCACGGCACCGCTCCCATTCAGGACGGTACGTATGACGCCAGCGCAGTTTTCTATGATGCACTTTCACCGTTCTATGTAAAGGTCCTTCCTATCACTGACCAGTGGGCCACCAATTTTAATGTTTGGTGCGGAACCGCTGCAGATGGAAATTATGGAGCTACTGGGGCTGGTACAGATGATTTTATAGTATCTTCTTTCGCCCGTGACAAAACTCTGGAAGGCTTCAGTTTCGATCCAAATAATCCTGAAGCAGGACTCTTTTTGGTCGATTCAATGGCCGATTTCAACTGTGATTTGGTTATGTGGAATGGCTCCTGGATTCGCGCTCCAAGAACAGCTGCAGCCGCTACTACTTAATTTGAGATTAGCTCTCCTTAAAAGTCTTTTTCAAACCTAGAAAGGGCGATACATGATCGAATGTATCGCCCTTTCTCTCCTGAAATTCCTGGGAATCAAACCCAAGCTTTTGTCTATTAACTTGTATATTTTCCTCCTCATCTAGAAAAATTTTCTTTCAACAGGGAACTTCCTGTCTACCCCTCTATTCCCTAACAGATTGACCAGGGAAGAGGATCTTATGCTTGTGCTTCTTCGAATCCCAGCAGCATGTCTTTGTATCAGTGCATTTTGAACAAAGCTCTAGCTTTAGGCTTGAAGCAGAACATAAATCGGGCAAAATCCTCCTAAGGAAGTATATCCCGATCCGGAACAGAAAGACCTATCCAAGAATTCTCGAATATCACGGATAATGAGATGCTTTCTTATCCCGAGTAACAAACAGAAGGGTTTATGATATAATACTACGCATCAAGAATGAGAACCCTCATTTATTTTATTTTACTCATCATTCTTGCTCTTTCTTTGATTCCCCTTCTGCTTTTTTGCTTTCTGACCAGGCTTTCACAGCCCATCATCTTCTTCGGGAAACAGGCGATTCGTCTCGGACAGAAGATATTGGGAGTAGACCTTGATGTCCAGGGAGTCGAGAAGATTAATAGAAATTCCGCCTATGTTTTCATGGCCAATCATATGAGTTTTCTTGACGGACCTCTGCTTTTTTGGCTCATTCCCCAGCCGGTAAGAGTTCTCCTCAAGAAAGAAGCCTTCAGGATTCCAGTTGTTGGCTTGGGAATGAGGCAGGTGGGCTTTATCCCCGTTGATCGAAAGAGACTAAAAGGAGGAAAACAGAGTATAGAAAGAGCCTCTCGGCTGATAAAAGAAAAGGCCTATTCATTTTTGATTTTTCCCGAAGGAACAAGGAGCCGAGATGGACTGCTCCAGTCTTTTAAGAGAGGCGGGTTTTTTCTGGCCATCAATGCTCAAGTTCCGATCCTGCCGATAACCATCAGAGGAAGCTTTGAACTCATGCCCAGGGGAAGTTTTTTTGTCAAAAGGGGAAAGATAAAAGTCAAATTTTATGAACCCGTTCCAGTAAAAGGTTTTGATCGAGGGGGTATTCCCGAACTTTCAGATAAGGTGCGAGGCATCATTCAATCAGGGCTCATAAACGGAGAAAAAAGATGAATTATCAGGACCTTATCCATCAATATGTGAAAATTTTGGAAGGATTCTTTGCAGCTAAGAGTTCCCTTTTTGAAGAAGTTCTGAATTTAACAACCGAAAGCCTGAAAGCTGGTCATAAAATCCTGGTTTTTGGCAACGGCGGGAGCGCTGCCCAGGCTCAGCATTTCGCAGCCGAGATGGTGAATAAATTCTTGAAAATCAGACTTCCTCTGAAAGCCATATCATTAACCACTGATACTTCTGCCTTAACTTCTATTAGCAATGATATCTCCTTTGAACATGTTTTCAGTCGCCAAATAGAAGCTTTTGGGGAGAAAGGTGATGTGGCCCTCGCTCTTTCCACCAGCGGAAATTCTCTTAATGTCCTTAAAGCCATAGACGCGGCTAAGGAAAAAGAACTGATGACAGTGGGTTTTACAGGTAGAGGAGGAGGAAAATTAGCTCAACGGGTTGATTATCTTCTGGATGTTCCTTCTGAGAGCACTCCTCGTATTCAAGAAGCGCATCTTCTTCTCCTTCACCTTTTAGCTCAAGAATTAGAGCGCAGATTAAGCTAAGCTGAGAGCTTTTTGGAAATACTCTATAGTTGCGGAAAGACCCTCCTCCAGATTTTTTTTGGGGGCCCAGCCAAGTTTCTGTTTAGCCAGAGAAATATCCGGGCATCGCTGGTGGGGGTCATCTGGAGGAAGAGGCTTATGGGCAATTCTTGATTTGCTCTGGGCAAGCTTAACGATTTTTTCGGCCAATTCCAAGATCGAGATTTCCTCCGGGTTGCCCAGATTCACAGGGCCTATAAAGTCCCCTTTCTCCATCATCATCCGAAGGGCTTCGATTAGGTCAGAAACATAGCAGAAAGAACGTGTTTG
>Ga0111200_1005_pt1 | contig 16457 bp, 13 predicted proteins | sample DeeMarSWOR324_28_FD_80374 | JGI IMG/M metagenome (GOLD analysis project Ga0111200, IMG submission 80374) | candidate division Zixibacteria bacterium SM23_73
TCAGGATGAATCCGGTTAATCCGTTGACTGATTCGCTCTTAAATGTTCTTCTTTTTCATCTCATTTGTTGACGTTATTTCCGACTTTTTGGATACATCCAGCGAAAGCACCCATCTTCCCAAAGCTTTCAAAAACATCACCAAAAAGATTAAAGTGAATCCTGAAATTAAACTTACCGCCGGAAAGTATTTGATTATCAACAGAATATAGCCTATAAGATAAAGCAAAGGGAACTTCACCAGAATGATCAATATGATTTTACCTTTTCTGACCTCCTTGCCCGGTGAAAAGATTTCGGTTATGAGATTGGTCAAAAAATATAGGTTCAAACCTCCCCAGATGGTGCCTACCAGAATCCCTGCTCCAAACCTGAAATTGTAATATACGGTGACAAAGAGAAACCCCAAAACCGCCACCACCAGTGAGGTCTTTATCACCCTATAAATAAACTCAGGTCCCATCTTTAGGTTTAAGGTTTAAGGTTTTGGCTCTTAACTCTCGACTCTTTACTCTCTACTCTTTATTTTCCTGGCTTGCCCTTTTTATCAGATTATACACTCCTCTTCCAGCCGCGGCGAATCCGAAGAATATGAAAATCATCATCAAATAAGGCTCTGTATGCAATTTCTTATCAAGAAAATTCCCGATGAAATATCCCAGAATCGGTCCCACCGCCAATATGATGGGGATGGTGGTAAGAATCCCAAGTTGTCTGTACATTGAATATTTATCATCTGATTTCTTACTCAAGGTTTTTCAGCATTGATTCTTATGTGTTTTCGCATTCTTCAAAAAGAAACCAATTCATCGCAATTGGCACTCATTATAATATCGATTCTTCTGCAAGTCAAGTATTTTTGAAGAGTGCTCCAAGAAATCCATTTCTCGCATAGGGCATGTCCTCCTTTCTGTTCTTTTTCTAAATGGATATGCCCTATGACCTTATTTATCTAAACATAACTTCACACAAAAGAATTTACACAATATTTCCCAGGATCCGCAGTTTTTGCTTGACAAAATGGGAGATTATGGTTATTATGTTACTGTACTGAGTGAACAACTTCATGCTAGCATCGGTGATATAGCCGGTTTCTCTCTTCCGAGAGTACAGCTGCATTTGGGCTGTGAGTTGTTTTTAGAGGAGGCCCACGGGGTCAGGATGAATTATCCTTACACGGGTACCGACCTCTCCTCCCTGCGGATGGTAGCCGGAAACATCGTCATTCGAGTCTGGGACATAAAACGCCGATTGAACTCAAATTCACGGAAGAAACAACTTGACGCCATACCCGTTTTTTCAGGAGAAGACCAGTTTGTCTAAATAGCAATTACTCCTTGGGGGATTTATGAAAAACTCTGCTGTCCTTTGTGCGGTAGCATTTGCCCTGGTTCTTAAGACAGTTGCATTTGCCGGGCCATCAACCGGCATGTCTTCTATTAACCACGGAAATACGCCATCTGTGGCTGATAAAAAGGGCAAAAGCGTTGGCGATTTCTTGACAACGGACCGCCGCTTTGACCTGGAGGCGGCGCGGCGGTCGGGTTACCAGGGTCCGTTGAATTGGGAAGGATACCATATTCAACTCGATCCGGTTACCGGCGAACCAATGATCCGCCCCCAACGGGTCACATCAAGCAAGGATGACCCGGATGATATCTATTGGGACAATACGGTGTCACCATCAATTCCCGGTGTTGATGGATACGTCAATGCTCTGACAACCTATGATGGTCTTCTGATTGTCGGCGGGGATTTCAGAGTTGTCGGAGATGTCCTGGCTAATAATATTGCTTCCTGGGATGGCTCTTCCTGGTCAGCCCTGGGAGCGGGAACGAACGAGCGGGTTGAGGCCCTGACCGTCTATGACTCTGAATTGATCGTCGGAGGATGGTTCACCACTGCGGGGGAAGTTACCGCCAATTATATTGCTTCCTGGGACGGCTCTTCCTGGTCATCCCTGGGAGCGGGAATGAATAATACGGTTCGTGCCCTGACCGTCTATGACTCTGAATTGATCGCCGGAGGATGGTTTACCACCGCAGGCGGAGATACGGTCAATAATATTGCTTCTTGGGATGGCTCTTCCTGGTCGGCCCTGGGATTAGGAATGTCGGGAGAACCTTATGCCGACGTCTATTCCCTGATCGTCTACGACTCCAAATTGATCGCCGGAGGTGTATTTACCGCGGCGGGCAAAATTCCAGCTAACAAGATCGCCTCTTGGGACGGCAGTGACTGGTCGGTCCTGGGATCGGGGATGGATTACAACGTTCGTGCCCTGACCGTCTATGACTCTAAGTTGATTGCCGCAGGCGATTTTAGCACCGCGGGCGGAAATGCAGCCAGGTTCATTGCTTCCTGGGACGGCTCTTCCTGGTCGGCCCTGGGATCGGGTATGAATGATTTTATATATGCTCTGACTGTTTATGACTCCAAATTAATCGCCGGAGGATGGTTTACCACCGCCGGCGGAACCTTAGTCAATCATATTGCTTCCTGGAATGGCTCCTCCTGGTCTGCGTTGGGGTCCGGAATGTGGGGCTTAGATTATGCGGACGTCTGTGCCCTGACCGTCTATGATTCCAAACTGATCGCCGGAGGATGGTTTGGCGTCGCAGGCGGAGTTCCAGCCAAAAAGGTTGCTTCCTGGGACAGCGATTCCTGGTCGGCCCTGGCATCCGGAATCGATCTTTATGTCAATGCCCTGACCGTATACGACTCTAAGTTGATAGCCGGCGGCTATTTCACCAGGGCGGGTGACATCACGGCAAATTATGTTGCTTCCTGGGATGGCTCTTCCTGGTCGTCCCTGGGATCGGGAATATCGGGAGGACCTTATGCCACTGTCTATTCCCTAACCGTCTATGACTCCAAATTGATAGCAGCAGGTATGTTTACCGCCGCCGGCGGAATCCCAGCCAGTAATATTGCTTCCTGGGACGGCTCTTCCTGGTCGCCCCTGGGATCGGGATTGAATTACTACGTTACAGCCCTGACCGTCTATGACTCCAAATTGATAGCCGGAGGCAGGTTTAGCACCGCGGGCGAGGTTACAGCCAATAGGATCGCTTCCTGGGACGGCTCTTCCTGGTCGGCTCTGGGATCGGGAATGAACTATAACCCTTACGCCTTAGTCGCCTATGGTTCTGAACTGATCGCCGGAGGCGAATTTACCATCGCGGACGGGGACACAGCCAAGTTTATTGCTTCCTGGGACGGCTCCTCCTGGTCGCCCCTGGGATCGGGAATGAATTCTCACGTTCGTGCCCTGGCCGTCTATGACTCTAAACTGATTGCCGGAGGTTGGTTTACCACCGCGGGCGGAGTTCCAGCCAATAAAATCGCTTCCTGGGACGGTTCTTCCTGGTCGCCTTTGGGATCGGGAATGGATTCCGACGTTTATGCCCTGGCCCTCTATGACTCTAAGTTGATCGCCGGGGGCTTGTTTGACACCACGGGCGGAGTCGCAGCCCATGGAATCGCTTCCTGGGACGGAGACTCTTGGTCGGCTTTGGGGTCGGGCATAGGGTCTTACCGCTATTCCCTCACCGTACATAAATCCAAATTGACCGTGGGAGGTTGGTTTTCAATTGCCGGGGATAAAGTCGCGGGATTTGTCGCACAATGGACCAAGCACGATTTTGTATGCGGTGACGCCAATGGCGATGGGGAGATCGATATAGCTGATGTCGTGCATTTGATAAATTACCTCTTTATAGGTGGGCCTCCTCCTATCCCACTGGAAGCTGGAGACGCCAATTGTGACGGGAAGGTTGATATCGCTGATGTGGTCTATCTGATCAACTACCTATTCATAGATGGGCCACCGCCCTCCTGTTAGTTCTTGGTGGGCAAACCAGTTTTATTCCACGTATAAAAGCCTCAGTTCTCATACAGCTGGGGCTTTGTTTCTGAAAAACTTCCCCGAACCGGTAAAAACCCAGAAGAATCCAACCTGTCATGCTGAGCGAAGCATCTCTCTAGTGGAACATCTCTTATTTGAGATTCTTCCTCCCGCCTCTGGCGGAAGAACGGACAAAATGTCCGTTACCAACAAGAGACGGAGTGGCAGAACGGGGGTTCACCCTGAGGAGGTTCACCTTGAAGGGTTCTGCCACCTCACTAAGTGCTAAAAACTCTTTTGCCGCTTAAATCCCTCTTTGTCTAAACGCTCGATCACTGCTTTTATTAGAATCGGCCAGGCGATGGTGGCATCACACAAAACCTCGGCCCAGAGCCCCCCCTTTGTTTTGGGTATGAATTTACCCCAGGATACGCCTTCACTATAGGTGCAGCCAGAAAGTCCACCCCAATGTACTGGTTCAGGACAGATCCTGATTCCATATTTAAAACGGGTGGGATCTTTTTTGTCCCCACCAAATCTGCGATAAACCGACTCTGAATAGGGTCCAACTTGCTGAGCCCAGTTTCGAGGCACTCCACCCCCGATGGTGAAAATACCGGTATACTTAGCCTTCGCCACCCGGTTGTTGTAGTCCTCTAAGTCTAAGAGGGGATTGAACTGAAGCGGAGGTTTGCCTTTAGTTTTTCTAATTTTATTATAAATTGAGAAATTAAGGCCAAGTTCGCTATCTGTGAAAGCAGGAATATAGACTGGAACCTTCTTCTCAAAGGCACTTTTGAGAATCCCACGTCCCTTTTCGTTTTTTGACAGATATTCTCCTATCTTTTCCAGAAGTGAAAGACTTGACACAGGGAAATCAGTATCCAATTCTTCCCATATGCTGTCCATAATTAAGCCTGTATCAATCAGGCTCTTTTCTGCTTCAATGGTGTCGTAAACTCTATTGTATCCATGCTTATAAAGCTCGGCATCTTCCATCTCTCCGTCATATTTGAAATGGCAAGAACCCATCTCCTCCACTAGGCCATGCATGACCAAAGCTCCGGTGGAAATTATCACGTCTAAAAAATCACGATCGATCATCTCGCATAAGACCAATCCCATCTTTGCCATGGTCATGGCCCCAGAGAATGTGCCCACGATGAAACAGTCGGGATCCTTAAGCATGGTGCTGTATACTTCTAAGGCTTCACCCAAATTTCTTCCTCCAAAGGCGGTGTTAGACATCTGAGTTAGCATGGTCTCAAAATCGGTCACTTCGGATAGATTCAGAGAGCGGAGAGGTTTTAAGTTATGACCAAAACCATCTCCGAAATCGCCTTTTTTTCTTGTTTTCTCTCGATCAGCCATATCACCTCCTGACATACTCGTCCACCCAAAACCTCGCATATGGAATTCAATCAACCCTTTGATTTAATTCTTCCGACAGCCAGCGCATGTCGAATCAATAATTCACACATCAAAATAATAATCTCCATTCTTCACCAAGTCAAGCTTTTTCCGTGTTACAATAGGATAGCCGAAGAAAGAAAGCGTAAAGCTCTATTAAGACCCATTCAGTGGTAACGGACGAAAAACCTACAGAGCTGCGGGCAAGGAATAAATGGAAAGAATCAATATCTGCTCGGATAATAAAAGCGGAAGAATTTCATCAGGTCAGCTGAGCCGCTTGCGGAATTCTAACTTCAGGTTTCTTGTATTTTTGCAGGTAGACCACAAAGACCGAACCTTTCCCCAATTGACTTTTAAATTCTATTCTCCCATTAAGATTGTTCACCAATCTTTGCACCATGGCCAATCCCAATCCGGTGCCGTTTTTCCTGGTGGAATAAAAGGGGGAAAAAATCTTCTCCTTCTGCTCCTCGGTCATACCTTTTCCCTGATCGATTATGGCGATGGGAACCCAATCGGAGTCTTCCGGCTCCTCACCGTTGAAATAATATTGATCTATTTGATTTGCAGTTTGGCTGGTGACCTGTATCTCTCCCGGTTTTTCCTCCATAGATTCGATCGCATTCACCAAAAGATTCAAAAGGATCTGTTTTATCTGATTCCCCTCACCGGAGACATATAAAGAATCCGAAATGATCTTCTTTTTCACAGAAATCCCTTGCCCAAAAGCAGGATGTTTTTTGACAATCTCCGTCACTTCATCCACCAAATGGGTCAACTCCACCTTTGTGAGAACGGTGGGACCGATTTTGGCATATTGTAGGAATTCGGTCAAGATTTTGTTTAATCTTCCACTTTCCTTTATGATTAACTCCATCAGTTTTTGATTCTCACCGGACAAACAAAGCTCTTCCTTCAAGACCTCTACTGAGCCGGAGATGGAAGCCAAAGGGTTTCGGATCTCATGGGCGATCCCCGCAGAAAGTTCACCCACAGCAGCTAATCTATCTGCGGTTCTAATTCTTTCCTCTAATTTTAATACCTCGGTGATGTCCTGAAAGATAGCAATGACGCCACGTATTCCGTGCTGTCTATCTCCAAGAATAGAAGTACTTATCCCAACGGGAACTCTTCTGTTGTTTGAGCCGGTGATATATAACATCCCTCTGGCGTCAACCTGATTGAACCTTAAAGCCTGATAAAACTTCTCCACTAACTGCGGCATCCTCCTTTTGAACACATCCTCGTAATTTTTCCCTCTCACCTCTTGTTCTTTGTATCCTAAAATCTCCTCTGCGGCCCGATTGAAGTAAATTATTCTTTCCAGGCTATCGACGGTGATGAGCCCGCTTTTCACGTGCCTCAAGATGTCATCCGTGTCCATCTTTATCCTGTTCAGTTCTACTGAGGCGGTCCAAAGCTCCTCCCCTTTTATCTTCAATCTTTGGGACAGATAGCCTCCGATGAAAGCCACCAGATAAAAAGCACAGATATAAAGAAAAACTTTGTAAAATGTGGTATCGCTTGCGTAGAATAGAGTTTTCAAGGAGAAGCTGGAAAAGTCAAAACCCTCTTGAGACCATATGGTAAAAGCATAAGATAGAATGGACAAGCTCGCCACAATCACACTTCCTGCCAAGTGATAAACCAAACTGGTGGAGATGATGGTAAGAATGAAAAGAACCGCAAAAGGACTGTTCACCTGTCCGGTGTGGTAAATCACACCGGCTTCAATTATGATCTCGAAAAGGATGTGCAAGGCGATTATGAAATTGAAGAGAAGCTGGTAAGTCCTCTTTAAGTCCAATAAAATGATCAAAAGGGAAATTAAGGTCAAAAGACCATAGATCAAAAAAGGGACAAACAGTAAATCTGGAACCTTAAGAAAGAAAACCACTATCCCCAATAAAAGCAAGAAAACGAAGAGGCGGGACAAAAGAAGCCATGGCACCTTAAGAAGTATCTGCTCAGCTTTTTGGGCATCTACCTTCATATCCCCTCCCAGACGGGTCTCCGTGACTCTGAGTCTCCATTAATTTTATTGGGGCAATGGAAGCGTGGACAAATTAAAAATTCAAAAATTGAAAACTATTTAATTCTCTCAGTTCTATGATTAAGAACATGTTGATTTGAAAGAAAATCACGGGTCGAAAAATTTCACAAAACCAATTATTAAAATTTACACCACTGCCAGTAAACCCGACAGTGGTGCATGATTGAAAGAATGCTTAGCATGCGAAGACCAAACTACATAAGGATATTGGCTTTAACTTATCTTCCCGATTATCTCGAACATAGGAAGATACATGGCGATCAAAATTCCTCCTATTACTATTCCCATGAAGACTATGATCACCGGTTCGATAACGGAGGTCAAAGCCGCAACTGCTGCGTCCACCTCCTCATCATAGAAATCGGCGATCTTTGACAACATCTCATCCAACCCTCCGGTTTTCTCTCCCACCGAGATCATCTGAACCACCATGGGGGGAAAGACTTTTGACTCCTTTAAAGGTTGAGTGATGGTCTCTCCCTCTGCTATGGACAGGATCGATTTTTTAATGGCGTCATGAATTACCCGGTTGCCGGAGGTGCGGGCTGTGATGTCCAGTGCATCCAAAATCGAAACTCCAGAGGAGATCAAAGTTGACAGGGTGCGCGAGAATCGGGCAACGACGCTCTTCCTGATCAGATCACCCAAAAGAGGTAACTTCAGCTTCACCCGGTCAATGTTTAATCTGCCGCTTGAGGTCTTGGAATAATATTTATACGCAATGATCAAAGCTACCAACAATCCCAGTCCGGTGAGGATATTGGTTCTGATGAAAGCACTTAAGGAGAGGACAAAACGAGTCGGGGCGGGAAGTTCGGCGCCCAAGCCGGCGAACATCTTGGCAAAGATGGGGACGATATAGGTCAGCATTATAAAGGTGACCGCAATGGCCACGGTCATCACCACCGCCGGATAGATCATAGCACCTTTAACCTTCCTGGCCAAGGCATCTGCTTTCTCCCGGTAAGTGGCTAATCGGACCAAGATGATATCCAAAGCTCCCCCGATCTCTCCTGCATCCACCATGTTCACATACAGATCGTCAAACACCTTCTTATGCCTGGATAAAGCTTCTGCCAAGGTGGTTCCTGCCTGGACACTCTCCTTTATCTCTCCGATCACCCTTCTTAACTCCGCCGATTCCATCTGTTGGGACAGTATCTCCAAACATTGGACCATGGGAAGTCCGGCTCCGATCATGGTTGCAAATTGCCGGGTGAATCGGGAGATGTGAACCTTCTTTATTCCGGTTCCAATTCTAAGATTTATCTGGGAGGGCTTGGTGGAGACTGAGGTTACCAGAATTTTTTTGGTTCTCAAAGTCCTTTCCAACTCGGCCCTGTTTTTAGTCTTTAGCTCACCGGAGACTAAAGTCCCAGCCAATGTTCTGCCTTTATAAGTGAAAACGGGCAACTTCGACCTCCTTTAGAATGAGTTCTCTTGGAGGAGAAAAATCTCTTTCATCCTCAAGGATCTGTATGAATGCAATGCATCTGTTTCCCAAACCCGGATGTTTAAAAACTTTCCTTATCCGAATTTTAGGTCCACTGGACAGGCTCTCCTATACTTTCATTATTTCCGGTCGCCTGGATACTTCGGATTTTTTAACTAAAAGCTCATTTAGTTCCTGGGGATTTGAGCTTCTCCCCATGGCGTCTCCTAAAGTGATTTTACGCTTAAGATAAAGCTCGGCTAAGGACTGATTCATAGTCCTCATTCCATATTTTTGACCTGCTTGCATTAAGCTGTAGATTTGATGGATTTTATCATCCCGGATCAGAGCTCTGATGGCTGGGGTGCAAATCATTAGCTCCATAGCTAAGCTCCTTCCTCCTCCTATCTTGGTAATAAGTTGTTGGCTTATCACCGCCTGCAAGACGAAAGAGACGGTAACTCGAACTTGCTGCTGTTGACTGGTTGGAAAAACATCTATGATTCGATTGATCGACTCCGCGCAAGAATTGGTATGCAGGGTAGCAAAAGCCAAATGCCCGGTCTCCGAGATATTTAAAGTGGCCTCCATAGTCTCCAGATCCCTCATCTCTCCGATCAAAACCACATCCGGATCTTCTCTTAAGGCATATTTAAGGGCGCTAGCAAAGGATTGTGTGTCGGCATAAACCTCTCTCTGATTGATCAGAGAACAATTATGTCGGTGGAGATACTCAATAGGATCCTCCACGGTCAAAATGTGGCAATGTCTTTCCTGGTTGATTTTGTTGATCAAAGCCGCCAAGGTGGTGGATTTTCCGCTTCCGGTGGGACCGGTTACCAAAACCAGACCACGAGGCAAATTGGCTAATTCCACCACTGCCTTGGGTATGCCCAGCTCCTCGAAACTGGGGATCCTGAAGGGAATTTGCCTTAAAGCCACCGCCACATTCCCCCTCTGCATGAAGACGTTACATCTAAATCTACTTAATTGTTCGATCCCAAAGGAGAGATCTAATTCGCTTTTTTCCTCGAATTTTTGTCTCAGCTTTTCACTCATGATGCTATAGGCCAATTTTTTCGTATCCTCTGGGGTCAAAAGGTCAAATTCGGTTTTGACCAATTTCCCATCTATTCTCAGTTGGGGAGGCGAACCTACGGTCAGATGAAGATCAGAGGCATTCTTCTTCACCATCATCTCTAACAACTCTCGCAAAGTGATCATCTCAGATCTCTCTTCCTAGATTTGTTCTCCCAATGACTTTCTTAATATTGTATCGACCCCGAAAGCGAAACACTTAAATCTTCTCCAGGCTTATTCAATGACGATTGATCTTTTCGCATTCAGGTGTCCAAAAAAGATGATTGGAAAAGGCCAATCTGGAATCTCGACCGCTGCCGGTTGCTTTATCTCAGACATACCCATGAGCCTCCTTTTTGCCTCGAAAGAGTTAATTGCCGCCAAAAGACAGGGAGACTTAAGATGAGCTTTCTCCACTTCAATCTTCTCCTAGATCACTTCATCATGTCGTCGTCACCGCTAGCACCTCACTCACCGTGGTGATACCCCTCTTAAGTTTCTCTAACGCCGCCGATCTTAAGGTCAGCATCCCCTCCGCAATAGCTTGTTTCCTTATGTCGGCGCTGGAGGCTTGGGATATTATCATCCTTTCGATCTCCGCAGAAATGGGCATAACTTCAAAAATTCCAGTTCTTCCTGAAAAGCCGGTGTTATTGCATTCGGCACACCCTTTTCCTTCATAAACTTTAACCTCCTTAATCTCATCTTCAGGAAATCCCAGCATGTGTAAGGTTTGGGATGGCACCTTCGCTTCCGTCTTACAATTGGGACAAATTTTGCGCACCATCCTTTGGGCCATTACCAGTTTAACACAGGAGGCCACCAAATAATTAGGAACCTCCATATCCACCAATCTGTCTATGGTGCTGGGAGCATCATTGGTATGCAGGGTGGAGAAGACCAAATGACCGGTCAAGGCTGCTCTTACTGCGATCTCCGCGGTCTCCCCATCTCTTATCTCTCCCACCATGATCACATCTGGATCCTGCCTTAAAAACGACCTCAAAGCCGAGGCAAAGGTCAAGCCGATCTCGCTTTTCACCTGAACTTGATTTATCCCCTCAAAATTGAACTCCACCGGGTCCTCCGCAGTCATAATATTGATGTCCGGGTTGTTGATCTGTTTTAAAGCGGAATATAAAGTGGTGGTCTTCCCCGATCCAGTAGGGCCGGTAACCAGAATCATGCCATAAGGAAGATGGATGACTTTACTGAACTCTTCCAGGGAATCTTCTGAGAAACCCAGTCGGGTCAGATCCACATTTACGCTTCCAGGATCCAAAATACGCATCACCACCTTTTCCCCGAAGATGGTGGGTAACACGGAAACCCTCAAGTCCACGGCCCGATCGCCGAATTTTACCTTTACCCTCCCATCCTGGGGAAGCCTTCTTTCGGAGATGTCTAAATCTGCCATGATCTTGACCCGGGAGACTATAGCGGCCCTATATTTGAAGGGCAAGGGAGACATCTCGTGCAGGGTCCCGTCTAACCTATATCTGACCCTTATCTTTTTTTCGTAACTCTCTATATGGATGTCTGAGCACCCTCTTCTGATGGCATCCCCGATGATGGAGTCCACCAATTTGACCAAAGGCTTATCCTGAACTTGAGATCTTAGGTCCTGCTCGGTGGGAACTTCCTCACTTTGCTCTATAACCTCCAGACCCTCCTCCTTCAAGCCTTTCAAAATTTCATCAATGCCTCCGGTGTCTTTATAGTAAGTATCAATAGCTTTTTGGATGGCTTTTTCTGGACTGATCACGGGTTGCACGTTATAGCCGGTGATGAACTTTACAGCGTCCAGAACATAGATATTGTTAGGATCGGAGATGGCTACGATCAGGGTCTTGCTCAGTTTGGTGATAGCTATGACGTTGAACTTTCGGGCGATGTCCGAAGGGATCATCTTCACCACCTCTGGATTCAGTTCAATGTCAGAAAGTCTCAAAGCTCCGATGTTCAGCTGCTTACCGATGAATTCGGAAAACTCGTCCTCATCTGAGATAGCTCCCATCTGGATTAAAACATCTCCTAACTTCTCATCGCTTCTTTTCTGGAGTTCTAAGGCTTTGGCAAGCTGGTCATCTGTGATTTTGCCTGCCTTAACCAGCATCTCTCCTAATTCATGTGACATCGCTTACCTCAAGGTGCAGTAGTTCGCATCACCGCTTGGAATCTGCAATTTGCACGAATTCTGTCCTTCGACTTCGCTCAGGACGGTGAGCTTGTCGAACCGTGTCTTGATAAAAATTTCGCCAAAGACCCCCTTCTTTTAGGGAAAAGATGGCGTCCTTTGAGAAGAGCTTAAGACAGTTTGGAAAAGACTTTAAGTGAGTCTTCTTAAGAAAGTTTCCTCTTTCAGATAGCACTCGCTTCTTCGTCCCTTTTGAAAACAATCTCCTTCTTTCCTCTAAGAAGTCAGATTTGACTGCTTTGTCGACTTGGTTCTTACTCGGCGAAGATATCGTCGAGCTTATTTTCCAAAGAGGTGGAGAAATCGGAACCCATCTTTGTCCTTTCATCCCTTTTCTCCTCGGTAGCAGATGCTAATATGGTTGTCAACTCTTCCGAGGTTTCCTTAGCATAGAGTCTGACCAGACCGATGGTGGTTCGATCATCGAAGATAACCGCCAAGATGCTCCGCTCTCCCACCAAGCAGATGTGGATGTGATCTTTCTTTCCTTGATGGAAAAGAACAGAGAACTCGGGCTCACCTACCAGGCGTGCGATCTCTTTGGTGGAGGCAAAGCTTCCAGCCAAAAGCGCAGCCAAAGCGGTGGTATCCAAGGAGTGGGTGAAACCTTGACGCGTGATTAAATGACCATCTTTGTCCACCAATAGGGCACACTTGGCTTGAGAATTCTTGATCAGCCGGTTTAAAATCTTCTCTATCTTCTTGATTTCCTCTTCATAGATTACCAGATATTCTTGTCCCAATTTGGCACCTCCGGTCTATCTATTTAAAAGCTTTTTAAAGAAACGCCACAGGAAGAATCCCCTTGGCACAGATTTCGTTCTTTGTTTGGTGACTGACCAACTTATTATGGTGGGGTTTTCCCCCGCCTTTGGCGAGGGTTGTTCACTCCCAACCTTCTTTTCTTCCTGGCCATAGTTCAACCCTCCGGCTACCATCTCCTCTTTTTCTGTCTCCAACTCCTCTCTTTTTTCTGAAAGAGGAGGTTCACATTTCGTTTCCTTTGAAAATAGTTCAGATTTCTCTTCCGGAATTGGTTCGGCTTCCTTCTCTTTTGAAAGCTCCACCTTCTCTGGAAAAAGATTCGCCGAAGCACGAATTCTGGGCCTTGTGATCGGTGTTTTTAAATCCTCTACCCTCTCCGGTTGAGCAGGTTTTGATTCGGCCATTATCACCTCTTTACCCAGAACTTCTCTTTCCGGCACCACCTTTTTCCCTTTGGCCTGATCCAACACCAATTTGCTTATGCACTTCAATGTATCAAAAACCCCCATACCCTGCGTTGCTACCGCCTCAAAATGAGAAAGCCCCTTGGGATTTAAGATGCTTTCCAACTCATCTGTCGAAGAAACATCGGAAAGATCTCTTTTGTTATACTGAAACACCAAAGGCAGCTTCTCTATGTCGTATCCATACCCCTCCAAGTTCTCCACCAAATTTTGGTAGCTTTCGATGTTTTCATCCATTTTGGATCGTTGCGAGTCTGCCACAAAAACCAAGCCATCTACACCCCTTAAGACCAATTTTCGGGTGGCATTATAATAAACCTGCCCGGGCACCGTATATAGCTGAAACTTTATGGAAAATCCATTGATTTTGCCGATGTCCACAGGAAGAAAATCAAAATACAAGGTTCTGTCCTGATCAGTCGCCAAGGAGATGAGCTCCCCTCTGGTTGAGGGGGGAATTTTTTCATGAACGTATTGTAGGTTGGTGGTTTTACCGGAAAGTCCGGGACCATAGAAAACTATTTTGCAACAGATATCCTTAGAGGCGTAATTTATGGACACCATTTTTAGTTTCGCCTTACTATTTTTGTGTGCCGGAGGTGCTCTTCTGGGCAAGTCTCACCTTCTCTGCTGCATTTTTGATCTCCAGTCTGATCAACCCCACGTTCACCTGAGGATCTGTGGTGACCGCCAAGATACCAATCCCCACGTCACTTAAGAATATTTTTCCACTCCTGGCCTCAACCGTTATCTGTTTTAAGGCATCATTGGAAAGACGGCTCATCGATTTCTGCGCAGTGCTTACGATGGAGGCAGCCAGGGCTCCTACCGCTTCATCCTGGAGTTGAGTATCCAAATCAGCCGCAATGACGATGCCATCTTGTCCCACAATCATGCTGCCGGTCACCCCAGCAGTCTTGTTTAGCTCTTCCAGTATTTCATACATTTCAATCCTCCACACCTTTCAGAATCTTCTGATTGTACCTTTGTTCCAAATGTTTATTTATCATCCCTACAGCCTGTGAGATTCTCACCGAGAGAAGCTCATCTGTGTTACGATCGGCCACGGTGACTAAAGTAAAGCTTAGAATCTGATTCAAATTTATCCACAGATTCGGAGTATGAATTCCCATCCGTTCCAGTCCTTTCTCATTTATCCCCTTCAGGAGATGGCTGTTGGCCTCCTTTAAGCTCACCGCCAAGGAAGCGAATATCTCTGGGTCTAAGTCGGATGATGAGTCACAGGCTACCACCAAGCCTTCATTATCTACCAAAATTGCCCCCTTCATTCCAGAATACTCTCGCAAGTAGTGTAAAACACTCTCCAGGTCTGCCCTTTTTGTTCTCTTCTTCTCCTCAGTTGAAGATGCTACCTTCATCTGGTCTCTCCCCGACTTCGATATTGGGGTCTCGAAAAAGGTTATAGGCTTTTCCGGGGTAATCCTCTTAAGACCATCAAACTCTTTTTTTCGCCTTTCGGGTTTCCTCATAAGTATCTCAAAGGAGGACTTAAGAACAAAAGGCGACATTACCGCTTGCAACAAGAAAGCGGGCCAATACTGGTATATGACCTGGTTTACAGAAAAAGAGAAACCCTCAGGAGGCATAACCACTAAAAAAAGTCCAAACCCAACTCCCAGAAAAAACCGATAGACCAAAGTCAAAATTGCACAGAGGACCACCCAAAATATGGGAACTTTTGAAAACAAAAATAAAAAGATCACCGTATACCAACCTAACTCGAAAACGGAAAGTAACGAGGCAGGTATATCCAGTTTTAGCCCGAAGTCTTTGGGAAAAAAAATCAAAGGAACCACCATAATGAACAAAGAGATCAAGAGGACAGCTCTTATTTCCCTTCTATAATCTGAAGTCACCTTCCCCTCCCTTGTTTCAGTCTAAATTCATGGATGTGCGCACGAATTCTGTGTCTTTAGAAAGGATGCTTCGCATATGTCCAACTAATTCCGCCATCCTTATCTTCAAAGCCCCCAAGTTAACCTCAACTGAGCAACATAATACAAATCTATATCTTTCAAACTTTATTACCCACAATTTGAAATTTTCAACCTCCACCAAGATCTGTTCTAACTCTCCAAAGCCTATGTTGGACATCCCATCCTTAGCATATTTAGATATGGTAACAGCAACAGCTCCCAAAATCTCTCGATTAAACTGGGGATTAAGCTTCCCCTCCACCACTAAACCATCTTGTCCCACCACTAAAGCTCCTAACACAAAAGGCAAAAGTTTCAGATAATCCACTGCATCTTTAAAGTCCACTATTTTTTCTATCTGCCAGCGCTCCTTGGCCATCATATCCTCAAAACCGGCCCGCCCTGAATCGGCTTCCTCCCTCAGCTTGTCTAAAAGATCCTTTACCACTTGGTTCTCAGGATCGGAAGCTTTTAATTTCTGCAAGATCATCTTTGCGTCTTTAAACTGCCCCTTCTTCATGAATATCTGGGCTAAAAGCAGCTCTGTGGTTCTGGTTTTTCCATCAGCTTGAATGGCTAAGGAAAGCTCCTTTTCAGCCTCTGCATACATCCCTCGCTCTATGTTTATCTTAGCCATCACCAGATGTCCGGGACCGTAATCCGGGTGAAATCTTAGCCCCTTATTGCAGATACTGAAAGCCTTAGCCAGTACCCCCTTTTTCCGATAAGCATCGGAGAGCGCCGCGAAGACGAAGGAGTCCGGATTTTGCGCTAAGATCTCTTCGCACTTCTCGATTCTCTCGTCCAAATCCACGCTCTTAAGCATATAAATCCTTTAAAAACTACCAGAAGGAAAAGTCCATCCTTCCTTTACTGAAGACCCGTCTGGGAGGGTAAATTCTTCCCTCCGACCGGGTTCTCACTTCGCATTCCGCCGAAGACAGGATGCGAAACGAGACGAGATCGGGATGAACCTTTCTTCCGACACAGAATTCATGCAAAAGTTCAAGAATCTGGTCCTATGGATCCAGAATTCGGACTAATTAGTTTATCGACAATCAGATTCGATTACTTAACTTACGCCTCTCAAAAATTGAGGCAGAGGCTTCACCAAGCTAGGGCACCAGCCCGAACCACTGGATCTTGAGATGGAAGACTCTCGAACATTGAGTTTGATTTATTTCTTAAGTTGAGGGAGTAAGATGCCGGAGACCCGTCGGGGATGGATCGACTTGAATTTAAAAAAAGATGCCTCTATTCCTTCAAAATCA
>Ga0111200_1007_pt1 | contig 16067 bp, 5 predicted proteins | sample DeeMarSWOR324_28_FD_80374 | JGI IMG/M metagenome (GOLD analysis project Ga0111200, IMG submission 80374) | candidate division Zixibacteria bacterium SM23_73
TGGAGAGAGGGGGGATTCCCTCCCCTCTCCTGTTAAGGAGAAAATTAGGGTGAGGTCTCTAACAAAGTCCAGATTTAAATTTGGTTTTCTCTCACCTGGTTTGCCTTCGAAGAGTTTGTTTTCGGCCTTGTATTCGTATAAATAAAGTGGGAAAACGTATGTTGCACCTCTGTTACTTAAAAACATTCTTCTGTCGCTTATATGCCGGGTTAAAAAAAAGTGAGCATAACGCCTCGGTAAGTTATACATTCTCATGATGCAGAGTCCTAGATTCTCACGTAGAAAATGTCGCATGACCGTAAACCTATCTCTGCCCAGTTTTTTCCTATCATAATCTATAAATCTCGTATCGAAAGGTCTATAATCATAAATCCTATTGGTTGTTGTGTCGAAGGGCTCAAACGAAACGAGCGTGTCATCGTTGCTTGTTACGACTGCTGAACAATACATAAGTAGTATGTCTCTAATCCCGACAAAATTCCTGTATGTCTTTTCTTTCTTTAAGTCCTTTGGTATAAAGAAATAATAAGGACTTTTTGAGGCCAGTTTCTCCCATTTGATGGTTTTGATATTGTTTTGTAAAAGCCAATTATTTTTGTTTTCTCGCAAGCCCCAAAGATCGGCGTAGAATAGATTTCTTTTAACCTCACCCTTTCCCTCTCCTTCGTAAGGAGAGAGTTGGGGTGAGGTTCTAACAAATATTCCAATAGCTACCCCTTGCTGTATGTCGAAAACATTTTCATCCTTGGAACCATCCGGGCACGTCTCACCAATTCTTGAATTCCCATGAAGATTTAAAATGTAAATTTCATCAAAGGAGTCCAAAAGGCTTTTTCTCATTCCCCTATGGATCAGTCCAGAGAGATAGGAATTATTTGAAATGTAGGCAAAAATTCCTTTGCCTCCTTGCTCTATTTTCCACTGGGCAAACCGGATGAATTTGATATAGTCATCGGAAAGGGGCTGAATATTTCTTTCTCCCTTTACATCTCTTTTATAATCCTGCATTAAATTTTCAATGAACTCAGATTTGTTGAAGGAGCTAACCGAATATGGGGGATTTGCCAAAACCACTAAAATCGGAGTTTCCTCCTTGACTTTTTGGGCTTCGGCTGATTCTTTGGTAAGCGATTCATAAAAAGGAAGATAAATAATGTGTGCTTTTTTACTCTCCAGAGTATTTGTCAGATAGATTTTGAACCGCTCATCTTCTGTGATCTCGTAACCAAACTCTTTCAAAAGCAAAGAAAGTTTGAGATGCGCCACCGCATAAGGCGCCATCATAAGCTCAAAGCCATAGATGTCCTCCAAAACATGATTTTTGATAATATCTCGGAGAAGACCTTTTCTGCCTGCATGGATTATCTCTTGATGAATGGTTTCTATAACGGAGGCTAAAAATGTGGCAGTTCCGCAGGCTGGGTCAAGAATCTTAACATCTGAGTCTGCTAACCCCAAAGGCTTGTCAAATTCTTCTTTCAGGAGAATATTGATGGATCGAACAATGAAAGAGACCACCGGCTCCGGAGTGTAATAGACCCCTCTTTGCTTTCTTAACTTGGCATCGTATTGAGCTAAGAAGGTCTCATAAAAATGAATGATTGGATCTTGGGCTTGGGTATGATAATAAATCTCCTTACGGACGTTGGAAATATCTGCATTGTTCAAAACGTTTGTAATATCTTCCACATTCCATATCAGCGCTTTTGGCAAATCCTCTTCGGCTAAATTTCTGAACATGTCATACAAAAGGGAGATGCTTTCAGGGATATAGCGGTGGGCTAAGGTACGATCAAAATCTCCGTCTGAATTTAGCTTAGCCAAGAAAAGACCGTAAGTAATGGTCTGAGCATACATGTCGGAGAAATCATCAATCTTTAAATCACTTATCAGATGTTCTTTAAAGGCGCTAAAACTACCATAGAGCAAACCCTTTTCCTCTTCAGCTTCTATATCCAGTATCTCCTTGGTGTTAATTTTCAAAAGTCTGGTTCTCTTTGCCAGTTCTGTGGCTAATTCTTTGGCTTTATATATGTTCTTAATAGAAAAGGAAAGGAATGAATCGAAGAAGTCTTGAATTTCGGTTAAGTCTCCGATTGTAAATCTTGTTTTCTTTTCAAATTCTGACTCTTCGATGATTTTTGCTGTTTTTATCTTCTTATGATCTCTATAGAGCCAAAATTCCAAATAATTGGTAAGGATAAGATTAGGCAATGATTCTTTATATCTTTTAAGTTGCTCGGTTTTGGAAATCTCATTCAAATCTGCAAAAAGATCCTTTGCCTCTATGTATCCTATCTTTGAACCGTGTTCACCATTTACTATAAAATCAGGAAAGCCGATTTCAGTCCTTTGAGGGCTACAGATTACATTGCCTTTTATCCTACGGAGTTGAAGAAGTTCTTTGAACAGTTCCTCTAAGACCGAGTAAAAAGAGACCTCGGTTGTTTTTCCAGTTCGGAACTTCGACTTGAGTGTTTTTAGATATTTTTCAAGTATCTCTTTCATCGGGTTCTTTGTTCTAAACCTCCCCTAAATCCCCTCCTTGAAAAGGAGGGGACTTTTTCCCTCTCCTTTTTAGGAACTGTGTCAGAACTATGTTTTTAAGCTGTAGCCGCCCATATGGGCGTAAGCCATTGAAATTCAACATCCGGATTTCGCAGGCTAAAGCCTGCGGCTACCAAAACCCAAATTATGACACAGTCTCTTAAGGAGAGGGTTAGGGTGAGGTTAACAGACTCATAACACCGTAACCTCACCAGCCGTTACCACTTTCTCCCCTTTTTGGGTTTTTATCACCAAAGAGCCGTTCTCATCAATATTTTCTGCCATCCCTTCTATTTTTTCTTTGCCAAATTTTACCGTCACTTTTTTTCCCAAAAGGGAGGAGTAGCTTTTTATCATTTCCCTTTGAGGTGAAAGTCCATTTTTTTTAAAATCCAAATAAATTCTTTCAAATTTTTCTAAAAATGAAGTTAAAAGAGCTAACCTGGATAGATCTTTTCCCAATTTAATTTTCATCGAGGTGGCGGTCTGAGAAAGGTTTCTGGGAAAATCTTGTGTGGAATGATTCACATTCACCCCTATTCCCACGATCACGAAATTTATTCTATCTAACTCCGCTGAGAGCTCCAAAAGTATTCCTCCCACTTTTTTCCCGTCGATCAAGCAATCGTTGGGCCATTTTATCTTAGCTTCAATTCCGGTCATCTCCAAAATTGCTTGGGCTAAAGCTAAGCCAGCACAGATAGAGAGTCCCGGAGCTTTGAAGGGTGGAATGTCTGGACGCAAGATCAAGCTCATCCACAATCCAAGCCGAGGGGGCGAATACCAACTTCTTCCCATTCTCCCTTTTCCTTTGCTCTGTTCATCTGCCACCAACAGGGTTCCTTCCTCCGCCCCTATCTCTGCTAACCTGAAGCCAAGCACGTTGGTAGATCCGACCTTCCGATAAGAATATATTTTTTTGCCAAAGATTTTGCTCTTCAGATTTTTCTTTATCTCCCCAGGAAGAATAAGATCCGGACTTTTCACTAATTTATAGCCTTTTCCTCTCTCGCTTTGGATTTGAAATTCCCATCTTCTTAATTCTCGTACCGCCTGGTAGACCACATATGGATGAACCCCCAACTTCAAAGAAATATCTTTGGTGCTCAAAAATCTGTGGTTGTTTTTTTCCAGTACTCCTACCAATTCTTCTTCCACTGTCTGAAGAGTTCTGTTCATAAAATCAGTTCGAAGGTTTGAAGGTTCAAAGGTTCAAAAGTTCAGGGGTTCAAAGGTTTAATTCTACCAAAAGGAGACTGAAATCCAAGGCGGGAGCTGAATGAGTCAAAGCCCCCACGGATATAAAGTTGATCCCGGTCAAAGCAACCTCTCTTACATTATTCAGATCAATCCTGCCAGATGCTTCTATTTTAATTTCCCTTTTGCACGATCGAATCATTTTCACCGCTTTCTTCGTCTCATCAATGGACATATTATCCAACATTATCCAATCGGCTCCCGAGTTTACCGCTTCTTTCACTTCATCCAAACTCCTCGTCTCCACTTCGATTTTCTCCATCGGATTTTTTGCTTTTGCTTTACCGATCGCCCTGGAAATGCTCCCCGCAGCTTTGATATGGTTCTCTTTTATCAAGATCCTATCAAAAAGTCCCATTCTATGATTTTCCCCTCCTCCCCTTTTAACGGCATACTTCTCCAATGCTCTAAGCCCTGGAGTGGTCTTTCTGGTGTCCAAGATTTTGACACCGGTATCTTTTATTTTTTCCACGTATTTTGAAGTCAGGGTGGCAATTCCAGAAAGCCTTTGTAAGAAATTCAAAGCGGTTCTCTCTCCGGAAAGCATGTTTTTTGCTTTGCCTTTAAGGGTTGCCACCTCTTCGCCTCTCATCACCTTACTTCCATCTTTAAAAGATGATTCGAAAACAAGATTTGGATCCAATTGGCAAAATACCATCTTCGCAATTTCAAGTCCCACTATCACTCCTTCCTCTTTAGCCACGATCATCCCCTTAGCTAAAAGATCTTCATCAATGATGGCTTCAGAGGTCAAATCCCTTTTGCCAATATCCTCAAATAAAGCTAACTCTATCAAATGTCTGATTTTATTATCCATTTTAAGTCCGAATTCTGGATCCATAGGACATACCAATCCTTCGGATCCAGACCTCGGACAAATTAATGAAAAATATGTCAATGTCAACACAAAAAAAGGTTGACATTAATTTTATGATTTAGTTAAGATGTAAACCTCTTGCACCGGAGAAGGTTTCTTCCATCGTGGTAAATCCTGAATGGATTTGTCATGCAGACGAACCGCGGATTAACCCATTCTTAGGGGGTGATAGGCTATGGGAGACGAAATGATTTTTAGAGGTTAAACGAAATCTCAACGAGTTTTTGGATATAATAGATTAAGCCAAAGACCAAAAGTTTGAGGCTTTTTATAGGGTATTGACCTTATTTTTATTTTAATAAGGGTGTGTTTTTCATTTTTTCCCGTAAACGAATAAAAAAATGCTTGACAATTTTGGTTGAGGGTGGGATATTATCACTGACTCCGAGAGGGGAGTCCTCTCATTTTGGGTATTTACATGGATTAAGTACTCCCTACACAACAAGAGCGTAGTTTCTTTTCATTTATCCTGTGTAAGATTTGTACAAGAAAACGTAGCGATTTTGTCTTTTCCACAAAGAAGGAGGTGAGCCAGATGGAACTGAAGGAATTGGTGTTAGAGGTCGAGGAGCTGGAGGAGAAGATCGCTCCGGCTATGGGCTCTATGGGCGGTCATTAATGATTCTTTGACCAGCACCTCCTTTTAGAAAGGCTACTCCGCGATTGGTGGGGTAGCCTTTCGCCTTTTTGTCTGAGTTTGACCAGTAAATTAGCCTTCTATATTTCCCACCATAACCTTCGCCGCATTTTTCAAGTCGGAAAGCAGTTCTTTTTTTCTTTGATCTTTCAGATAGTTTCTCTTCAACTCTTCCTCTTTTATATTTTCACTTAAAGCCTTCACTATCTTTCCCGCCTTTTGCAATTCATTATAAGCCTTTTCAAAGTCGTGTCTTGAGAAAGAGAGTTTACCTAAAAGATGATGTATCTGCCACAAAAGCTCTAACTTATTCAGTTTTTCTGCCTTGTGGAGGGCAACTTGGAAATTCCTTTGCGCTTGGTTTAGATTTCCACTTAGCCACTCTGCTTTTCCTGAGGTCATGTAGAATTTCGGTTCCAATAATATGTGGCGCGCAGATTCGTCCCGCATAAAGCAGGACGCAGAATTCAAATATTCTTTTGCCTTATCTTTTTCTTTCAAGCTCAGAAAAACCTCACAGAAATCAAGATTCAAAGAGAATAATTCCTCTTGTGAACCGGTCTCTTTCGCCAACTCAATAGCCCGATTCAAAAGCTTTATGGACTCCTCGAACTTTTTCTCTTTATTTTTCAACCAACTTTTGATCTGATAAACACCGATCAAAGACCTATCATCATTTATGATATTTATGATTTTGGTGGCCTCATCTAACAACTCCTCGACCCTTTGAAGATGATTGAAAGTCATAAAGAGTTTACTTGAGTTGATCAGAACTAAAACCAACAATTCCTTATCATGTATATTTTCAGCTACGGTTTTAGCTTGATCGAAATGTTCATAAACCTTTTGATAATGTCCTAATTCAAAATTGATTGCCCCCAGGTTTTTCAAAATATGGCCTTCAGCCTGAGTAAAATCGATATTTGCAGCTAACTCCAATCCTTTTTGACTGTATTTCAAAGCATTTGCAAAATCTCCTGTCTTTTGATAAACTTCTCCCAAATTAACCAAATTATACACAATCTCCTTTTTGTTTTTCATCGTTGTATTCAATTTCAAAGACTCCAGATAACATTTGACAGCTTCATCATATTTACCTAAATCAAAATATGTTGCTCCCATATTATTTAAGCAGCGAGCCGTCTCTTCCTTATTCCCCAACTCTTTTGTTATGTGCAACGATTCTTGGAAATATTTCATCGCTTGAGCATAACGAAGTTGAGCCCGAAAAATTAATCCCATATTGTTTAGGGTGGATGCGATATAAGTTTTGTGTCCCACCTCTCTGTATATATTAAGTGCCTTTTCAAAGGATATAAGAGCCTGTTGGTATTGGCTATCTATCCAGTAAACAATCCCCATATTATGCAGGGTGTTAGCCATCTTAAGGGGATCACCCAGTTTTTGGCGAATCTCCAGAGCTTTTTTAAGGCAGGACAAACCTTTTTTATAATCGTGTTTTAAGCGGTAGGTATCACCTAAATCGTTATATGCTTCGGCTATCATTTTCAGATGAGGGGAGTATTTGGTTAATCTTAAAATGGTCTTGTAATCTTTTAAAGCCTGGTTTACCTCGCCGATCTGTTTATGAAAATCCGCCCGCCTCATCAAAGCCTCCACCTTTTTTCTTGCACCTTCTTCCTTATCCCTAAATTTTGAAGTGGTTTCTATGGCCGCGCCTAAGTATTCTAAGACCTCCTGATTAGCAAACCTCTGGGCCATCCTCTCGGCAGATAAAAGAGCATATCGGTAAGCCTTCTCGTGGTGGTGGCTTTTCAGATAATGACGTCCGATCTCGAAGACCGTCTCCTCATCTTCTTCAAAACCTCTTTCTTCAAGCAGCTTTGCTATCCTTCCATGTAACTCGACTTTTTTCTTTTCATCGAATCTTTGGTAAAGCAGGCTTTGCAGGCTTTGATTGACAAATTCATAATAAAGTTTTCCCACAAGCGGACTTTCCCTTTTGATGAAAACCTGATCTTTTGCCAAGATGAATAAAATTTTAGACAATTTCTTTTCACCAGATAGATTAAGTTCTTTTATAAGCTGGGAGTCAAACTTCTTTCCCATCACCGCCACCGTGGTCAAGAAGTCAAAGGTGTGCGGGTCATATCTTTCCAAGTTCTTTAACAATACCGCTTCCATAGATTCGGGCACGGCAGTCTGCCCTAATCTCCCTGAGTCCACTTCCCAGCCACAGTCTTTCAGAAAGATGATCCCCTTTTCCAAAAGATATTTGAGCACCTCGGTTAGGAAAAAAGGATTGCCCGAGGTATTTTGCCGCATATATGAGAAAAAACCTTCTGGAAATCTTTCTCTTTTCAACTTGGAGCGGATGAATATTTTTGTCTTCTGGTAATCGAATCGGTCGAGTTTTATATATTTGCACCATCTCATCTTTCTCCACCCATCTATCAATTCCTTCAAGAGAGTTTTCTTTTTTATCTCCTCCGGGCGGAAAGCATAAGCTAAAAGGATTTTACTCTCCTCTATGTTTTGACCAAGTTGTGAAAGAAATCTCAGGGTCTGAAGATCCGCCCACTGAAGGTTATCAATCACCAAAACCAAAGGAAATATCTGGGAGATTTGGGTCAAAGATTCTATGATCTTTTGATGAGTGGAAAACTGCTCTTGGGAAACAGCTCTGCCCTGTGGCTTTTGCAAAATTGACCCCAAAGCCTGATTGAACTTTTCTTTTACGAGGTCTGCACAATGATCATGATCTTCCAGATAGGGTTTTATCTTACGCAAAATCTCGATCAAAGGTTGGTAGGCTTTGGTTTGATCTTCCAGACAATTTGAATCCACATATAATATCCCTTGGAGCTGGGATTTTATCCTTACATTTCTAAGAAAGAAGCTTTTGCCCACTCCCTGCTCACCAGCCAAAAGGACCGCCCTTCCTCCCGAAGAGGCGGTCTCTTTTAAAAGTTGTGCCACCCAAGCATCTTCTGTGTCTCTGGCCACCAGCCCCCCACTATACAGGTGACTCAGGAAAGTTTTTCTTTCAGCAATTTCTGAATTCCCTTTTAGGTGGGCAGTTGCAAACTCTTTTACCTCAGAGGCATTTTGAGGGCGCTGGGAGGGGGATTTTTCCAGCAAATTCAGTATAAGCCGATCCAAGGATTCATCCAGATGAGGATTCAAATCTTTAGGGCGAATAGGTGTTTGCTCCAGGTGGGCTGACACGATCTTCATGGGATCATCTGAGAAGAAGGGAAGCTTTGAGGTCACCAATTCATAAAGAATCACTCCCAATGAATAAAGATCGGTTCTCTCGTCGATGGGCTCACCCGAAAACATCTCAGGAGCCATGTAGGGGAGAGTCCCTTTTGTCGTTTTTTTGCTTTTGGCTCCAATCTCCTCAAACAACCCAAAGTCCAGGAGTTTGATATTGAAAATCCTGTCGGTGACACAGATGTTGTCTGGCTTCAGATCGCAATGGACTATTCCCCGCAGGTGAAGGTATTCTAAGATATCACAAATCTGCCAGATAAAATGATAAAGCTTTTCTGGTTGTGGTAAGATGGAATCTTTCAGAGTCGAAGTATTCTTCGAACTTGATAGACCCAAATTTTGATGAAGGGTATTGCCCTCCACGAATTCCATGGTGAAATAGGAAACCTCACTCTGGATAGGAACAAGATGTGCAATTTCGTCTGGGGGCTTGCCCCATCCAGACCGATTTATATATCCGAAGTCGAAAACCTCTACCACCCCGGGATGCTGAAGTTGAGTCAAAAGAAGAAATTCGTTATTGAAGCTTTCCCAAAGGAGTGGGTTCTCCTTTCCGGTGGTAAGGATCTTTAAGGCGATCTCTTTTCTATTCCATAGATCGTAAGCTTTGTATACTTTGCCTATTCCACCTTCCCCTAAATCTTTGATTATCCTATAACGTGCAGAAAATCTAAAGGTCCGGTTCTGATACACCGGTGTGACAGCCCCCCCGGATTTCTGGAGATCTTTCTCTTTTGACATTTCTATGAAGAAAAAGGGTTCATTCTGAAGGAAGGTTGCTTTTCCTATGGACACAGACTTTGTGCTTGTGGATGAGCTAGATAATTAAAAATCGTTTTCCTTTGCTTCAACCCATTCCTCTTTTCCGGATCTATCTGATTTTCCTACGGGCAGGGTGATGGTGAAGGCGGTTCCCTGCGCGAGTGTGCTCTCCACCGAGATTTTGCCATTGTGGTTTCTGATGACCCTCTCGCAGGTGAACAATCCAAATCCATGTCCACCCTCTTTGGTGGTGAAATGCGGCTCGAAGATCTTTTCTAAAACTTCTTTGGGCATTCCTGGCCCTGTATCTTTTATCTTGACTTCGACTGTTTTCTGCTTTTCCAGGTAAGAGGTGGTGATGGTTATGGTTCCCTTCGGGTGTGGCAAAGTATTTATCGCCTCTGCCGCATTGTTGAAAAGGTTCAAGAATACCTGTTTAATCTGTCCTACATCCATAGGGAAGGGGGGGAGTTCGGGGTCAAAGCGGGTGATAAATTTTACGGAAGAAAACTGCTTCTGAGGTTTAAGGGAGAATACCAGCTCCTGGATAACTGTGCGAAGATAATAGTCTGTCATCTGGGTCTCCAGTTTGGAGAAATCCATCAGCCCATCTGTGAATCTCTTCATATTCTGGACGCTCTCCTGGATGGCAACAGTATTTTTCTCCACCTTATCCAAATTTCCTTTCTTTAAATTTAGAGGCAGAAGCTCAGCGTTGTTCAAGATGATGGTCAGATAGTTATTGAGTTCATGTCCAATGGAAGCGGCCATCTCTCCTTTGGCCACCAGCTTCTCCGAAAGGACCCGATATCTTTCTGAGATCACCTTGTCAGTTATATCCTCGATCACCATGATCAATCCCATGACCCGGTTGTCATGGCTATTTAAGGGGCTTATCTTCAAAGACAAAGCCACCTCCTCCGATTCGAATTTGTGGTAGGATTTGGCTTCTTCAAAAGCTTCCCCAGTGTAGAGCACTTGGTAACAGATCTTCTTCCACCTATTTTTCTCCTCTGGTGGCACTACATCTAAAAGAGAGAAGTCCTTAAAAGAGAATTCAGCATGTTCCCTTTCCCAACCTGCCCTCTTAAATATCTCTCGGGAAGCATTGTTGGCTATGGTTATCTTAAGATTATTGTCCACCACCACTATCCCAATGGGAGTTTTGTTCACCACATTCTCATTGTAGATTTTCATGGAGAGGAGGTTCCCATAAAGTTTGGCGTTCTCAATGGCGATGGCGGCTTGTCCAGCAAAAAGTTCAAAAAGATAAAGATCCGATTGCAAAAAGATATTGCTTTTGGAGCTGTTATCCAAATACAGTATCCCGATGATCTTCTCCTTGCTTTTGAGGGGAACACACATGATCGATTTTAAATCCAATTCCAAAATGCTTTTCTGCCGGGAGTATCTTTCGTCATGTTGAGCGTCTGAGGTATAGATGGATTTCCCAGTTTTGGCCACGCTGGTGGCGATGGACATGGATATCTTAAAATCCTCTTTGGATAAAGAATCCTTACCGATGTTATATGCCGTCCTGAACTGCAGATTACCTTCATCATCCAAAAGCATCAGAAATCCACGTTCTGCCCGCAAAAGCTTGATCGCTCGTCTCATCACCATCTGAAGAATATCATCCAAAACCAAAGTGGAATTGATGGCTTTGCTTATGTCCAACAAAGCCTCCAGATCATCTCTTCTGACCCGAGCGGAATCTTCTGGGAAGGAACTCACCTCTTCAGATTCAAGCCTGGGCTGAGCGGATTTGACCTGATCGAAGATCGACTCCATCGCTGTCAACATGTCGTCAAGTTTGACTTTTTCTTCTTTGTCTTCACCCCTTTTATCATGGGCCTGAGGAACTTCTGTCTCTCCCAAGAAGGCTTCCTTTTGGGTTTCTTTACTGCGGCTCTTATCCGAACCTGACATACTTTTTTCCACCTCGTTTAAGTTAACTTACACTTAAACCTCAAGGTGCGCGAAGTCTGCACCTTAAGGCAGAATTCGCACAACAAGCTTAAGTTCTTTTATGTTTATCGGTTAGGAGAGGAAATTGCTTAACTTAAAAAATCTTGAAATTCTCAAAATTCGTATGAATGTGCGTCCCACACTTTGCGGGACGAGCATACGCAAATGTCCGACCTCAAGGTGTGCGAAGTCTGCACCTTGGGGCAGAATTCGCATCTGAATTTCTGGAGGTCTCTAAAGAAGTGCCAGAATGCGGTGGGCTAAGAGCCTACCCCACGCGGTTGGATGTTGAACAACAATACAAAGCGCACAGCGTTTTGGTGACATCTTAACGATTTGGTCACGGGACGGCTGGGTTTTTTTGTTGACAAAGGAGTATTTTTCTGTATATTAATAACAAGGGTTGTATGTTTTTTCAACTTCTTAGCAGGTGATCCTGTGATGGCATTTTAGAGCGTTAAACCTTTCCAATTCTCCTATTAACCCAAAGGAGGAGTTATGCGAACCAAAACCTTTGTAATTTTAGCTGTGATTTTGCTTTTGGGGCTTACCCAGGCTAAGGCAGACGAGATTTCCGGATCGGTCGATTTCTCTACCGCCGATTTGGTCTTCTCCACTTCTACGGGATTCGACATCATCTATCTGAAAGGCTCAGACATCACCGACCAGGTGGGGGAACCTCAGCTTCCGGTGAAGCTTTTGCATGTAGGCTTGCCTCCAGGTTCGAAAGTTGAGCAGGTGGTGGTGACCAAAGCGGAGAGCCAGACTCTCCCCAACGATTATCGTGTATTTCCAGCCCAGCCGCCACAGATTCTTTCCTTGATGAATGAGCCCATCTCTTTTGTTCAACCTAAACCAAAGGTCTATAATTTGCTCGAGGAGTATCCGGGTAAGTTGGTAGAATACACCAAAACCGGATTTATGGGTGGTTATCAGTTAGCTGGCCTTCTGGTCTATCCGGTTCAATATATCCCCGCCCAGAAGAAGATCAAATTTTATTCTCACATAGAATTCAAGATCCACTATACCTCCGGTGGGAAAACACCCCTTGCGGTGAAGAAGAGATCTGAAGCCGTAGAGGCAGTCTATGAAAAAATCATTCAAAAAGCGACTTTAAATCCGAAACACGCAACCCTTAACATGAAGGCGGAAAAGCTCTTGCCCTCTTTGCTTCCTCCCGGTGATTATGAATACGTTATCATCACCGACACCACCTTTGTCGGCACTTTTCAAACTTTAGCTAATTGGAAGACCAAAAAGGGAGTTCCGGCAAAAATCGTCACCACCGATTGGATTTACGCCAACTATTCAGGTTATGATAATGCTGAGAAGGTGAGAAATTTCATCAAGGATGCTTACCAGAACTGGGGAAACATCTGGGTTTTATTGGGAGGGGATACCAACATCGTGCCGGACCGGATCGCTTGGGCCATGGACTGTGAGTATGGGGGGACGAGCGGGAATGAGATTAGATGCGATCTTTACTTCTCCGATCTGGATGGCACCTGGGATGCCAATGGAAATCACATTTATGGGGAAGTGGCAGATTCCGTCGACATGTATCCGGACGTCTTAGTAGGAAGAGCCTCCTGTAGCGACGTATCCAAAGCAGAGGCTTTAGTTAACAAGCTTTTGACCTACCAGATAAATCCTCCCGCCGATTATCAAATCAAGATGCTTTTCTGCGCGGAGATTTTATGGTCAAACCCTTATACCAACTCAGGCATTGAAAAAGACTTAATTGATGAGAGATATGTGCCCCCTCAATTTGACCCCATTACCAAACTTTATGAAGACTTAGGAAATGAGAGCTGGACTACGGTCATGGCCGCCATGAATGAGGGGCAAAATATCATCAATCACTGTGGACACGCTAATTATACTGTAATGGGAGTGGGGACTGGATACTTGGACAGAGGGGATATGGATGCTTTGTATAATCATCCCCGCAATTCGATCCTTTATTCCATCGGCTGTTTACCTGCGGCTTTTGATTATGACTGCATAGCTGAACATTTCATCAACAACCCCGATGGCGGAGGGGTGGCTTTCATCGGAAATTCAAGATATGGCTGGGGTTCGCCGGGAAATCCTGAGTATGGGTATTCTGATCGGTACGATCAACAATTCTTTGCCGCACTATTTTCAAGGGATTTCTACCGAATCGGTGCTGCGGTCGCAGATATGAAAAACTTCTATGTTCCCAGATCACAACAGGAAAACGTTTATCGCTGGTGTATGTATGAGATCAATCTTTTAGGAGAGCCGGATATGCCCATCTGGACCGATACCCCGGAATATATGACGGTGGAATATTCCGATACCATTCCTGAAGGAGCCAGCCTTTTCACCGTGACCGTGTTTAAATCTAATGGAAGCTCCGAACCGGTGTCGGGCGCCTTGGTGTGCGTGATGAAGGGAGACGAAGTTTACCAACGAGGATTGACCGACTCGCAGGGACAAATCGATTTCAATGTCTCTCCCTCATCTGGGGGACCACTATATGTGACCACAACTGCTCACAACTTTATGCCGTATCAGGATAGCGCCTGGGTGGTTGGTGATGGACCTTATGTGCTATATCTAAGTCACCAGATAGACGATTCGGAGGGAGGCAATGGAGACGGATTGGTAAATCCGGGCGAGACCATCAATATGCCATTAACCTTAAAGAATTACGGGAATGAGATCGCTTACAACGTAGGTGCCACCCTCCATTCAACCGGTGATCCTTACCTCACCCTAATTGATAGTTTGCAAGATTTCGGAACCATCGATCCAGGGGAGACCGCCACCAGTTTTGAACCGTATAGCTTTGTTGTGGACTCAGATTGTCCCAATGGTCATGTGATCTACTTTGATTTGGAAATCAATATAGGATATAGCGACTCATGGAGAAGCATGGTAGCCATTGCTGTGGTCACACCCCTCTTGACATATCAGAGCTATTTGGTGAACGATGCATCTGGAGGAAACGGCAATGGGATTCCAGAACCGGAGGAAACATTCGATTTGAACGTTTTGGTGAAAAATGAAGGAGCAGAGCTTGCGCGGGAAGTTATGGGCGTTCTTTCCACATCCAATCCTTATATCAACATCAATGATGGCACTGCAAGCTTTGGCGACATTTCCTCAGGTGAGGTTAGGTCCGGAACCTTCGAGGTATATGTTTTCTCTGATTGCCCGGACACTAATTTCCCCTATTTCCACTTGCAGGCTTCGACAAACGATGGATATGCTTTCCAGGACAGCTTCATCTTAACCATAGGAGAGCCCGGCTTTGAAGACGATATGGAGTCGGGAGCAGGTGAATGGACTCATGGAGGCACAGGTGATCTCTGGCATCTTTCCACCCACCGAGCACATTCAGGAGATTGGAGCTGGTATAATGGGATAGAAGGTTCCTGGTATTTTAACGACAATATGGATTGCTGGCTGAGAAGCTCCTCCTTCATATTGGGACCCCACTCTTACCTTAGCTTCTGGCTCTGGTATGATGTCACAAATTATGGGGTGGATGGGATATACGTGGAGATTGTCAACGCTTCAAAAGGGGCAGATACGTTAGATTTCATCGGGACCGGCGGTGCTTTGGATTCAGTTTTAAATACCGGAAACGACTGGTTGAAATACAGCTATGATCTCTCTTTCCTTCCTCCGGGCACCACCGTCCAGGTCAGGTTCAGCTTCATAAGCGATGATGAATATACCCATGACGGAGAAGGCTTTTACATAGACGATGTCAGGGTAGGAGCCATGATAAACGCCACACCTGGAGACGTAACTGGCGATGGAAAAGTAGATATCGCAGACGTGGTTTTTTTGAATAACTATCTTTTCATAAACGGACCTTCTCCGAATCCGAAGGAAAAAGGAGATGTCAATTGCGATGGGGTAGTGAACATCGGTGACACGCTCTATCTGCTCAATTATTTATTTATACAAGGACCTCCACCGCAAGAATGTGAATAGCTTCCTTCAGGATGAATCCCGTTGATGTTCGTCACCAACAGGAAATAAAATTCTTTGGGTTTTGGGTGAAGCAAAAATCCCTCTCTTTAATAAAGAGAGGGATTTTTTACAAAAAGTGAACTATGGGGGCGAAATAAATCTTGGGTCATTCTTAAATAATGTGGAGAATCTCGTATGAGTGCATACGTATTTTTATAAGTTATTGATAGAGAGGGAGAAATAAAAAAGCGTCTTTGGAGGAATAGATCTTGTAGTTATCCCCAGGAATGAGGACGGTTCATAAAAGCCTACAAGGGATGATCACGTGTAGGGGCGAAACTTCTCTTGGCCCCAATAACCCCGCCGGAAGCGGGTGGAGATGAACTCCACCCCTACGCGAACACAACATGCTCGTATGAGTGCATACGCATATTACCCGTCGGGGGACAACAAAGAGGGGCATAGTAAAACACAATTTCCACATTAAATACGAAAGAGCCGAAAATTATTCGATGTCTTACCTTTTCTTTTTGACTAATCGGGGCTTAACTATATAGAAACCAAGAATAATGAAAAGGTATAGTGATGTCAACCAGGTGACCCATCGCCCGGTAATATATCTTTGCGACCTATACTTGAAAAGAACCTTTTGCGCACCTGCCGGAAATGCCACTGCCCTGAAACTACCATAAGCCCGAAGCTGCTTTGCTGGTTGACCGTCAACATAAGCATGCCAGGATTCATAATAGTTGTCGGTTATCACTAAAATATGATTCTGGGTGCAGTTGAGTCCAATTAACACCGAATCATTCTCATAATCAATAACCCATG
>Ga0111200_1013_pt1 | contig 15928 bp, 17 predicted proteins | sample DeeMarSWOR324_28_FD_80374 | JGI IMG/M metagenome (GOLD analysis project Ga0111200, IMG submission 80374) | candidate division Zixibacteria bacterium SM23_73
CATAGGAACTGTCCAGGGCGACATACACGACATCGGCAAAACCATCGTTGCCACCCTGCTCCAAGCTCATGGATTTGAGGTGGTTGATTTGGGGGCCGATGTTCCCAACCACGTCTTTGTGCAAAAAGCCAAAGAACAAGACTTCGATTTTCTGTGCATGTCCTCTCTTTTGACCACTACCATGCAAAATCAAGCCAAAGTGATCGAAGAATTGATCAAGGAAAAGGCAAGAGAAAATCTGAAGGTGATGGTGGGAGGAGCGCCCACCAGCCTGAAGTGGGCTAAACAGATTGGTGCGGATTTGTATGCGGAAAACGCAGTGGAAGCGGTGAAAGTTGCTAGAAGTGTTCTCTGAGAGTAGAAACAGCTGTTTTTGCTCTTCGGGGATGTTAACATCCCCGAATTTTCCCCTGTGGATGATAACATCCACAGGGAGCATTTAGATTCCCAATTGAGCCAAATGACAAATGAACAACTACATTCCTGGACACGTTTCGAGTTTTTATCTTTAGGTTGTGGTTTTGAGTTTTTCTCTTTAAGTTTTTAGTTCGAAAGGCAATAGCGAGCATACTCTCGGGTCTCTCTGTGCGCATGAACAAAGGATCAATTCTAGATTTAGCGAAAAGGCGGGTGGTTTTGTTCGATGGTGCGATGGGTTCCACCCTCATCTCTTTGGGCCTGCCCGAGGGTGAATGTCCCGAAAGCTGGAATTTAACCCATTCGGAGGTAATCAGCGACATTCACCAAAATACTTTTGGAGCAAACCGTTTGAGGCTTGCCTCCTTTGGTTATAATAATCGAGTAGAAGAGATAAACATCCGGGCGGTGGAGATTGCCAAAAAGGTGTGTCCGAAAGACAAGTTTGTGGCTGGTGACATCGGGCCCTGTGGCGATTTTTTAGAACCTATGGGAAAATTTTCCATAGAGGAATTGGAGAAATCTTTTTTGGAACAGGCAAGAGCTTTAGCCCCGCCAAAAGGCGGGGTGGATTTCTTCTCCATCGAAACCATGTGTGATCTCAGGGAAGCGATGATAGCCATTGAAGTCATAAAAACCGTCTCTGATCTTCCCATATTTGTCTCCATGACCTTCGATAAAAAACCCAAAGGATATTTCACCATAATGGGCAACACCATTTCAGAATGTGCAACAAACCTCAAAAAAGCTGGAGCGGACGTAATTGGAGCCAATTGTACCTTGGGAAGTGCGGAGATGATTGGGCTGGTCGAGGAGTTGAGAAAAGGCACCGATCTGCCCATAATTATTCAGCCTAATGCGGGTAAGCCAGAGCTAATTGGTGGAAAATTGGTCTATCGTCAAGATCCCGAAAGTTTCGCAGAGGATATAAGGAAAACTGTAAATGCTGGTGCCAACTTCGTGGGAGGATGCTGCGGTACCACCCATGAGTTTATCCGTGTAATTCACAAAAGATTGTTTGGATAAATATTTCCTAAAAGTAAAAGCCCTGCAGATACGGTCTTTCACGTGAAACAGCTTTCCCTCCCCGACCTCAAGGCACAGAATTCTTGAGTAATCACCATGTTAAAGATCTTCAAAAAAATTGACTTAACTATTGATGACCAAGAGATACTTAGGCTTTTGGCTCACCAGAAGAGAAAAGAAAAAACCAGTAAACCCAAATTATCAAGTCTCATTAAAGAAACTAAAGCTCTCTTGGGGGATTTGCTTCGTCCACAAGGGATGTTCAAAACAGTGGATAGGAAGGCTTTGAAAGGAGAGCCATATTTTAAAGGACAAGAGATGATTGCCTTGGGGCTTTGCACCATCGGAGATGAATTGGAAAATAAGGTTAGTCAGCTTAATCAAAAAGGAGACCTTGCCCAAGCTGTTGTATTAGACGCTATGGGATCGGTGGCGGCAGAAAGTGCGGCTGACTTTCTCAATCTACAGATTTGTGAGTTGTGCCAAAAGAGAGGCTTGGCTACCAGCCAAAGATTCAGCCCCGGTTACGGGAACTGGTCTTTGGAAGGACAGAAATTTATCTTCTCTCTTCTCCCGGCAGAAAGAATAAAGGTTAGGTTGAATCAATCATGTATGATGATTCCAAGAAAATCCGTCTCTTTTGTAATCAAGATCGGGGAAGAATTTAGAACTTTGAGAAAGAAAAGAATTTGTGAAATATGTAATCTGAAGAATTGTCCTTACAGAAAGTGAAAAGCTCTGATTTATACAATCCATTTTTCGGGCAAGTAACTGCAAGTCACTCTCCTCTTCCCAAGACATCCGCACAAACGAAAATAGAATTGACAATAATTCTGCTCCGTGCTATTTTCTTTCTGAGCGTCTTTTAGGAAATCAAAATGAGCGAAGTAAAATTAAAATTGGATCAGATCGTCAAGAAAAGACTAATTCGGAAAAACGAAAATATAGAAGAAATCACCGTTTTGAAAAATATCAGCATAAAGATAAAGTCAAATGAGGTATTTACCGTGGTGGGTCCCTCGGGCAGTGGAAAATCTACTCTTTTGAGGCTTTTGAATCGTCTGGAAGACCTATCAGATGGTTCTATCTTCCTATATGGTCAGAACATAAAAGAGATGGATGTGGTAGCCTTAAGAAGAAAGGTGGGTCTGGTTTTTCAAATACCGATTCTATTTGATGACACGGTGGAGACAAATATACTCTTTAGCTTTAAGATAAGAAAGGAAACAAATCTGAAAGGGGTGGCGGAGAAATACATAAATCTGGTAGGCCTGGACAGAAATCTTTTAAGCCGAAATTCAAATGAGCTTTCAGTAGGACAAAAGCAAAGAATATCCATAGCCAGAGCATTGACCTCCGAGCCCGAGGTTCTGCTTATGGATGAACCCACCTCCGCTCTGGATCCGACCGCCACTCATAATATCGAAAATCTCATTCTAAATTTGAAGTCCCAGATGGGTCTTACCATCGTCTTCGTGACGCATGATATTTGAGAATCCCCAAAACGCGATAACTAAAAAATTTGTTGATGGAATTTTGACTTAACGTCTTTTCCAAAAGAGCTGTTGATGCGCGGGTTATGCTCTGAACCAAGAAGTAAAAGTATCACTCATTTTCACCTAACCCCCTATCTCTCCCTCTCCATACAATGGAGAGGGGGACAGGAGAGGAGGTTATCCGTTTCCATGAAGAACGCAAGACTTTCATTACGGAAATCAAGTGTAGGGGTGGAGCTTTAGCTCCACCCAAAAAAGGGTGAACCTGAAGGTTCCCCCCCTACATCTAAGTAGAAACACAAAATTTTCAAAAAGCTGTAAAGATGACCCAGAATTTTTATCATGTCCTGATCTCTTTGGCTTTGGTGGCGGTGGCTTTGGGAATCTCCTGGTACGAAAAGATCAAAGTGGAGAAAGATATTGCCATCGGCACGCTCAGATCCTTCATCCAGCTGGTTGCCATCGGATATGCTTTAGAATTCATTTTTGATTTGAACGAATTATGGCTGATTTTGTTGACCCTCTTAGTGATGGTGATGGTGGGTGCTCATACCGCAGGGAGGAGAACCAAGACCATACTCCCGGGAATGAGAATCTCCGCCTTCTCCATTGGCGTAGGAACCTTCTTTACCCTGGGGAGCATGCTGGCACTGAGCATAATCACCATCGATCCCAAATATGTGATCCCTCTGGGAGGAATGATCATCGGAAATTCGATGAACGCATCGGCTCTGGCTTTGGAGAGGATCGACTCGGAGGTAAAGAACAAAAGAGCTGAAATCGAACAGGCATTGGCTTTAGGGGCAACTGCCTATCAGGCTATGTCGAGATCATATAAGGTTACGGTCAAGGCATCCATGATTCCCACTTTGAATCTGATGAAGGTGGTGGGATTGGTGCAGCTTCCCGGAGCCATGACCGGGATGATCTTAGCTGGCGCTTCCCCGCTTTCGGCGGTGTTTATCCAGATCATCGTAGTCTATATGTTGATCACCGCGGTGACCATCACTGCGGTGATCACCACGCGCATAGCCCAAAGAGGATATTTCACCAAGGCACATCAGTTAGTGGAGGCTATAAGATAAAAACTAAAAAATAAAAATGAAAAACTACAACTTAAAACCTAAAACCCAGACCAAAAAGAGAGCTTTGCTCTTCGGGGATTGTCCTATAGATCCTTCGGGCGGATTATCATCTACGAATTTTCCTCTGTGGATGCTTGCCAGCCATGGATAACATCCACAGAGAGCATTTAGATTCTCAATTGGGTCAAATGACAAATGAGCAACTACATTCCTGGACACGCTTCGAGTTTTTATCTTTAGATTGTAGCTTTTACTTTTTCTCTTTAAGTTTTTAATTTGAAAGATTATGGAAAAGGAAATAAGAAAACTGTCGAATTTTTTGGAAGGAGAGTATGGCAAGAGGGTTTGGAAACTTCATGGGGATCCCCTTTCAGTGCTGATAGGGACCATACTATCTCAGAACACCTCGGATAACAACAGCCACAAAGCATTTGCCAACTTAAGATCTAAATTCGGAAATTGGGACGAAGTGAGAAAGGCAAGGGTGAAAAAAATTGCAGACACCATAAGATCGGGAGGATTGGCGGACACCAAGGGTTTGAGGATAAAAAATATTTTAAACCAAATATATGAAGAAAACCGCAATTTGAATTTATCCTTTTTAAAAAGATGGAGAACTGATAAGATCAAAAGCTGGTTAAGAAGATTCAAGGGAGTAGGTGAGAAGACCATCGCTTGCGTTCTGCTTTTTTCCTTGAAAAGACTGACTATGCCGGTGGACACCCATGTGTTTAGGGTATCCAAAAGATTGGGATTGGTTCCCCAAAACTTAACTACCACCCAAGCCGAAGCCTTATTGGAAAAGCTGATACCCAAGAATTTGATCTATCAATTTCATTTGAATTTAATCACTCATGGCAGAATGGTTTGCAAAGCCGCAAATCCCTTATGCCAAAATTGCGTATTGCTTGAAAAGTGCGAGTTCGGGAAAAAATTTCGGTAGGTCGAGCTGTCCATCTGGACTGCCGGACGAAACAATAATGTCGGGTACCCCATTCAGGGTGAATCTCTTCCCTCGAATTGAGTCCCTTGGGACGAAGTCAGGATGAATTCATACAGGAGAGACCCGATCTACAAAAAACTTTCTTATCAAAGGGAGGAAAAGATGCCTAAAATCAACATTCTAAAAGAGGCGGAGAAGATAAAAAAGTCCTACACTCCTTATCATCTTGTTAATGTGGACAACTTTCATGTCTTTTTAGGTCTTTTTGAAGGGGACTATAAAAAGCATAGGCATCCATATGACGAGTTTTTCTATGTGGTCTTAGGTGAAATCAAAATCGAGATGGACAAAGAATCACTATCTTTGAAGGAGGGGGAAGGGATTTTGGTGAAGAAAAACACCTGGCACAAATCCAAAGCCAAAAATAAAGCTGTGGTTATGCTTTTTGAAAAATTAGGCATGCAAAGCGAGTTCGCCTAATCCCACGAATCCAGAATTCCGATATTCTTTTTCACTCGAATATAATCTTGAGTCTGGTCCGTTGACCTGACTGCATTGAATATTGATTCAGGCATATTATATTTCAAGCCAGGCTCGCCTGGCGTACACAAAAAGCTAATAATTGAGACGTTCCCATGGACAACGTAAACCGAATCAGGGTTGGATTCTTTACGCCTGATTTTACCTTAAAAGATTCGGAGTCCAAAGGAATCAGGCTTTCTATTTTTTTGGAAAAAAGAAGATGCTCCTGTTCTTTTATCAAGGAAAAAAATGTCGCTTTTGTCTTGGTTGGTTGGACGAGCTTGCCCAAGCCTATTATCGCATCAGATCGAAAAATGCGGAAATCTTAAGTATAAGCCCGGATGAGAGGTGGATGTCCCAAAAGTTAAAAAACGAAAAGAAAATCGAATTCCCAATTTTGAAGGATGAGAAGGATACAGAGGGCGGACCACAGGCACCAAAAGTGAGTGAGCAATATGGAGTGCGGATATTAAAACCAGATTTGTATCCTGCTATTTTCATTATAGATGGGCGGGGAATAATTCGCTTCAGAAGAGTCTGCACCCACCCCACTAAAAAACCGACGGTGGATGAATTATTATGTGAATTGGAGAAGTTGAGTTGAGTGGGACAACGTTATGAACCATGCGGTTCATACCAACGGATTAAGCGGATAAAGAGCAGAAAATGGAGTGCAACAATTTATTGTTGCGATTTTGAATTTGACGAACTCAAAAAGCAGAAACAAAAACGCAAAAACAGAGTTTTTGCACTCCAAGAGTAAGAAATTATTGATTTTGGGTCTTGACCATCTGTATAATCGATTGTATTTTGCATCTTACGAACTTATGAATAAGAATTCACTCGTATGCTTAGGTCTAGTCATTCTCCTTCTGATCTCCGCCTGTGGGAAGGATGAGCTCAAAGCGCCCGAGTTCCCACAGGAAGTCCCGGATCAGGTGATGGAAAACACCACAATCACCTTCACCGAAGAAGGAGTAAAATCGGCAGTGATTTACGCCCAACATCTTGCAGTGTATGAGAAATTGGATTTAAAAAAAGCCAAAGGAGTACGGGTCGATTTCTATGATCAGGAGGGGAATCATACCTCGGTTCTGATAGCGGACAGCGGGCTTATTCAGGAGAAAAGACAAAACTTAGAGGCCTTAGGAAACGTGGTGGTCACCACCGAGGAGGGTATTCAGCTTGAGACCCAAAGCCTGAGATGGGATCCCCAAAAAAGAAAAATCGTGAGTGATGATTTTGTCAAAATCACCAAGAAAAAAGACGTGATCACTGGATATGGCTTGGAAGCCGATGAGGAACTGAAACATTTTGTGATCAAGAAAAGTGTAAAGGGGAAAATTACAGAGATCCCCGAGGAAGATTTAAAAGATAGTTTATGATACTAAGAATTTAGCTTTCCTTTTACGATAGACTGTGCACTCATATCAAAGAGAGGTTATATCATAAGATGGTTTTAAACAACAATACGTTGACTTTGAGATCGGAAAATTTAGTTAAAATCTATAAGAAAAGAAAAGTGGTTAACGACGTCTCCATTGAGGTGAGGCAAGGGGGGATAGTGGGGCTTTTGGGTCCGAATGGAGCCGGAAAAACCACCACCTTCTATATGATCATCGGCTTCATAAAGCCGGAAAGCGGAAAGGTGCTAATCGGGGAGGAGGAGATTACTAACTTACCCATGTATGAAAGGGCAAGAAAAGGGATCGGGTATCTCTCTCAGGAGCCCTCGATTTTTCGTAAATTAAGTGTGGAGCAGAACATACTGGCTATCTTGGAGATGCAGAAGCTGGGACGGAAGGAGAGGATGGAAAGGTTAAATGCTTTACTTGGGGAGTTGGATATATCTCATTTGGCTAAAAACAAAGCTTATACGCTTTCCGGAGGTGAGAGGAGAAGGGTGGAGATAACTCGCGCCCTATCTACTGAGCCCAAATTCATGCTTCTGGATGAACCCTTTTCAGGGATCGATCCCATAGCAGTAGAAGACATCCAGAAGATCATCTATCGTTTGAAAGAGAAGAACTTAGGCATCCTAATCACCGACCATAATGTCAGGGAGACCCTATCCATTACCGACAGAGCTTATATCATGTGTGATGGGGAAATATTGAAATCCGGAACAGCTGAGTTTTTAGCCTCTGATCCAGAAGCAAGAAAGATATACTTGGGGGAGAAATTCAAATTAAACTAAAAATCTTGAGATACCGATAAATAAAATAGAAAAGAAACTTTGACAAAATCTTATTTTGTTGTTATCTTGAAATAGAAAGAAGATTGGGGGAGGGGTGAGGTGAGGAATTTTCATTGTGGTCATAAGGTTTAACAGGTGAAGAGATTATGAAACTCGACCTTCAAATGAAGCTCAAGCAGGTTCTGGCTCCACAACTTATTCAGTCCCTGCGACTTTTGCAGATGCCCCTCTTAAAACTGGAGCAGGTGATAAGGCAGGAGCTCTCCACAAATCCCTTATTAGAGGAGGTTGAGCCGACAGAAGAGAGAGAAGACGAAGCAAGCGTTCCGGAAAATGAAGAAGAGGTTCAACTTGATCCTCAATTGGATAAGATCAACTGGGATGATTACTTGGGCGACGAGGGTGAAATCCCCTTCAGAGAAGAGAAAGAGGAAGGGGAAAAAAAGTGGGAGAGGACTCCGGTTCTGGAGAAGACCCTATATGACCATCTGATAGAACAGCTTCACTTTTCCAGGTCAAATAAAGAAGAACTCAAAATCGGCGAATATATCATTGGGAACATAGACGAAAGCGGGTACCTTGTCTGTTCCACCGAAGAGATAGCCAGCGCCCTGGACGTTTCGCCGGAAAAGGTTTCAAAGGTGTTGTCTGTCATCCAGACTTTCGATCCATCCGGGGTGGGAGCAAAAGACTTAAGGGAGTCACTCTTGATTCAACTTAAGGAGAAGGGATTTGAAGATACCTTAGCCTACCGAATTGTTCGAGATCATATAAATGAGCTGGAGAAGAAAAGTCTTTCCCAACTCTCCAGGCTTCTGGGAATAAGTTTTGAGGAGGTCCAGAAAGCGATGGACTTCATAAAGACCTTAAATCCCAAGCCGGCCATGGGAAAATTCACCCGTGCAGCGACCCCGGTGGTGCCGGATCTCATCGTGGATAAGATCGGAGATGAGTTTGTGGTGTACCACAATGATAAAAATATGCCCAGATTAAGGATCAACCCCGCTTACAAGGATCTCTTAAGAAGGGATAAGGGGAAGTCATCGGAGACGAAAAACTACATCAAGGGAAAATTGGAGCAGGCCAAGTGGCTTTTAAATTCCATAAATCAAAGGCGTTCGACCATGATCAAGGTGATGGAAAAGATCGTGGAGGAGCAAAAAGACTTTTTCGAGAATGGACCTTCCTTCTTAAAACCTCTCACCATGGAGTCCATCGCAGAGAGGGTGGGGATGAATGTAGCCACCATTTCTCGAGTTTCAAATTCTAAATATGTGCAAACTCCCCGGGGGGTGTTCGAGATCAGGTATTTCTTCAACACCGGCATTTCAAAGGAAAATGGGGGAGAGCTATCCAAACGGAATGTCAAAAGAATAATTGAGGAACTCATCAAAAAGGAAGATCCAGCCAGACCCCTTTCTGATCAGGAGCTTTTTAATCTTCTGAAGAAAGAAGGGATAAATATCGCCCGTAGGACGGTAAGCAAATACAGAGAGGAACTTAAGATCCTGCCTGCTCGTTTCCGAAAAAGGATGGTGAAGGAAAACTCAAATAGCTCCTCGAAGGAGGCTGTCACCACTCCTTCATCGGACTCGTCCTGAAGGATTCACCGTGAGCGGATTCAATGCGAACTACTGCACCTTGAGGTCTGAATGCTGTTTTTAGAAGCCAACGCTTTGTTCGAACTCTGAATCCATAGAAAAAATCTTTAAGTAAAAAAAGAAAGCAAAATCCTTATCGGAAGCCATAGATTTTAAAAACAAACAGTATTTTGATAAATTTTGTCCATCTTTTAAGGATTTTTTCATAAAGATTAAAGGGTGCTTAAATTTCCTTTTCAACCCAAGATAGACTACTTTTTCTTCCTTAGGCTGAATTCAAACCCTTCAAAAAGGAGGTGCGGAAAAGTTCTGTTTCCCCGCCCTGGGTGGGGTTGGAGTGTTCACTTGACCCATTGATATTTCGTAAGCTATAAATAAAAATGAAAGGAGCGACCAATGCGGATCAGAACCACTGCTCGTCATTTCGATCTCACCGAGGATTTAAAAAGTTTTGCTGAAAAGCAGATCGGCAAACTGGGAAGGTATTTCAATCATATCATTGATTCCCATTTGATCTTGGACATGGAAAAATCGAGGATGACTGCGGAGCTGAAGGTGAAAGTTTACGGAACCGTTCTGACCAGCAAACACAGATCATTTGACATGTATGATTCTGTGGAAAAGGTTATAGACAAGATGGAGGTGCAGATCAAAAAATACAAAGCCAAACTTACAGACAAAAAAGCCAAAAAAGCTTCTGCTATAAAGGAGAAAATGATCTCAGACCAAAACAACCAAAGAATCTGAAAAGGTTCAAAAAAGGTGCCAAGTTCTGCCAAAGGTTGGAACAAAGCTGGGTTCATCATTTGACACCAAAAAAAGAAGGGAGTATTTTTTAAGTGGAAGTTGTCACAGTAGAAAAAATGTTCAAGGAGAGAAAGGAGGTTTTTGATCTCACTTTACTCACTAATGAAAATGGGCTTAAAAGAAGGATATTAAACAACGAAATCCACCGCCCGGGCTTGGCTTTGGCTGGATTTACCGAAAGATTTGCCAATAAGAGAACCCAGGTTTTGGGCGAAACCGAGATGACTTTCATCTCCGGGAGGGACCAAGATGGACGGAGAAGAGTCATCGAAAACATCTTTAAATTCGAGCTTCCTTGTATAATCATCACCAAAGGGATAAACTCTCCCCCTGAGCTCTTGGAGAAAGCAAATCAGAGAGGCGTTCCGGTCTTTTCCACCAGGCTTTCCACCACCGAATTCATCAATCGCCTAAGCGTCTATTTGGACGCCCTCTTTGCTCCCCATACCACCATACACGGGACCTTGGTCGACGTTTATGGGGTGGGTCTTCTATACATGGGAAAAAGTGGAGTGGGGAAAAGCGAATGTGCCTTAGATTTGGTGGAAAGAGGGCATAGATTGGTGGCGGATGATATGATCCAGATCATCAAGAAAGCTCCCGAAGTAATAGTCGGCACAGGCTCGGAACTTCTGGGACATCATATGGAGGTACGGGGAATTGGAATAATAGATATCGAGAAGCTTTTCGGCATCCGCGCCATAAGGATGCAAAAGAGAATTGAGGTACAAGTAAACCTGGTATATTGGGATGATCAGATAGAATTCGAGAGACTGGGGATTGAGGACAAATATACCACCATCTTGGGGGTAGAGATACCGGTGATTATGCTCCCTGTCTCGCCGGGCAAAAATATCACCGTCATCTCCGAGGTCATCGCCATGAACCACATGCTCAAAGTATATGGGCAGGACTCAGCCAAAGAATTCTCCAAAAGGCTCTCCGAGGAAATCTACAGAAGAAAAGTGATGGACGAGTATTTAGAAAGCGACATAGAATAGTGGTTCGGGCTGTCCGTCAACGGTATGAACCATACGGTTCATACCGTTGACCGCTCTTTAAGAGGTGAATCCCAAGAGAGGATAAAGAATTTTCCACATGATCGGTTGCGTCATTTTAACTCACGGAGATTTGTGCTTCGGCTTGAAAAATACCTTGGAGCAGATGATGGGAAAACAGGAAGGGCTTTCAGTCATATCTAACTTGGGAGTCGGAAAAGACCAAATATCTTTAAAATTAAAGAAGGCTATAAACGAGGACAGGTTTAAGCAAGGGGTGGTAATATTTGTGGATCTCTTCGGGTCAAGCTGTTGGCAGATCGCCAAAAATATTGCCTCTCAGCATCAAAATGTGGCGGTGCTCACCGGTGTAAATCTCCCCATGTTGGTAAAATTCTTTTCCAAAAGAAAAACGCTCCCTTTCGAGAAAATCGTATCTTTAGTAAAGGAGGAGGGGGGAAAAGGAATAAGAAGTTGAATCTTGGATGCCTATTATATTGTATAGAATCGACGAAAGACTGATTCATGGACAGGTGGTGGTGGGTTGGGGAAATAGCTTAAGACTGGATCGTATTGTTTTGGCAAATGATAAGGTTGCCTCCAACCCCTGGGAACGGGAACTTTACTTAGCTTGCGTTCCACCGGAGATAAAAGCCACCATCCACTCCGTGGATGAGGTAGTCAATCTGATTTTGCAGGATGGATTCAAATCTCAAGACACGGTTCGACAAGTTCACCGTCCTGAGCGAAGTCGTAGGACAGAATTCGTGAAAGAAAAAACGATCCTTTTGGTCAACTCTCCCTTTGATATTTTGAGAATGGTTGAGATGGGGGTGCAAATCGATTGGGTCAATGTGGGAGGACTGCATTCCAAACGCGGACGGAAGAAGATCCTGCCCTATTTGTATTTGTCCACCGAAGAAATCTCTGCTTTTAAAAGATTATTCCTTTTGGGAATTAGATGTGAATGCAGGGACATCCCCCTGGCCGAAAAGAAGGATCTTTCAGTCCTATTGGAAAAGTTGAGGTTGTAGACTCCGATGCGTATGCATTCATACGAATAATATTTCTGGAGTAGCCAGACTTGCCTCGCACCGAGGTGTCTGGCGTTTCTAATCTGCTAATGAAAAAAAATTAGCAAGGAATTGAGATGACGGGCAAGACCATTGAGTTGAGAGTTGGATTGGTAGTGGTATCAGCTATTGCCATTTTAGTGGTGGGCATAATCTGGGTAAAGGGGATCAGATTTAACCAGACCAAATACACCTACTCGGTCATCTTCCCCAATGTGGGAGCCTTGAAGGTTGGAGATCCGGTCTCTGTCTCCGGGGTAGAGAAAGGGAAGGTCAAAAAGATCCAACTTTATAAGGGGGATGTTTTGGTAACCCTCAATCTGGCTGCCGATGTGGTTTTAAAAAAGGATGCCAACTTCACGGTGAAGAATATAGGACTTATGGGAGAAAGGTTTGTGGATGTGCAAACCGGCTACTCAGATACCCTTCTGGATCTTTCCCAACCGGCCAGGGGACATTACGACACCGGCATCCCGGAGGTAATGGGAAAGGTGGGAGAGATGATAGATCAACTCAGTCGTTTGGTGGCAAACCTGGAAGAGGTGCTGGGAACCAAATGGTCGCGTGAGTCCATGATCGAGACCATAAGAAATTTAAAAAAAATCTCCCATGATCTGAATACGCTTTTGGATAGAAACAAAGGAAAATTTGACCAAACCATGGACGATCTATCCTATAGTTCTGCTGAGCTGAAGAAAATCATAGACCAGAACAAGGAAAAACTTCAAACCACCGTGGACAATTTCGAGCAGGCTTCGGTGAAACTGGATAACGTCACCACCACCTTGGACACCATCTCAGTTTCCCTCAAGAAACTTAGCTCCAAAATCGAAAGGGGGGAAGGGACTTTGGGCCAACTGGTCAATGACACCACATTATACGAGCAGATTAAGAAAACCACCCAACATGTCGATGATCTAATATTGGACATAAAGAAGAATCCGAAGAAGTATTTAAAAGTCACCGTGTTTTAATAGTGCTCTTCAGTTAGATCATGGTCGGGGGAAATTAAAAATTCAAAGATCAAAATTCAAGATTTCAATTCAAAGTTTAAAATCGATAAAAAATTCTGAAAAGATATTTTTTAATTTTGAGTTGTAATTTTTAATTTTTCTTTTTGAGTTTTTCATTTAATTCATACTGCTTCCCCCAAAAATAAAAATTGCAGAACTTTCGTTACATGAAAAAGCTAAAATTCGCCTTCGCCATCCACAATCATCAGCCCATCGGCAATTTCGAACATGTTTTCGAATCTGCCTACACTGGTTGCTATCTTCCCTTCTTGGAGATTTTGAAAAAACATCCGCATTTTAAAATATCGGTGCATTTCTCAGGAATCCTCCTTGAATGGATTTCCGATCATCATCCTGAGACCTTAGATAAGATCAGAGCTCTGGTGGAAAAAGGGCAGGTGGAGATGATGACCGGGGGATATTACGAGCCCATCCTTCCCGCCATTCCTGACTGCGACAAAATCGGACAAATTCAAAAGCTATCCCAATTCATCCAGGAAGAATTTAACACCAATCCCGTGGGGATGTGGCTGGCGGAAAGAGTTTGGGAACCCCATCTTCCCAAACCTATATCCGAAGCGGGAGTGAAATACACCATCGTGGACGATTCACATTTCAAATATTCCGGCTTATCCGAAGAGGAACTTTTGGGCTATTTTGTCACCGAAGAGTTGGGACATAGCTTAAATCTTTTCTCCTCTTCGAAATTTCTGCGCTACTCGGTTCCCTTCAAAGAGCCGGCCGAGACCATCAAATATTTCAGGAAAATCGCTTCAGAAGATGGTAACAACCTTATCGTGTATGGCGACGACGGTGAAAAATTCGGGGTCTGGCCCGAGACTTATAAACATTGCTACAAAGACAGATGGATTGAAAGATTCTTTGGAGAGATTGAAAAAAACAGGGATTGGATCGAGATGATCCATCTCAAAGATGCCTTGGAGATTCTTCCTCCCAAAGGAAGAGTTTATTTGCCCACCGCATCCTATCACGAGATGAACCAATGGTCCTTGCCTCCCAAAGCCTTTCAGGAATATGAGGAGTTTGAACATATTTTGAAGGATCAGAATCTATATGAGCGATTCGGCATCTTTGTGAGGGGTGGCTTGTGGCGGAATTTCTTGGCAAAATATCCTGAAGCAAATAACATGCATAAAAAGATGCTTCAAATTTCTGAGAAGATAAGAAACGTAAAATCGCCTAAGAAAGATGAGATCGAAAAAGCGAAGGATGAATTGTGGAAGGGACAATGCAACTGCCCCTTTTGGCATGGTGTCTTTGGAGGATTATATCTACCCCATCTCCGCTCCGCCATTTACAAGCATCTCATCGAAGCAGAGAAGATCATAGATAAGCTTGACCACCCTAAGAGAAATTGGATAGATCATCAAGTTTTGGATTTTGACAAAAATGGTCAAGATGAACTTTTGGTTCACACTCCGGTTTTTGGTCTCTACTTTTCCCTATCATCGGGGGGGAGCTTATTCGAACTCGATTTCAAACCCAAATCCCTAAATCTTTTGGATACTTTAACCAGAAGGGAGGAGGGCTATCACAAAAAGCTTTGGGAATTGAAGGAAAAATCTGAGGCCCAGGAAAGCGACCAGGTGGCAAGCATTCATGATCTGGTTCTGACCAAAGAAGAGGGCTTGGAGAAGTATTTGACCTATGACTGGTATAGACGCGGCTCTTTGATCGATCATTTTTTAGGTGAACACACCAAATTGGAGGATTTCTCCCGCTGCCAATACTCTGAGCAAGGCGACTTTGTGAATCGGCCTTATCTCCATAAGATTGAAAAAGTAAAGAGTGGTTTGAATGTAACTTTGTATCGGGATGGCTTCGTCTGGATTAATGATAAGAGAGTCCCAGTTACGGTGGCAAAAAAAATCCTTTTGAGACCTGATAGCTCTGAATTGGACATATCTTATCTCATAATAAATAATCACATCCATAGAGTGAACTTATGGTTTGGGGTGGAATTCAATTTTGCCACGTTCTCCGGGGACGATCGGAAAAGATTCTACTGCGTGGAGGATCGCCAGGCCAAAGGTAAGGCACTTGCGACCGCAGCCAATGCTGGAAAGGCTTCTGACTTTGGAATCACAGATGACCACCTGAAACTGGACATAAACTTCAAGCTCGACCAACCCTGCCAGCTATGGCATTTTCCCATCTATACTGTCTCCTTGTCCGAAGAGGGATTCGAGAAGGTATATCAAAGCTCGGTCCTCTTTCCCAACTGGAAACTCTCCTTAGAGCCGCAAGAAACCTGGGAAATTAAGATTATTAATAAAATTGCAGACTTGTAGTGCGAATATTCCTTCTACTCCAGGCGGGTGCTCCATGACGGATCTCAAGACACAGAATTTGTGCAGGCTTCCCCCGCCGTTCATTTCCGTTCTTGACGAACACCAACGGGAAGCAAGAGAGATTTTTCCTTATACCTTGAATTTGGCTGTCTTATGCAGTGAGGTACTAGAATTCAAGTGATATGCCAGCAACGATAGTCTGATCTGAGAAATGAAAATCAGACTTTCTCATCGTGAGTGGATCAAGATTATCGCAGCGCACTCCCAGATAGGGTCTGAGTCGAACTTCTTTGCTTGCATCCCAGAGTTGTTTTCCCATGCCACTTTCTTTTGAACCAGTAAAGAATTGGTATTCTAAGTAGGAAGACTGTGTCGATGTAGAATCTTGTTCCTCTTCTGAATCTTCTTTCTCCTCTTTTTTCTTTTTGTCCTTGTGAT
>Ga0111200_1009_pt1 | contig 15779 bp, 14 predicted proteins | sample DeeMarSWOR324_28_FD_80374 | JGI IMG/M metagenome (GOLD analysis project Ga0111200, IMG submission 80374) | candidate division Zixibacteria bacterium SM23_73
GTCGGGCGTTCGAGTCGCCCCGGGGGTATAAAATCCGTTAATGGTTGACGGTTCATGGTTCATTGTCAAAATCGAAAAACCGTAAACTGTGAACCGTGAACAGTGAACTGATTTTCGTGGTGGATGCAGCTCAGTCGGATAGAGCACCAGGTTGTGGCCCTGGTGGTCGGGGGTTCAAGTCCCCTCATCCACCCTTTTGAAATCTTGCGGATTCGTTGGAGTAGATTCTCTTCACGATGCCTTGGCATTTCCTAATGCCGACGCTAATTAGCTTGGTAACTCATTGATTTTCAAAATATTATTTGATTGCGTGGCCCCGCCTTTGGCAGGGCTGGCAAGCCATAAAGGCTTGCCTACGCATCTTCCCGAAGCATCTTGATATGCCACTCAAAGTAAAAAATGCTGAGTATGTCAAAAGTGTGTTCAACGTAGCTGATCTTCCCAAGAATCGTTTACCGGAGATTGCCTTTGCAGGCAGGTCCAATGTGGGGAAGTCCTCTGTTTTGAACAAACTGGCGAATATAAAAAACTTGGCGAAAATCAGCTCTACCCCTGGCAAGACCAGGCAGATAAATTTCTTCCTGATAAATAGGAATCTTTATTTTGTGGATCTGCCCGGATATGGCTATGCCAAGGTATCAAAATCGATCAAGGAAAGCTGGGGAAGATTGGTTGAAGAATACCTGAAAAAAAGCCAGAATTTAAAAGGTGTGGTTCTATTAATAGACGCAAGGCACGAGCCTTTTGAAGCAGACCTGCAACTTACCGAATGGCTCGATTTTTATCAAAGGGAAAAGCTTGTGGTTTTGACCAAGATAGATAAACTGTCCAGATCAGCATTGCTTATTAATGTCAAAAACACCTCAAAGATTTTGAACTTAAATTCCGATTCTTTGGTCTTATTCTCTGCCAAAACCGGAGAGGGAAAAGAAAAGATTTTGAATTGGATTTCTGGTTTGCTTGAAGGAGATGGAGGCCGGGTTTCCGTTCTCCCGCCAAAGGCGGGATCAGGATGAATCCATATGGATATCCGACAAAAGAACTAAAGGAGAAAGAAATGCCAAATAGAGTGGTGGTAGGAACACAATGGGGAGATGAGGGTAAGGGAAAGATCGTTGATATCTTGACAGAAGAGGCGGATATAGTGGCACGCTTTTCCGGAGGCGCCAATGCTGGTCACACCGTGGTGATCGACGATCAAACATTCATCCTGCATTTGATTCCCACCGGGATATTACATCCAGATAAAATCTGTGTGATCGGAAACGGGGTGGTGGTCGATTTAGAGCATCTGTTCTATGAATTGGATGAATTGAGGAAAAGAAATATTACGTTTCAAGATAGACTCTTGGTCTCACAAAGTGCCCATCTGGTTATGCCCTATCATAAGGTAATCGAAAGATTAGAAGAGGAAGCCCGAGGAAGAAACAAAATCGCCCCCACTGGAAAGGGAATCGGACCAGCATACAGAGATAAAATTGTCAGATGCGGAATAAGGGTTATAGATATTTCTAATCAGAATCTATTTAAGCAAAGAGTTGAGTGGAATCTGAAGACCCAAAATGATTTTCTAAAAAAACTAAGCAGAAAAGAATTGATTTCCTTGAAAAAAGAGAGTTTGGATGTTTCAAAATTCAGAAGAAGGATAAAACCTTTTGTTTCCGATACCGGCTTGTTCTTAAATGAAGCCACAAAAGAGGGCAAAAACATTTTGTTTGAAGGAGCACAAGGAGCTTTGTTGGATATTGATTTTGGGACCTATCCTTTTTGCACGTCGTCCAATACCACTGTTGGTGCGGTATGTACCGGATTGGGTGTACCTCCCACATGTATCGATGAAGTAATCGGTGTCACCAAAGCTTACACCACCCGAGTAGGCAATGGACCTCTTCTGACCGAGCAACAAAATGAGGTGGGGAGACTTTTGCAAAAGGGAGGAAACGAATTTGGTGCCACCACCGGCAGACCCAGAAGATGCGGATGGTTGGATTTGGTGATACTGAGATATTCATTCAGGATCAATGGAATAACCAAAATCGCCTTGACCAAATTAGATGTTTTGGACCTTTTCGATAAAATCAAAGTGTGTGTAGGGTATAAGTATAAAAACAAATTAATGACGGAATTTACCCCGGATTTGAGCATATTAGAGAACTGTAAACCGGTTTATGAAGAACTTCCGGGCTGGCAAAAAGAAACGCACGGTATAACTGATTTTAAAGATTTACCGGATAAGGCAAAAAAATATCTGGATTACATCACCGAAAAATTGGAGATTCCCATTTTCTTAATTTCCACTGGCTCAAAAAGAGACCAGATCATATTCTTGTAAGTTATCATCGGTGAATTTCTTTTCGTTGGTAACGGACACCTTGTCCGTTCTCCCGCCAAAGGCGGGATCAGGATGAATCCTTCGGGGCAAACCCTCAGGACAAGTCCGTTACCATAAAGCGTCACAGACAAGGGTCCCCCGTAGGCGGGGTTCATCCTGAAGGGATTCACCCTGAAGGGATTCACCCTGAAGGGCTCCCAGCCCCGCAAAAACGACCTTTTCAGATTAGGATAAACAAATTCTTGACATTTAAAATTGCATCTTTATATTTTGATCATGTTTTTACGGGAATTTCAAAAATCATAAATAGAATTTGTCCGGACTTCGTCCTGCCTTCGGGTCGAAGGCAGGCTTCACCCTGAAGAAAGGAGGTGGGCAAAAAAAAGATTGATGCTTTAGCAAACCTTGTTTTAAAAACTTTTTAAATCAAAGGAGTGGTCATGAAAAGGATTTCTATTCTTGTTTTAGTATCTTTGTTTTTTATTTGCGGCTGTGCCAAAAAGGAGGAGGTTAAGACTGAAAAAGTCGAAGAGAAAGCTGAGGAAATTATCACACCGGAAACTGCCGAAAAAGAAATTTCAAAGGAGCCGATAGTTCGCGAAAAAAATCCTATCGTGGTGATGGAAACTAATCACGGCACCATTGAGATTGAACTTTATTGGAAGGAATCACCCAAGACCGCGGAGAATTTTTTAAGACTGGTTACCAGTGGATTCTATGATAGGTTGACCTTCCATCGCATTGTGCCAAACTTTGTGATTCAGGGTGGTGATCCCCTGGGTAATGGCACTGGTGGTCCGGGTTATGCCATTCCAGATGAACCCACCACCAAGAAACATGTGAGGGGCGCTTTGAGCATGGCGAAATCAGGGCCCAATACTGCGGGGAGTCAATTTTTTATCTGCCTCAGAGATACTCCTCACCTGGACAAGGATTTCACCGCATTTGCTCATGTGATAAAGGGTATGGACGTGGTGGATAAAATCGCACAGGTTCCTACAGGTCCGAGAGATATGCCAAAAGAGAAAGTGGTAATGATTAAAGTATACGAGAAGACCGAATAGAAAGATTTCTTGCATGAGAGCCCCGCCAATGGTTCGACAAGCTCACCATAAATGGCGGGGCTTTCTTTTGAATGCTTTCAGAATAGAGGAGGGATGTTTCTCAAATTGTCAAGATGCTTCGCATGATCATCGAAGCTAAAGGACGTCGGCATTTCCAAAGCTGACGTATAATGATAGAGTAAGGAGGAGAAAACCATGGAAAAGATGATTGCCGTTTGTGGACTTGTTTGCACCGAATGCCCAGCATTTATTGCGACCCAGAAGGAGAGTGATGAGGAGAGAAAAAAAGTGGCTGAGATGTGGTCCAAAGAGTTCAAAGTGGAGCTCAAACCTGAGGACATTAACTGCGATGGGTGTATCGCCGATAGTGAAAGACTTTTTAGCCACACTCAGGTTTGTGAAATAAGAAAATGTGGATTGGACAAGAAAGTTAAAAATTGCGCCCATTGCGAAGAATATACATGTGAAAAGCTAACAGACTTTTTCAAAATGGCCCCCGAGGCGAAGACTACTCTCGATGAAATAAGAAAGAATCGGTAGTGTTTTCAATTTCAGAAAACGTTTGATTAGCTGATGCTTCGACAATAGTTCGTGGGGCGGGCACGCTTGCCCGCCCAATTAATGTGGGGCTGGTCGTGCCTTAGGCAGATCCCGCCTACGAATATAATATAACCTGTAGATGATTTTCAATTCGTAAGAAGGTAGACTTTTCATTTCTGTTGACTTTGGTTAAAATGTGGACGCCATGAATGGCGCCCTTACACTTGCGGGGATCTGATTTATCAAACCCGATCTAAACATCCTTTCGAATAACCCCTTGCAAAACCATTACTTCTTCTTTATACTAAACACAAAACCCGTAATGAAGAGCCGGCTTTTAACATAACAAAGAATGCCTAGTTCATCACAAACTCACGATCAAGCAAACGTTTCCTTAGGTTATCTTTTTTCCGGCATGTCTGCCCTCTTCGCCTCGGTGGCAATCGTGGCCGGCAAATGGACGCTTCAAGGCATTTCCCCACTCGCATTGAATGCTCTGGTTTTTCCAATAGGTTCAGTTGTCTTAGGTCTAACCATAATTCCACAAAACCGATGGAAACGCGTCTTTGCCCTGAATCGAAAAGCATGGGCTTGGACTCTAACCTTTACGGTCCTCGCTTTCGTGGCGATCTGGACTTACTGGATCGGGATAAAGATGATGGATCCCACCTTAGCCTCATTTCTCAACCGCACAGAAACCCTGGTTACAATCTTTTTAGGCTTTGTAATTTTAGGCGAACGGTTTTCGAAAAGGGAGGGATTGGGAGCTATCCTGGTATTAGTAGGAATCGTGTTGATGAAGTTTACGCTCAGAGTGGAATATTCTACCGGCTTTTGGGTGGTGCTGTTCAGTGCGATCTGCTTTGGCACCGCGGAGTTTATTGCCAAAATCGCTGTCCGCTATGTCGATCCTTTGACTTTGAGTTTCGTGCGAAACCTGGTCAGTGCTATGATGTTCTGGGTTGCGGTAGCATTTGTGGGAACTTCTTTTTCCGGAGTGGGTTCAGTATTCTGGGGCGTAATAATAATTGCCATTATGGGACCGATCCTAACCCGCCCGATTTATCTTGCCGCTTTAAAACATATCGAAGTATCCAAGGTTGCCCTGATTAACCAGAGCCAGCCCGTTTTCGTAGCGATCATGGCGCTTGTTGCTCTCAACCAGACGCCTGCACCACGGGAAATCATAGGGGGATTATTTGTTATCGGAGGTTGTCTGGTAATCATCTTAGGTAGAAAGAAGGCAGTGACAAAGGCTTGATTCTTTTCGACGCTTCGGGAATAGTCTCAAGATTCCGCCAAGAGCTGGATAATTGCTGAAGGCTCTAAAAGGTCAGCATTGACATTTCCTTCAGGATGAATACCTTGGCACGAGCCCTAATGCCGACGCATCATGATAACTGAACGATAGTCTACTTTCTTAAATTCCTTTTAATCCTGACAATCCTAAACAAAAGAGGATAATGGTAGAAGGACGTCGCCGGTTCTGTGTCTTGTTTAACAAAGCCAGCGTGTCCAATTAATCGACGTCAATCGGCTCTTGCAAGAGCCTCTGGCGAGCTTGGCTTACATAGGACCTCAGCTTTTGTGAGAGGACGGCTTTGTTGAGAAAAGCGGAAATCTCGGGGTCCTTAAGCAGAGCAATACAGCCTTCGCAAGGGCAGTCCGTGTAGTACCCCTCAGGAAGCGAGGACTTCGGACCACGTGCTTCCACAAGACGGTGCCAGAACCGTGGTCCCCAAATCCGAAGACCATGAAGAACGGGATTATTTTGGCTGTCATCAAATATCTCGGCGAGCGATCTTTCCCTCAGGGAACCCAAAAATAGCGGATTGTTTTTGCGGGGCAGATTGATGATTGGACCAACGCACGCTATTATGTCACCGTTGGGAAGTATATAGGGCACGGTGGCAAACAGACAGGGAATCTCGCTGGGTGGTTTATCCATGGCAGACTCGTCGCAGAAATCAGCTTGACTCTCCCCCCTACCAGAAGGAAAGACCCGCGTGGCACGAATCGATTCTCGGGGTGCAAAGCTGAGGATTTGCTGCACCAATGGTCTCGTTTGCTCAAGTACATTCGGCTCGCAGGCCAGCGTGATGTCGCAACGAATACCCAGATCCCGACATGTCTCAAATACGCGCGCGACGTTCTCAACGGGTATATACTCTGCATGGTAAACATCAGTGCTTATGCTGACATCGCTGGGTTGAAGTTGGACGAGCAGAGAGCGCGTTTTCTGCTTCGACTTCGCCCAGAAACCATTGGTCATAATAGTATGTGTTAGGCCAAGTTGGCGGGCCGTATGGGCTAATTTCAGTAGTTTGTCCCAGCAGTAGAAGGGCTCACCTCCCGTGAACCCGATTGATTTAATATGCCCATTGCCATAGGACACAATCTGATGAAGCCAGTCGATAGCTTCGTTTAAGTCCACTTCCTCGGTTCGATGTGGGCCTGCACCGACCATGCAATGGCGACAGCAGATTGTGCAACGAAACGTCAGGAATAAGCCTACTTGGGAAAGAAAAGGCGGTTCGACGAACTCGCCATTGTCTGAGGAAGTGGCGCGGTCCTGGGGAGATCGCACCACTTCCTCGTTTCGATTTTTCTCGACCATCACGGTGTAAAAGCCTCAATGGCTTCTTCCATAGCTTCTTCTATGCTGAAGATTGAGGTCAGCTCGCTATGGGGAATGAAGCGACGTCTTCCCATCCTGTCGACCGGGGTGAGTTTGCCTCCCCAAGGCGACCACCAGTCGGGAATCTTAATGCCGGCAGGAGGTTCGACGACGATCTCGACAAACTCTTTGGGAAACTTTTTGAGGATCTGGATATCCTTTTCCGCGATCTTAACCACAATTCTCGGCAAACCACGGAGGGCACACGTTTTGGAGCCGTAGGAAACCAACTCGGCACCGGTGCCTGGATCCGGGCTGTGACCCAGGGATTTGATTTTCTGAATAGCACCGGCGACAGTTCGACCGTATCCACCGCAGAGGTATTCGAAGAACTCCACCGCTGCCGGATCGCCATGGGCCAGTGAGGCATTCCGCGTCCAGCCTGTATAGCAGCCAACGCCGAAATCCAGAAACGCGTCGATCAGATCGTCCTGTCCCTTGGGGTCGCCGCCGTGGCAAACCAATAGGTGCATCAAAGTGTTCGGGAAATTCGTTGAAGCCAGATGGTGGCGGACAAACTCCTCATTAAAGGCGTAGGCGTACTTCGGACCCCAGTTTGTGCCGACATAGAACACGTCGATTCCGTTGTAACCGCTGGCGGCCGGGCTTGGATAGGTATCATAGAAGGGACGTACCATGATGTGAATCTTGTCGTTGCCATCTACTACAAGCACACCACCATGCGACCGGATGAAAATGGTGCCGTATTTGTTGCTTTCAATGGTCTCCAGGTGCGCCAGGTTACCATCATTGCCGAGCATTTTATCGACGGTGTAGCCGGCGCCCTTGAGCGCGCTCTCAATGGAGTCCGTTGTCGATTCCGGGGGCCAATCATCGTACAGCGGGTCAAACAGAAGAGCTTTTCTTGTTCCCGGCGTGTTTGGGATTTTCACCCACTCCCAACTGGGTCGCCAAGGTAGACGCTCGATCGGTTGCGCGATATTGATGTGGGAAAGGTAACCTTGGCAATCACCTTCGCCGCCATAGTGTTTTAGACGGTCAAGAAGAATGCCCACTCGAGTGGAATCCTCAAACTCAACTGTGATCGTGTTACGACCTCTTAGCGTTGCCTTAGTTACTCCTGGCTGGCTTTCAAGCCAGTACTTCAGGTCGACAGAATACTTGTCAATTCCTATACCTTCGGCACTGTAGGTTTCCAGTTTCGCGTAGGCGCCTTTCAAAATTTTGTCTTTCTTTTCTGCAGAGAGTTTTTCTGCCATGGTATCTTCTCCTTCCTTTACTTTTTTGGTTGATAAAATTGATTACTTACTCACATCACATCTCCAGATATTTCACCTCCTTCCTTTAAATTAAGAATCAGACATAACCACCCATTATTTGCATGTCTTTCACTGCATGAGATGTTAAGGAAAACTTGGTTCTATCTGAACTGCCAGCAGCTGCAATTTAACCGCCCGGTGGTAATCTTCTCCTGATTCCAGTGATTCAATCCAGCCACTGCCATGCCGTTTTCCGCCCCCATCTCAGGGTGGATTTGGCTTTTTTATGGGACTGGACATAAAAGTCTCCCCATGAGAAATGTTTAGTCCTGCAAATTCGAGAGATAGGAACTTAATTAAAGTCTTAACCGAAAGAATAATTGTTGCTTTGTTTTTGAATCTTCAGTGTCAGCCATACTCAAAGATGATTGATAAAAAGCCACGTAACTTCTAATTAGATTGCAGGCTATTGTCTAACCCTCTTTCAATTTCTACAAATATGATAATATAAGTCATAAATATTGTCAAGAAATAATTTGGAGAAAATATGTCAAACCAAATTACTAGAGGAAAGTTCGAAATCAAATACAATTACAACCAGACAGTAAAAGAACAAAAGAAACTTATGTATTTTTCTTGATGCTTTAGCAATGGAGTCAAGATCCCGCCAAAGGCATGTCCGTAGGTCACACCAGAGGCGGGAGAATTGCCGAAGCTTTCAAAGAGTGGGCAACGGCATTTTCTTTCCTTCAACCCTGAGGTCTCAGGACCGAAGGGCAGGATGAATCCTAATGCCGATGTATCGTGAGCCCAATGAATTGGGCAACTACAATTTGATACTGCAATATAGGAACCTAAAATTTGACTTTAGCGTTTTTCAGATACCTTCCTTGCCTCGCAATCTATTAACTCCCTGGATTCAATTTCTGATGTTTTCTTCTTGTTATTTCATACAAAAGGATTCCGCCGGCCACTGAGGCGTTTAATGATTCGGCTTTGCCATAAGTGGGGATTCGGATTATTGCATCTGAAAGGTTAAGCAGTTTTTTATTTAGACCTTTGGCTTCGCTTCCGATCAAAAGGCAAATCTTTTCCGCAGGACCCATAGGACCGAAATAATCCAATTTGTCCAAATCTTCTCCCTCTTTTGCATCTGTCCCAAAGATTTTAAAATTCCACCTTTTTAACCCGGGAATGGTCTTTTCTAAATCAACGTCATCAGAAATCGGCAGATGAAAGATCGACCCCATGGTGGAGCGAACAACCTTGGGATTATACAATTCCGCACTATCACATGATAACATCACCCCATCTATTCCAAATGCGTCTGCAGTTCTTATCAAAGTGCCTACATTTCCGGGATTTCTGATTGCATCTAAAGCTAAGATTATATTGAAACCTTTTGGCCAAACTTTGTCCAGGGAAAAGTTTTTGATCTTGACCACACCGATGATTCCTTGGGGAGTCACCGTGTCCGAAAGTTTTTTTACTGCTTCATTTTTTACCGGAATGGTTTTGACGTTTTTTCTTTGAAATTTCTGCAAGAGCTTTTTCCCGCCTAATAATTCTCGAAATGAACTTGTGAAAAGAACCGATTCTGTTTCCCAATTTGAATTCGCCATTTCCTCACAAAGATGTAATCCTTCAATTAAAAATTTTCCCTGGGTCTTTCGTCCCTTCTTAGTCTTAAGTTTGGCGAGCTCTTTTAGTTTTTCTTTGGAAAGCATAGCAAGTAGGTCGGGCTGGCGTAGGTTGCCCAACAAAAACGATTGTGGAGAAACCTACCTACTTCATCAAATTTCTTATTTTTTTGCTTATTCCCTCAATTGGATGCGAGGAATGAGTTCTCTTCATTTTGACATAATTCTTCATTCCACTTTCACATTCTTTTATCCATCTTTTGGCAAACGATCCATCTTCGATCTCTTTTAAGATTTTTTTCATTTCCTTCTTTACTCGATCATTGATTACTCTCTTCCCAGCAAGATATGAACCATATTCAGCGGTTTTGCTGATTCTGTCGAACATCCCGGTTATTCCGTGGGACTTGATGGTATCAACAATGAAATCCAATTGATGGGCACATTCCAGATACGCATTCTCCGGAGAAAGGCCTGATTCCACTAAGACCTCAAACCCAGCTTTCAAAAGCTCGGTCAATCCTCCGCACAAGATTGCCTGTTCTCCAAAAATATCGCCGATGGCCTCATCTCTAAAAGTCGTCTCGATAACGCCTGCTCTGGTACATCCAATAGCTTTGGCGTACGCCAAAGCTTTCTTTTTGGCCCTCCCACTGTAGTCTTGTTCAACTGCAACAAAACACGGCACCCCCTTTTTTTCTAAGTAAAACTGTCTCACCACCTCTCCGGGAGCATGAGGAGCGACCATGATCACATCCACATCTTCTGGAAGAAGTATGAGTTTGAAATATATCGAGAATCCGCAGGCAAAAAGCAAAGTCTTGCTTGCGGATAAGTTTTTCTTCAGGTGGTCATCATAAATCTTCTTATGCAGATGGTCAGGTGCTAAGACCGAAATGATTTGTCCCAACCCTGCCGCCTCGTCGGTGGGATAAACTTCAAAGCCATCTTTTTGGGCGGCTTTTACGCTTTTGCTCTTTTTGGACAAACCAACTATTACCTTGAGTCCGCTATCTTTCAAATTTAAAGCCTGTGCTCTTCCCTGACTCCCATAGCCGATGATGGCAATGGGTATTCCTTTTAAGTATCTCAAATCCGCATCTTTATCTCTGTATATTTTCAAAATCAGTTTACCTTTCAATTATATGTTTATCGTTATCGGTTTTGGTTTCGGCCACGTATCGTTTATCGTCTTTCAGTTTCGTCTATCGTATTTTAGACGGCAAACGACTGACGATGACTTTTAAGCCGATACGTAACCGCAACCTTTTAGAACGAAACCCATAACTTCATTATTTCTTTGCTTTTATCAGAAGTATCGTTCCCAAGATGGCAAAGAGGATGTTGGCGCTCCAGGCGGCCAAGGCGGGTGATAACGTTCCGTTGTATCCCAGAATCAAAGCTCCTTTTATGACCACATAAGAGCAGAAGGCTATGAATAAAGTTAGTGCCACACCAACTGCCATACCGCTGCGACGAGGATTGGCCGCAATGGGCGCGCCAAAAAGCACGATGATGAAATTAATAAGAGGATAGGAAATCTTTGAATTCAAATCGGTAAGTTCCCTTGAAATCTCGGCGCCAGCACTTTTTCTAATCTTTACATATTGGGCCAGCTCAAAATATCCCATTTCTTCGGGATCTTTTGGACGTTCTGCAAAAGCTTCAGGTTTTACTTTCATGTCCGCACGAAAAAGTTTGCCAAAGGTCCGATATTCTTCCCCTTGAGGCTGGGTCAAAGAATCGGAGAAGATTCGCTCCCTGCCATTCTCAAACAACCAACCATTCTCTTTCCAACTCATCTTTTTTGCTTCTATCTGTTCTTCGAGTCTGTTCTTGGTAATTCTCTGGACCAAAACACCATTTCCCGTTTTTGTTTTGATATTGTAATCCCCCAAATAGAATATCCTTCCATCCTCACCCTGGACGAATACATTGCGTCTAAGGATGTTTTTCTCCTTGATTTCTCGGCCGATCTCAAAACTTCTGATTTCTCCTTTCCTCTTGTTAGCCACGGGGACCACGATTTCCCCAAAAGCCATTGTCAAAAAGCTGATTGCAATTGATAAAGTCAGGAGAGGCAAAAGAATTCGATAAAGGCTGATACCTGCCGTCTTAATGGCGAGGAGCTCGTTGTGTCTGGCTAACTGCCCCACCGAAAAGATGCAGGCGAGCAGAACAGCTACCGGGATAGTTAGCCCAATCATATAAGGAGACCAAAAAAGGTAATATTTGATTACTGAAAACGCAGAAGCATGTTTATCTATAAAAGTATCAATATGCTCAACCAGATCAACGATCAATGCAGTTAACCACACACCAAATAAACTGAAGATCAGGGCGAATACGAACATTCGAATGAAGTATCGATCCAGTATGCGCATTTGAATCTTCACATCCTTAAACCTCGAACAACTTTATTCTTGTGTTTTTCTAAATCTTTTTGGTATAAATTTCTCCGTCCACTTCCAAGAGATGAAGGTCGTCTCTTTAGCGGATTTAACCAAGATATAAATTCCTGTTCCCCCGATTAAGATATTGGCGGACCACATGGCCCAAAAGGGGGAAATGAGTTGGCGGTCGGCCAATTCTTCTCCTCCGATCAAGAATGCCCAGTAGAGAATAAAAAATCCCAGACTCAGTGCCAGTCCAATGAACACACCTCCCTTTCTGGCCATGATTCCCAGAGGTGCTCCCACCAGGATGAAGACCACACATGCGACTGGCAGAGCATATTTTTTGTGAATCTCCACCGATAAACTACTTATCTGCCTTTTTTGACTGTGGATATTTTGTCCTTCTCCGGAGAGTTGGCTAAAGAGATTCCGGTTTTTTTTGATCAGATATTCGATAGCCGCCTTTTTTTCTATGGGGGGTTGACTTTTTGAATAAATGTTTTTTTTCTCTTTAAACGCACGGGCTACAGCCAAATTCACCGCCCTTATAATTTGGCTTTGCGATGCCTTTATGTTTGCTTCTAATTGTTTGACATCTTTAAGCATCTGATTTGCGCTTTTTTCCCGATCGGTACGGTATGCGGAGGTAGTGCGCACCAATTTGTCCCCCACATCACGAATGTAGATGATCTGTTTATTGAAGCTCACCCGTCGATACTTATGGGGATCCGTTTCATCGGTTTCATGAATTTCCCCGTTGGAAAGATGAAAAATAAGAGTACTGCCATCCAGGCTGAATTCAACCTTGCCCTTTTCAGCGATGATGGTGCGAGGAAGACGCCGGTCCTTTTGATCGTATATGGTGATACCCTCCACATCGGAGGAACGTGGATCCACCTTCTTTATCAGGATATGATACCCGGGAATTTCGTCTATAAAGACATTTTCCTTAAGGTTTACGGTGGGACGCTTTTGATGTATATCTGCCATCAAAAGACGAGCTTGATGGTTGGCTTCGGGCAAGACCTGGTTGTTGAAGGCCACCATCCCAAAGGCAACAAAAAGAGAAGCCACCAGAGCCGGCATGACCACTCTGTAAAGGCTCACCCCACTTGCCTTAAGGGCGGTGATCTCATTGTCCTGCGAAAGCCTTCCAAAAGCCATCAAGGTGGAGACCAAAACCGCCATGGGAACCGCCAAAGCCGCCATCCAGGCTAAATTCAGAACAAATACCTGTAAGATGATAAAGGCGTTTAAACCTTTGCCGATGACCATATTTAACACTTCTAAGATGAAATCCATGATCAAAATAAAAAAGATCACAAAAAGTCCAAAGAAAAAAGGCCCCACGTGTTCTTTGAAAATGTAACCATATAATATTTTCATGTTTATCATCCTTGAATGACAATATAAATTCAATATATAATTTTCACAAGCATTTTTATCCTTGACTTTGATCGACCCCATGCGGTATATTATTTACTCGTAAATTCTGGCTTTGGCTTGAGCTGAGATTGTCGAACTATTTGAATATGGAATATTGAATCTTTGGGAGAAGGAGGATGAAAACTTTGTTTGTCAAAGATCTGAAGCCGGGCTTGGAGGTGACCGAATTTTTTGTGCTGCGGAAAAAAGAACTCAAGGAATATGATGGACAAAGGTTTTTAAAACTGGAGTTAGGGGATAGGTCGGGAAGGATTGATGGAATCGTATGGGAAAATACAGACCAATTATATGATAAAGCTGAAGTAGGGGAGATTGTGAAGGTGAAAGGTTGGGTGAGCACCTATAAAGAGACGCCTCAGATTAAGGTGGATAAGATAAGAAAGGCAAAGGAGGAAGAGATCGATCTGGTCGATTTCTTACCCCAGTCAGAAAAAGACTTCAACTTGCTTTATGATGATTTCAAAAACATCGTTCGAACCATTAAAAATTCTTACCTGAAAAGATTGTTGGATCTTCTTTTGGAAGATTCTTCTTTGATGGAAAAATTCAAGCATGCCCCAGGCGGCAAACTGTGGCATCATGCTAGAGTTGGCGGGCTTTTGGAGCACACTCTGAGGGTCGTTGCCGTCTGTGAGAGGGCGGCGGAGATGTATGATTTGGTGGATCGAGATCTTTTGATCACCGGGGCTTTGGTACATGACATCGGGAAGGTCGACTCTTATTCTGCTGGTGGATTTTTCGATTACACCGATGAAGGACGACTTTTGGGTCATATAGTCTCCGGGGATGAGCTGATCGACAGAAAGATTCAAAAGATCACAGACTTTCCCCGGGATTTAGCTCTTAAGCTTAAGCATTTGATTTTGTCCCATCAGGGACAATTGGAGTTTGCCTCGCCTGTGGTTCCCAAAACCATCGAGGCGATAATTTTGCATTATGCGGATGAGTTGGATGCCAAGGCAGATGCCTTTTCTCACATAATTAAAACTCAGAAAATCAAAGGGAAAAAATGGAGCGACTGGGTACATCTGATTAATAGATTTATCTATTTAGGAGAGGATGAAGAAGAAGAAAAGTGAAAATTAAAAATTTAGGGTTTGTCCCAAAAGTATGTGATAGAGAGAATGTTTGACATTGAAAAACAAGGGAAGAATGATTTTTCGAGGCTCGTTTGACGGTGACGAAATTCGTATGAATGCTTCGCACTGGTTTCGAGGCTCGAAGCTCGGTGGTTGAAGCTGGAAGATTGAATCCCAATAGCTAAGAAATTTCGTGCATCGAGCTTCAAAAAAACGAGCTTCGCCAACGACAAACGATAAAGGTTAATCAATTGGAAATTTCACTTCAGAATTAAAAACTCAAGGGATTGCAATCTTGAATTTTACATTTTAGATTTCTATTTTGGAGGTATAATGGGCTTTCTTGATTTGATCTCCAATGATATTGGAATAGATTTAGGAACTGCGAATACGTTGGTCTTTGTGAGGGGGCAGGGGATTGTGTTAAATGAACCTTCGGTGGTAGCCATCGAGGTGGCTTCTAAAAAAGTTTTAGCTGTTGGGGCTGAAGCCAAGGAAATGATAGGTAGAACCCCAGGAGAGATAATGTCCATAAGACCCCTAAAGGATGGAGTGATAGCCGACTTTGAAATTACCGAAAAACTTTTGTCGAATTTCATTCGACGTGTGGTGAAGCACCGATACCTGATGAAGCCCCGGATCGTCATTTCCGTTCCTTCAGGGATAACCGAGGTGGAAAAGAGGGCGGTGCGGGATTCAGCTGAGAATGCGGGAGCAAGGGAGGTCTTTTTGATCCAGGAACCCATGGCCGCTGCAATCGGGGTGGGATTGCCGGTTCATCTCCCTTCCGGTACCATGGTCATCGACGTGGGTGGAGGAACCTCAGAGATAGCGGTGATAGCCTTGAATGGCATCGTCAACAACATCTCCATTCGCATCGGTGGCGATGAGATGGATGAGGCCATAACGCTTTATTTGAAGAAGAATTATAATCTTCTGATCGGAGAAAGGACAGCGGAAGAGATCAAAATAAAGATCGGCTCTGCCTTTCCTCTGGATGAGGAGGAAAGCATGGAGATAAAAGGAAGGGATCTGGTGGCAGGAATCCCTAAGACCATGAAGATAAGCTCGGTGCAGGTCCGGGAAGCTTTGAGCGAACCGGTGGATGCCATCATCGAGGCGGTAAGGCAGGCTTTGGAAGAAACCCCACCGGAACTGGCCGCAGATATTCTGGACAAGGGCATAATCGTCACCGGAGGTGGAGCCCTTCTGAAAGGAATGGACAGAAGGTTAAGGGAGGAAACCAATCTTGCCATAAATGTGGCAGAAGACCCTTTGACCTGTGTGGTCAAAGGAACAGGGAAAGTTTTGGAAGACATGAGCCATTTTTCAAAGGTCTTGATAAAAAGCAAAAGGGACTAAATCGGTCACAGTTCATAATTAGA
>Ga0111200_1012_pt1 | contig 15334 bp, 12 predicted proteins | sample DeeMarSWOR324_28_FD_80374 | JGI IMG/M metagenome (GOLD analysis project Ga0111200, IMG submission 80374) | candidate division Zixibacteria bacterium SM23_73
CGCCTTTATTCTCCTAAAAGGGATCTTTCGTGTCCTTCCCTTTTCTTCTCCGTCCAGAATATCCGAATGGAAAAGCTCATCGATATCCCAGCAGATGAATCCCTTGAAAGTCTCTCCGTGTCTTGTCTCCACCTGTCCATAAAGCCGACGTTCTTCTCTGCCTGTCACTTCACATTCCTTAAATTCGATTTCATCCAGATCGCCCCAGTCCAAGATAATCTCCCCTTCTTCAAAATCGTCGATCACGATTTCTCTTATCCCTGAGCCCACATCGGTGCTGTACCCGTAGAACATCACTTTCTCCCCACTTTTCAGGTGGAGGATAGCTCTATTCCGGGAACGTCTTTCCAATAAGCGAATGTGGCCGAATTTGACTCCGCAACTGGCTTTACTCTCCTCTGAGCCCTCATCCCAATTTATTCTTATTCCAAAGATCTCAATATGTCTTTCCTTGCGCCGACTTTCGTGCCTGCCCTCACGCTCTTTGGTGGCATCCAAAATGTCATCCCAGAATGCCTCGTTTTTATCCCAACGGATGGGTCCCTCAAAAGTGTCACCATCTCTGGTATGGATCACCCCACAGATTCTTCCCTGCTCGGCGTAAATAAGCGAAGCGGAAAGAACAATAAAGAGAGCTGTTAGAAAGACGGTGAGAAAATTGATCTTTTTCATTTTTTACCTCCTCTGACTAATTTGAACCAGATTTAGAACTTATTCGGAAAATGAATAATTTTTGAAATATTTTGTAGAGATCGGAACAACAACATCTTATCCACAAAAAATCTTTGAAATCCAAGGACCATTTCTTAATATATCCTTTACAAAGATTTCTACGTTAGCAAGAAACTAAAGTTTCCTTTTCTTAAAGCTTTATTCAAATGATTGGTGCGGCAGAATGGTATTTTGGTCAGTTCAGAGTGCGTCCCGCCAAAGGCGGGACGCTGCGCAAGCCCCGCGAGGCGGGATCCTTCGGTGTGAACCATTTGGTTCACACCTTCGGACAAGCTTGCGCACTCCCCCTCTTTAGGTTCCCAACTCCCAGGAGGCAAGATATTCTTTTTGCTCTGGGGTGAGGCGGTCGATTTTGACGCCCAAAGATTTTAATTTCAAGCGGGCGATCTCCGAATCTATCTTCTCAGGAACTGCATACACCTTGTTTTCCAGTGTATTCCCATTGTTAACCAGATATTCTGCGGAGAGAGCCTGATTGGCAAAGGACATGTCCATAACGCAGGCGGGATGACCTTCAGCCGCAGAAAGATTGACTAAACGACCCTCAGCTAAAAGATTTATTCTTTTCCCATTTCTCAAAGTATATTCGGTGACGAATTCTCTGATCTGTCTTTTTCTCTTTGCCATCTTCTCCAGACTGGGTATATCAATCTCTACATTGAAATGTCCGGAGTTGCAGACCACGGCATTGTCCTTCATTACCCTGAAATGCTCAGCTCTGATCACATTGATATCACCGGTCAAGGTGCAGAAAACGTCGCCGATTTTAGCGGCTTCGGTCATGGGCATCACCCTGAATCCATCCATCACCGCCTCTATGGCTTTCAAATGGTCGACCTCAGTTACGATCACATCTGCTCCCATTCCTTTGGCCTTCGTGGCAAATCCACGACCGCACCACCCATAACCCGCCGTCACCACCCTTGATCCAGCCAAAAGGAGATTTGTAGCACGCAAAATTCCATCCACGGTCGATTGTCCGGTGCCATATCGGTTATCGAAGAAATGTTTGGTCTTGGAATCGTTGACTGAAATCAAAGGGCACTTCAAAATGCCGTGTTTTTCCATGCTTCTCAGGCGAACCACGCCGGTGGTGGTCTCCTCTGTTCCACCAATCACATTCTTCAAAAGCTTTTTGCGGGAAGCATGCAAGGTGGAGACTAAATCTGCTCCATCATCCATGGTAATGTCTGGTTCTATATCCAACGCGCCATTGATATGTTGATAGTAGATCCGGTTACTCTCACCTTTGATTGAAAAGACAGGAATATTGTAATCCTTGACCAGCGATGCAGCCACATCGTCTTGGGTGGATAAGGGATTAGAGGCACATAAAGCAACCTTTGCTCCGCCTACGGTCAAAGTATGCATCAGATTGGCTGTTTCGGTGGTCACATGCAAACAGGCAGAGATCTTCGTACCTCTTAATGGTTTTTGTTTTTTAAATCTTTCACGAATCAATCTTAAAACCGGCATGTTTCTCTCCGCCCATTCGATTCTTAGCCTACCCTGTTTTGCTAAGCCGCGATCTTTTATGTCGTATTTCATCTTCCCTTTCCTTTCTTGGAACTTAAGAAGCTTTCCTCAGTGGAGTGTAAAGCTTATGGTCATCAATTTTTTAACTTGCCAAATTTTACCACCTCAGATTCGTAGGCGGGGCTCCCAGCCCCGCCTACATTGGGCGGGCGTGGGTGCCCGCCCTACGAACTTTACCATTAAATAAACATGAAAAGCAGACAAACCTAAAGGTCAATTTTGATCTTGAGATTTGTACTTCATTTATTTTCAAACATCTTTTCTCAAATCTTCTGCCTTATCTGTTCTCTCCCAGGTGAAATTCGGTTCATTTCTGCCGAAGTGACCAAAGACGGCTGTCTCTTCATAAATAGGTCTTCGCAGGTTCAGCATTTCGATGATTCCCCCAGGAGTGAGCTGAAAGTGTTTTCTAATTAGCTCCAAAAGTTTCTCATTTGAAATCTTTCCGGTTCCAAAAGTATTCACCATGATAGAGACGGGATCAGCCACCCCGATCACATAAGCTAATTGAATCATGAATTTGTCGGCCAAGCCTGCGGCTACCACGTTTTTGGCAATGTAGCGTGCCATATAGGAGGCAGAGCGGTCCACCTTGGTGGGATCCTTTCCAGAGAAGGCTCCGCCCCCGTGCGGAATCATTCCACCGTAAGAGTCGACTATTATTTTTCTGCCGGTCATTCCCGTGTCAGACTGGGGTCCGCCGATGACGAATTTGCCGGTGGCATTGATGAAATATTTGGTCTTCTCATCCAGAAGTTTTGGCTCTATTACCGGCTTCACCACATTTTCGATTATTTCATCCCTTGCCTTCTGAGTGATAAATTTCCCGGTTTGGTCTAATATTTCTTCTGTATGTTGACAGGCTAAAATTATGGTATCCACCCGAAGGGGAACTCCATTAACATATTCAACCGTAACCTGGGATTTTCCATCAGGACCAAGATACGGCAGGATTTTCTGTTTCCTCACTTCAGCTAATCGCTTACAGAGTTTGTGTGCCAACATAACGGGCATGGGCATAAATTCCGGGGTTTCCTTGCAGGCATATCCGATCATCAGACCCTGATCTCCCGCTCCTCCGACATCCACCCCTTGTGCAATATCTGGTGACTGGGACCCGATGGCATTCAAAATGGCACAGCCTTTATAGTTAAAACCATATTTGGCATCCGTATAACCGATTTTTTTTATAAGATTGCGCACCAGCACGGGAAGGTCCACATAACCTGTGGTGGTCATCTCGCCCCCCACGATCACCAAGCCCACGGTGATGAAGGCTTCGCAAGCCACCCTGCCTTTTGGATCCTGTCTTATCACCTCATCCAATACCGCATCTGAGATCCGATCGCACACTTTATCCGGATGTCCCTCTGCCACAGATTCGGAGGTGAAAAAGAAATTCTTACCAGACACCATCTCTTTCTCCTTAAATTGTAAGTTTCAATCTACCATATCAATTGATGGATTAGGTCAGGGATAGTAAACCTCGACTAAAAGATTTGCCCAATACCTATCGCTTCAAACTTAAGATTTGAAACTCAAAATTCAAAATATCCAATTTCAGAGGAATCTCCTACGTTGAGTTTGTCAAAGACTCCATTTACTTCGGCATTGTTTCCTATCAAGGAGGAATCAAGAAGACAATTTTTTACCTCTGCCTGCTCGCTGATGATGGAATTTTTCATGATGGAGTTTTGGATCACCGCCTTATCCGCTACCGAGACGTAAGGACCTAAAATCGAGTTTTTTACCTTTGCGGACCGGGATACAAAAATCGGTGGAATGACAACTGAACCCCTCAATTCTCTGGTGGATTCTATCTTGGACAAAAGATGTCGATTGGTTTGAAGCAAGGTCTCAGGTTTTCCGCAATCATGCCAGCCTGTAATTTCAAAAGTCTTAAATTTGATCCCTTTATCAATCATCAACTGCAAAGCATCGGTCAACTGATATTCGTTTTTGGTCATTATTCTCTTTTTGATCATTTCCTCCAATGACTGCTTAAACATTTCAGTGCTTTTTATATAATACACTCCAACCACCGCCTGATTGCTGGTGGGCTTATCCGGTTTTTCCACCAGCTTTTTGGCAAATCCTTTTTCCATCTCCACGATGCCGAATCGACGGGGATCTTCTACTTTTTTGGTTCCCAAAGCATCGAATTCGCCTTTAAGCACCGGGGAAAGATCGGTCTCAAATATGGTGTCCCCTAAAACTATCAAGACCGGTTCATTATTTTTAATCTCCTGGCTGGCTAAGTGTATGGCATATCCTAATCCCTTAAGCTCTTTTTGCTGGATAAACTTCGATTTGAACTTATAATTTTTTCTGACATATTCTACGATTTGCTCCCCCATAAAACCAATGATAAAAATTGCCTCATCGATTTTTACCTGTTTCAAAGCATCCAGAATATGTCCTAAGATAGGCTTTCCCGCCACGTGCAGAAGTCCTTTGGGGGCAGTATGGGTATGCGGCCTCAGCCTTGTGCCTATTCCAGCTACCGGAATTATTACCTTCATGCTATTTTTCTATCTTCCTTAAAGAGTCACTCTTAACCGAAAAACACAATTTATAGATTTTATTCAGCTTGTCAACTTCTATTTTTGATAATTCTGAAATAGCGATGAAATTACTGGATAGACGAGGTTTCCTACCTTCGGATTCCTTGTTTCTCAAAGGCTTGCGGTTAATTGAATCGCCTATCTTTAGAGAAAGGATGTTTTCAAGGATCATTTCTTGGATTACATAAGAGAGGCAGGAGAGAATAAAAGATTTCGTATAAATTGTCCCCTTGCTGGATGTTGGTCTTCTTGACCAACATCCAGAGGTTTCTCTGTTGGTGAAGAACGCCATCAGAAAGCAAGAAAAGGCAAGCCTTCCAGTTTTATACTCTAAACTTTTTACTCTGCACTCTTAACTCTTCTGATCTCGAAGACCACCAAATTCTTGGCATCAGGGCAGCAGACCGAGATGGCATCGGGGTCCTCTTCCCAGAAGTGGGTCCCTCCGAACATCAAAGTTCTGGCGGCGGGGATCACGGTTAACATTCCCTCGGTGCACAATCCACCCGGAGCTATTCCACCCTTAAAGAGAAATTCCTCGCCCACCTTATGGCCTAAAGCACATCTTCCTTTGATGCTTTTTACCGTAACCTTTACATTTGGGATCTTTTCGGATGGCTGAGTCATGATTCCTCCTTGTTATGGTGAGCTTATCGAACCATTCTTTTCTTTCGTGCAAAGCCTCAGTTTTGCCGATTCTAAATGGTAAACCTAAGGGTCTACACTCCATTTGTTTCTTTTGTTCGTGCGGGAATTGGATTTCCCGCACGAACTTAGCTTTTTACATTCTTATCACAACTGACTCCATCGTCTATTCACTTGGCTTTTTCAACAGCCTCTGAGGGCTTACACTCCATTCGTTTCATATCATACACGAGAGATTCTAATGTCTCCAAATCCGAGTTTGGCAATTATTTTCAATTTCTTTTGAGCAGTCTCGTATCCCTCATCCTGATAATCGACTCTTTTGCCTAAGCCGTCTGCTTGTTTTCCCAGAATGTCGACGTCACCAGCCCCACAGGTTCCGGTGGCAGAGACTTTCACTTCACCGGGTACCCAGACTTTGATGTCTCCAAATCCCAAACCAAGGTTGATCACATTTTCCCGATCCGAAAAATTTGCTTTGGTAAGATTCACTTCGATGTCGCCGAAGCCCATCTCCGCATCCAGTCCATGCGGGTCTATATCGTTTGCCACTATTCGTAAATCTCCAAAAGCTTTGGAATATTTCTTCCCCTCCTTAATGGACAACACGTCGCTTGAAGAGAAATAACTCCTCCTGAACAAAAGCCATATGCCCAACGCTACCAAAATCAGGGGCCAGAGCTTTCCCAGTGTGGGCCAAAAGCGAATGAATTCCAGACTGTCTAAAAGCGCCAAAAGTCCGATCAGAATGAGCAATATTCCAAAAACGACGGTCCAAAAACTCTTTTGTGCCATATCCTTCTTCCTTTCTTTTTAGACCTTTAAGCTACTTTTTGCATTGGGCATGAAAATTCTGTGCCTTTTTCCCTCAACCAGTAAAACACAAATTCACCAAAAATCTTTTCCATTTGAATCTATTCGGACACCTGATCATTTATATCTCAAGATCTTATGGGAGATTAACCTTTCTCTGTTCCCAAAATAGATTTAAATTCCCCTAACTTGTCAAAATCGACCACAAGTTTTTGTGATGGACTTACAGAAAAAGAATTTATCTTTTCCTTCTCGGAACATATCACTTCAGTTGGACGGGGATGGGGAACTGAACCTTTCTTCTCCAAAATCGGCTTGAGTAAATACTTGCTTAGGATGACAAGCAAAATGACCGCTATTATAAAACAGACGATCAAAGCTATGATTAGAGCTTTTTTATACCTGGGCCTGACTTTTTTGAAAACCAAAGGTCTCTTGGAGATTAACTTCTGCTTTAATCTTTTTAAATCTGTTAGAACCTCATCCATGGTTTGAGACCTGAGCTTGGTATCCTTTTGCAATAGTTTATCTACAATCTTTTGTAATTGTTCCGGGACTTCTCTTTTATGTTTTGCCAAAGGTTCGGGGTCTTCATTTATGATGGAAAAGATAATCGCCCCCTCATCTTTTCCCTCAAAAGGAAGCTGCCCGGTGATCATCTCATACAGAACCACGCCGAAAGAGAAGATATCGGTTCGACGATCGACCTTTGCACCTTTAGCTTGCTCAGGAGAAATATATTGGACCGTGCCCAAGGTTGCTCCGGTTTTGGTCAAACCAGACTTCTCCTTCCATGTCTGCAGACCGAAATCGGTAATTTTGATCCCGCCCTCTTTGGTCAGCATAACATTGTCAGATTTTATGTCGCCATGGATGATCTCTTTCTTATGAGCGGCAGTCAAACCTTCTCCAATCTTAATGGCTATCTCTAAGATCGCCCGCATGGGAATAGTCCTATCTTTTATGATTTCCTTAAGGGATTTTCCTTCGAGATAAGCCACACAGATGAAATATTCGCCTTCAGCTTCACCAATCTCGTAGATTTTTGCGATATTCGGATGGTCCAAACTGGAAACGGCTTGCCCCTCGTGAATAAAACGGGTCTTTTCCCCCTCGTTGCCTAAAGCTTGCGGCGTGAGAAATTTCAAAGCTACGGTGCGTTTGAGCTTGGTGTCCTCGGCTTTATACACCACGCCCATACCGCCGGCACCAAGACGATCAAGAATTCGATAATGTGAAATCGTCTTTCCGGTTAAACCTTCCATTTTTCATTTATTCATTGTTATTGCACGCTCCCACTGCTCACGTCACTGGCGAGCTTCGTTGAGCAGGCGATTCTCCGTATCGTTCTCGACCCACAGTTCGAACAGTTTTTCGATACTGCTTTAAGGCTCGCTTCTTTCAGCCACTGGTTCCATAGATCTTTCCCCACAACAACACAGCTTACGGCTCAATCTTCACTGTCACGCGACAGAAAAAAATTCGTTACCCCTCTGGCGCCGGCCATGGCACCATCGGAGTCGCCGTTCGGTCAAAGGGTGTGGCTGAGGTGTATCTGTTTCCGCGGGTTGTACCACTCCCTCGCACAGTTTAAGCCTGCACCTTCCCTGGACAAATTTAGAAGCGTAACCGAAAAGTAAATTTTTTTAAAATGTTGAATGTCGAAAAACGAGATTTTTAGTCTATGACAGGCGTTGCAGCCCAGGGAGGAAACTCCTCAGCCCAAGACTTCATTAGCTTGACCTCGTTCTCCGCAGTCCGGTATCCCCGAATGTATAGTTTTTTATCTTTCACGGCAATTAGCATGTGTTCATCACCGGCCTGGTCACATTGATGAACCTGGTTGAGCAGCCACTCAACTGGCACCTTCCAAGCTTCCCCTTTGAGTGGCTGGAAATCGTCATGCCATACTTGTGCCATGATAACCTCCTTATAGTTTTTTGATATAGTTACATGCCAGAACCGCCTCAACAATTATGACGATTCTCCTAATTTAGATCTAAGCTGTTCTAAGGGGCGGAAATCGGCATCCGCTTCCATCCAGGTACGCTGAGCCTGCTGGAAAAAACTTTTTGCCTCATCCAATGCGCCATCTCGCATATAGGCAAGACCTAACAGATAAAGCACCTCTCCAGCGTTTTCATTGAATGCCAGAAGGCTTGACGCCTCTCGAATCGCTTCTTTAGTCATGCCGGCGCTCAAATAGCCAAATGCCACCTCCTTTCTGAAGTAAATGAAATTCCGTGGAGAGGCCTCCACTGCATTTTGCAAAGCCCCCAGGCCCTCGACGACTTTGTTTTCGACTAAAAGAATCCGGCCTCGCAAGTGATGATAGTAGGCGATCTCGTTGGAAGCGCTTGTATGTTCTGTGAGTTCTTCCATAATTTGTAGTTCCTTTCGCGCTGTGTCAAGATTGTGGCTTGCGGTCAAAACGATCAGACCCCGTAGCCAATGTGCCTGAAGGGACAAAGGATTCAGTGCCAATGCCTCATCGATTTCTTTGTTGGCCAGAGGCGTATTCTCCTGGATGAAGTAGACCCTACCCAGAAGGATGTGCCCCTTAGGCAACAACCCCTGTGGCGCGGCACTAAGATAGCGCTTAAAGGCGGAAAGTGCCTCTCGCCACTTCCCCATCGCCAGGTAGGTCAAGCCGAGATCCTCATAGCTCTCATAAAAACTGGGATGCTTTTGGATGATCTCGGAATACTGTGCGATCGCCTGCTGGTACTCTCCCTTGAAACTCAGGGCATCCGCTATACTGTGCAAGGGGTCAGGTTTGTTGGGAACCAACGATTGATATTGGTTTAAGGCATCCATTGCTTTCTCGTACTGACCCAAATAGAGATAGGCATGGCCAAGGTAGTTATACGCCGGCCCCAACCGGCCGGAGAGATTCTTCGGATCTAAGGCGATGACCTTTTTGAATTGGGAAATGGCCTCGTCAAACGCCTTCTTATGGCGAGAAAGAACATATCCTAATTGCAGGTGTATTTGAACGTCATCGGGCTTCAGTTCCAAATAGCGTTTCATATATTCGATGGCTTGATCCCAGTTCCGCCGCACTACATATTCAACGATAACGGACCTGAAGAACTCCGTGGCGTCTTTTTCTCGTGAAAGCTCTTTTGCTTTTTGGATACTCAAAAGAGCACTTCGTGAATCACCGATGGAATTGTACAAGATTGCTAAGGCACGGTGAGCATCAACGAAGGTTGAATCCAAAGCCACGGCCTGCTCGACAAATGGGATGCTTTTCAAAGGATCGCCACCTGAGTATAAGGATCGTCCCAGGGCATAGAGTTTGTAGGCTTCCATGGAGCTTGTTGTCAGTTCAGACAGTCTACGGTAATGACCCGCATCCTCACGGGGTATTACTTTTAGCCCAGTTTTAATCTTTTTCGACAACTCGTCAATCATCTCAAAAATGGCATTCTGCCCTTTGCCCTGCACGTGTTTTGCAAACAGCAGGTCTTTGGTGGTGACGTCATAAACACTGGCGTTGATACGGAACGTTTCTCCGATTTGCAAAATCCGGGGTGACACCAGAGTCTGAATCTGAGCCCGGCGCGACAGCATAAAGCCTGTGGAATCGTCGATTGTTTCGACGCCCAATTCGTGTTGAAGGTCTCGCATCCGCTCTTTGCTGAGGACTTTCACATGAGGACTCTGAGCAAGGTCGGTGATCAGGAGGTCTGCAAGAATGCCGGTAAAGGATGAATCCTGAGTATGGTTCTCAAAATATAGGACCGCAACCGAAACGGGCGCAAGTTCATTTCGAGAGGAAAGGAGCAAGACAACAGTAATGGTCACAAGAGCGGTGAGCAAAATAACGGCAGGGATTATTATCGTTTTTTGGAGAAGCTCCTGTCGAAATTTCTTCCAGCTAACCCTTCTGGGCTCTGAAACTTTGGAATCCAGAGACTGCCGAATTTGTTTTAGGTCATCGAGCATCTCCTGCACTGAGGAATATCTGTCCTCGACTCGCTTCCGTAGCGCCTTGTTTACGATTTGTTCGAGCTCTGCCGGGATGGCGGTGTTAATCTGTGTAGCAGGAACGGGTTCTTCATTCACGATCGAATAGAGAATGGCTGCATCATACTCACCGCCAAAGGGAGGTTGTCTGGTCAAAAGCTCGTACAGAACAACGCCCAGTGACCAGATGTCCGTGCGACGATCCACCATCTCCCCACGCGCCTGTTCGGGAGACATATAGACTGCTGTTCCCATGGTGGTACCAACCTCTGTGATTTGCACGGCTCCTGCCAACTTGGCCAAACCAAAGTCCATGATCTTCGCCTGCCCCTTAGGGGTCACCTTAATATTGGCACTTTTTATGTCCTGATGAATGATCTCTTTCTCATGCGCTTCCCGCAAACCCTCTGCAACCTGAATGGCGATCTCCAGAACCTCATCCAGTTTCAGCGGACCCGCTTGGACTCTCTCCTTCAAAGTCGGCCCATCAATGCAGGCCATTGCAATGAAGGTTTGGCCATTTGCCTCGTCAATTTCGTGGACAGTACAAATGTTGGGATGATCCAATGCAGCGGCGGCTTGCGCCTCCTGAACAAAACGGGTCTTTTCCTCCTCACTCCCTAAGGCTTGGGACGTGAGAAACTTTAAAGCCACGGTGCGTTTGAGCTTAGTGTCCTCGGCCTTGTAAACCACTCCCATTCCGCCTTCGCCCAACTTCTCCAAGATTTTGTAATGTGATATGGTTTTGCCAATCATAGGATCACTTCACTTCTGGATCGAAATTCTCCATTAGCCAAACATCCGATTGTCCCTCAACTACTGAGCAAACAAACATTTTCGAATTCGGATGCATACTGATGTCACTAATATCTTCAAAAGGCAAGGTTACAAATGTCTTAGCTTTGCCACCGCTCACAGGTACCATTAATATCTCTGAAGGTTTCTCTTCATTCCAAGCATAAACCCAATTTCCATCTGATGACCACTCTATTGGATAGACAAATCCAGAATGCAACAAAACTTGCGAAGAATCCTCCAGTGAGATGATCCAAAGGCCTCGGGTTGGTTTACGATTCCAATATACTGCAACCCTTTTACTATCTGGCGAATACATAGGATCGAACATCCAGCCAACAGAATCGTTTTCAACCAGAGGCCTTTCCTCTTCTGTCTTTGGATCAAGAAAATGAAAATTCCGATTCCCCGGCCGCTGATAAAGGATATTAGAGCCAGGAGACCAGGTAACTACGACACTTAACTCACTTTTGTCAAATGGACGGGGAGTTCCGCCATTTGAATTGACCCTCCAGACTTTGGGAGTTCCACCTTGTGTGCAGCCAAAAGCGATCTCCTTTCCATCTGGAGACCATGCTACCTCTGCGTTGTATGAATTGAAAAAGGTTAGTTGTTGCGTTCGGCCACCTTCTATCGGTATCACGAAGATATTAGTCTGCGACGGGTTTCCCATACTAAAGGCAACTTGTTTCCCATCAGGTGAAATACTTGGCTCCCACACCCAAGAGGTACCTGTAGTAAGTTGTTTTGTCTTAACAGCTTTCGCGTCATCTTTATCCTCATAACTTGCCAGCCAAAGATTCGAATGAAATTGCACCCGTGTGTAAAGTAGCCGTTTGTTATCTTTTGAAAGTGTGAAAATGCCTGACTGTAAACCGGTTTGTATTATCTGTGCAGGTCTTCTTACCTTTCCAGTTGCAGAGGCAATTTTAATTTTCATCAAATCCAACGTTTGACCATGTGAGCGTAAATAATAAATTGCATCCCCTTTAGAAGACCAGCGTGGGGAAGAGAGGGGAACGCTATCTTCTACAATCTTATATTGCTGGGTCCCATCAGTTCTGATTGTCCAAATCGTATATCGTTCCTGCTCGGTCGTAAGAAATAGCAATGGATCTCCTTCAGGCGACCAATCAACATCATATAACCATGTAAAAGACCCATCTAAGGAGATTGAAGTTGTATCCGCGGTTGACTTGTTCGTGAACCAAATGCGTTTCAACTGAATTTTACTCCCAGCGAAACGAGAACCATCAGGAGACCAACTCGTAAAAGAGGAAAGTATCATCTTTCGAGATGTCCCACCGAGTCGGGGGACGATATAGCAACCAGAAACAGAATCATTCACAGCATTAATCAATAGTTCTGAACCATCAGGGGACCATCGCAGATGATAAATCATCTTGTCTTTGAATACCTCAAGGGGTTGCCCTCCAGTTAGATCTTGCACAAATACCTTAGTTTCGGCTGCAGATACCTCAGAAATATAAGCAATAAAATTACCATCAGGAGAAATAGACGAATAGCCAACCCTGCCGCTAAAAGTAATTTGTCGATGGGTGGGTTGGATTTGTGTAGTTGGTTCTCTTTTAATGAATTTATTGAAGAAAATCGAAATGATCATGAAAATAATTGCTACTGCTGCAAATCCTCCAAGAATTAATCGGGTCGTCCGTAGTTTTCTTCCTTTTATGGTTAACGCCTTCATTGATTTGGGTAAAACTTCACTTGTATCTCTTTTCAATCGTCGCAAATCAATGAGCATGTCTTCCACGTGCTGATAGCGCATCTCCGTGTTTTTCTCCATCGCTTTCTCAACGACCTTCTGCAATCCTTCCGGAACATTGGCTTTATATCTTGCCAACGGTTCTGGCGTCTCATTTACAATAGAATAGATTATGGCGGCTTCATGCTCACCCTGAAAGGGAAGCTGGCCTGTTATCATCTCATATAAAACCACCCCAAAAGAGAAAATGTCGCTTCGATGGTCTGCCTCTTTACCTTGTGCCTGTTCAGGGGACATATATTGCAAAGTGCCCAAGGTCGTCCCGGTCGTGGTCAGCTTGGTAGCCCCTTTGAGTTTAGCCAAGCCGAAGTCCATTATCTTTACTTGACCTCGAGGAGTAAGCATGATGTTGTCCGATTTAATATCCCTGTGCACAATTCCCTTCTCATGAGCCATGGTCAAACCTTCACAGACCTGAATGGCAATTTTCAGAATTTCCTCTATGGATCCTCTATGGAAAGCCTCTTTTCTTTGATTACTTCTTTTATGGATTTGCCTTCGATGCAAGCCATAGAGATAAAGCATTCGCCCTCGGCTTCATCTATTTCATAGACGGTAGCAATATTCTGATGATCTAAAGCTGATGCGGCTTTGGCTTCATGCACAAACCTTGTCTTGGTCTCCTTATCACACAAGAGATGTTTGGGCAGAAACTTCAAAGCCACTATCCGATCAAGTTTGGTGTCCTGGGCTTTGTAGACCACACCCATGCCACCCTCACCTAACTTCTCCAAAATCTTATAATGTGAAATGATTTTGTTTATCATAGGATGCTTTTAAACCTTAACAGAGCATTCACGATCATTACACACTGCTCAGAACCCAAACTAGGATGAAAGCTCCGGTGACGGCTATCGCCGCCAGCATCATGGTCTTTTTTTGATCCGGTTCCTTGATTCCCACAGATTCAATCTCCGAGAACTCTATTTCTTTGTAGCCTTTTCCCTCGACGTAGCCGACCAACTTGGAACGTTCAACCTTTGGCTCTTTAATTTCTAATTGGGTTCCATCGGTCATGGTCACCCAAACACTGGATTTTTGCTCTACATCAGACATCTCGTTTGGTGAGACATACCTCATGCTGGTGCAGCCCACCAAATAGGAGACAAAGCTCAACAAGACCACAAGAGACACAAATTTTCGATACCTAGTATACTTATCCATTTCTTTTCTCCTCCGCCTGCTACTTCGTATACTACACCTATTCTATCCTCACCTAACTTCTCCAAAATTTCATAATGCGAAATGATTTTGCCCATAATACTCTGTTCCTGATAGAGCTTCGCCTATACCCTTAATAAATTGAAAAATTACTTGATTGTCAACTAAAAAAGTAGAGGAAAGTGACCTCTTTAGGTAACTTGATATAATGGGTGAGTAAGTTTTAGAAGAATGGCGATTGCTGAGTTTGGTCTGTGTGGAGGACGCCCAAATGGGCGGTTACCATTTCATTTTTCCCTTGCCAGCTCATTTTTCAGAAAGTCTATCACCTTGACCGGAAAGGGATCTTCCCTATTCAAAATAGCTAAATAAAAGCTAACAAAATCGCCCAATTGAATTAAAGAGAATATCCGAGACAAAAGAGTCTCTCCGCAGCTTTCAACCACGACTGCTTTCACGCCCTCTTTTTCTATGATCCCTTTGACAATTTCCATCCTCCTTTTGATGCGAGGATGATCGTCTCTGTCTTTTAAGATGACCACGATCAGATCGTCTCGATATCCAGACAGGATTTTCCATCCCACCAATTCGTTATGGTTGAATTCGGGAAAGACGTTGTTGAAGGCAAGCATCTTGGCATTCTCGCAAATCTGGCCTTTCCATCTGGTGGAGACCGCATCGAAATGATCGGTTCCGGCATAGATTATGGGCAGCTTTTTGTGAAGCTCCAAAGCGATTCTTTTAGCAAGATTCTCATCAATTCCCAACTCCATTACATATTTTGATCTATTTGAGCTTAAAAATTCTTTTGTCCCCTTTATCTCGTCCTTCTCGCTTCCAACAAATCCCAGTCTTTCCAGCATCACCAATATCGGAACGAAGGAATATCCCAGGGCGGCTCGAGGTTGGAAACCTTTGGGTATGTTCACCCAGGTAATTTTGTGTTGCAGGGATTTTTCCTTTACTTTTCCACCAGAAGATAGGGTGAGGATTTTGGCTTTTCTTTTTTGTGCGTCATCATAAGCTGACAGTGTTTCCTCGGTGTTTCCAGAATAACTGGAAATAAAGATCAGAGTAGACTCATCTACGAAGTTGGGTAAAGCATAATTTCTGCATATGAAAAAAGGGATGTTTAATTTTTCAGCTAAATAGGAACGGACCAAATCTCCCCCGATGGCTGACCCACCCAAACCAGCCACCACTACGTTTTTTATCTGACTTGTGCCCCAGTTCGGAAGCTTTGCCGCTTCAGTTATATTTAAAGCATCCTCAAATTGGTAAGGAAATTCATAGATCAGATCATACATGCCATTTTGATCGATCTTTTTGA
>Ga0111200_1018_pt1 | contig 13952 bp, 7 predicted proteins | sample DeeMarSWOR324_28_FD_80374 | JGI IMG/M metagenome (GOLD analysis project Ga0111200, IMG submission 80374) | candidate division Zixibacteria bacterium SM23_73
AAAGAAACCTATACCGGCTCGATTCATCGAGCCCCACGGTGAGTCGCATAAATGCGACCGCTACGGAAAAAAGGGCGAATCTAAAGATTCGCCCCTACAGTTTCAATTCTCATCATAACTCTTACTTGCGGCTACTTATATAATCATCAATTATGTCTTCCAATAAATCCAAAGGCAAACTGCCATTCTCCAGCAGTGTCATGTGAAAGTCTTTCAAATCGAATTTTGGTCCTAACTGGTTTCTGGCCTTGTCCCGGAGCTCTTGAATCTTCAGCCTGCCTATGGTGTATGAGCAAGCCTGGCCAGGCCACACTATGTACCGGTCGATTTCGTTGTCGGAGCTCCAGCCCAGGTTATCCTGCATGTATTCTGCAGCCTGCTCTTTGGTCCATTTCTTGTGATGGATGCCTGCATCCACAACAATCCGTACTGCCCGAAAAAGCTGTGAATTGAGTTCTGCTATCCGGGCATAGACGTCCGGCAGCCAGCCCAGTTCCATTGCCAGGTTTTGCACATACATAGCCCATCCTTCGGCGAACCCTGGTATGAAGTACAGGTTCTTGAACATCCGATTCTGGGTCAATTCCTGCTGAAGTGCGATTTGATAATGATGCCCGGGAACAGTCTCATGATAGGTTAGAGAGCGCATACCGGGCTTGGCCATAGTATATGCCATGTTGACGTAAAATGTCGCCTTTCTCTTTCCATCCAGAGATGCCGGTTCGTAATAGGTCAATCCAGTCTGTTCCTTGTATTCAGGAACAGGTTTGACTGTAACCTCAGTCTTCGGAATGTATTTGAATGCCTGAGACAACCGCAAAAGAGCGCTGTCGAGCAGAGACTGATAATCGCTTAAGACCATCTGCCTTTTCTCTTCGCTTTCAGGATAGAAGAACCTGTCCTCAAGCTCAGGAGTGCGCCAGGTGGCCCGGTACTGGCTCATCAGCTCCCCAAAAGTTGCATCTCCTTTGATTCCCAGCGAGTCCAGAAGAACTTTGGCTTTTTTCTGAAGCGACTTTACTTCCTTTTGCCCCAGCCGAAACACCTCTTTGGGAGTCATGGAGGCTGACGTATGGAACTTAAGGGAATAGGCGTAATACTTGTCTCCGTCCGGCAATTTCCAGAGGCCAGTTAGACTATCCGCATCCTGCGCCGAGACCTTCAGTCTGTCTATGAACTCATCAACAGCGGGATAAATCTTCTCGCCTTTCTGAAATCCCCCATATCTGTGATAACCCTGTCAATTATAAAGACCGGTGGGCGTATGCCCTTCTTCTCCTGGGTATCAATCCGTTCCTTTGTCTGACGAAGCCGGATTGGGATTTTCTCCAGCCGCTGTAAGTAATCCTGGGCATCCTGCAGGTCATCGATGGTGTGATATTCTGTCATCAGGTTTACCAGTTGGCTGTGGACTCCAAACAGGTGGTCGATTTGATATCTGTGGTCGACAAACTTCTCACCTTCAAGCTGGACCTCCAGAAACCAGGTCAATATCCTGGCATCGATGTTCTGGGATGGTGTGATCTTAGTAGTATCAATCGCTTCTAGTTGGCTCAGATATTTTCTTGCCAGATCGTAATTAGCCTTTATGCCAGCATCAGAGGCGTCGTCGAGCCCGGCTCGATCGAAGTAATATCCGCTTTCCTTAGACAAGCCCAGCTCGGAGCCTTTTTCAGGATTAAGCGTCAAATATTCCCGAAAATAATCATCGAACAGTTTCTCGATTTTGGCGGAATCCTGACTTGCCGCTGACTGGCACACCATAAGGATGACAGCAGCCAGAAGCACTAACACAAAAGATACCTGTTTCATGATCTCTCCTTTGTTTGAATGCTACACATATCGTTTTTGAAATTCCCTTGCTACTCTTGTCTACGAAAGTAGCCCTAAAAGGTTGCTGTCCGGATTGTATCGGTAGCCGAACTTAACCAACAAAAAGGGCGAATCTAAAGATTCGCCCCTACAAAGATTCGGACTCGTTCAATCAATTCACGTCCTATCTGATTAGCGTCATCTTCTTGTTGTCTTTAAAATCTCCGGCAGTCAACTGGTAAAAATAGATTCCGCTGGCAACGTCTTTGCCCTTGTCATCTTTCCCATCCCAGATCACTTGATAGCTACCTACAATTTTCGGCTGTGATGTGGGGAAAGGAACCGTCCGCTGTCCGCCGTCCTTCGACTTCGCTCAGGACAAGTCCGCCGTCCGCCGCTTTTGTCTGCCTACCGCCAACTGCATACTGGACACTGGTAGCGGGGTTAAAGGGATTGGGATAGTTTTGGAAAAGAGCGAAGGTGACCGGCTTTTGGTCTTCTTCAAAATCGACTGAGGTGGTGGTGTCAATACAAAGAGTCAACGGAATTTCAATTGTATCAAGCTCGTGATTTAAGTCCCGGCTGTTTATGATTAAGTTGGCATGATAAATTCCCTGAGGATAAGAGAGCCGATCAAAAGTCAGGTTTAAGGTTTTGCTCTCTCCCGATTCGATTGTTCCCCACATCGAATTGACCGAAACCCAGCCTGGTCTTATCTTCACCCATAAGGAGTCTTCCAAGTACTCCTCATTCCAGATCACCTCAAGCCCGGTGGTACCATTCTTATTTTGGATCCCCACGGTGGCGGAAGTATCCGGATCTCCTAATCTATCATATTGAAAGAGTATCTCGCCATTCCTATTTAGAATAGTTTGAAAAGTATAAGGACCGCCATCACCCCAATGATCTAAATTTATGAAGGATATTATCGCTGAGTCTAAATTATTAGAATAGAAATATATTTTAGAGTTATCCGAAAAGATCAGATCATCCCAAAAGGGAGCGATAAGATTATAGGGACCCCATATCCAAGGCAAAGGTTTATTCACATAACAAGCGGGAATTGAATCCATTGTATCGGTGAAGCTGATCCAGCCATTTGAAGAGATGCGCAAGCTGTCAAAAAAGTTTCCATAAAACCGAAAAGGAAAGCCCAATGAGAAAAATCCATAATTTTCATCATTATCTCCGGACTCTCCAATCTCTTCCCCAAAGTCTTTTATATCTACCCAGGAGTAATCAGACCCACCTTGTAAATTTTTATCTGTCCAGGTATACCCAAATTTATCTGAGCCTCCCATCCAGCTTTGCTTCTCCATATCTATCTCAATCTTAAACTCCAAGAGCAATCCCCCAGAGTTGGTCAAGGTCAAATCTTCAAAAGCGGTGTCTGGAGAACACAAATTTATTTCAAAGGAACTTTGGTCCAAGGTAAGCACTGCTCGCTTTTTGGGAGTTGCTGATGCTTCGTTGGATGCATCACTTTCGTTTTCAGAACTACAAGAAGTGACTTTATAGAAATAGGTTTGAGCATTGTTGACATTAGTATCTACATATTGGAATTGATCAGACGATACACTGCCGATCAAATTAGTATCAGATATTGAAAAGCTTGTGTCGGAACGATAAATTCTAAAGCTATCCACCACGCAGGAATCATCCCCGTTTGTCACAATCACTGCTCGGATCATTATGTTATAATCGTTGAAGTGCCATTCAAAATGAGCTGATTTTCTCGTTCCCCAAAAAGAATTTCCCACATTTGAAAAACGATCTACCCCGACCAAAGGAGACAGAGGAGTTTCCTCCATCCAATGAAAAACAATCCAGAAATCCACGGAATCATTCATCAACAGATTATGCTCAACTTCCACCCATCCGCCGCCGATTCCAACGCCGTCTTCGCCAGTGGCTTGAGCTGACACCGAATCGAGAAATGTATTTTTGGGAATCCCTCCACTATCTTGGTTCACGGTGATAAAAAAGGGGGCTTCAAAGTCATAGTTTGGATCGATGGAGTCACTATCATAGCTGATGAAGACTTTGGATTTCAAAAGATAAAAGAGAACCTCAGGCGAAGTCATCTTAACCGCTAAACAATTATGATGCCATTCAGTTGAGACATACTTATGATAATGCATCGAACCATCATCATAAGCAAGCTCTGAGGAGTTAGGATTGGGCCTAAACCAGAAAAGCGGGACTTTTTCATCCTGGTCACTAATTGCGGTCAAAAAAGAGGGAGGAATGGGTGGGTCTGCATATACGTATGGTGTAAATATTAAAATACTAACAACAATCAAAAAAGGAGAAAGTGGAAACGATTTTACTTTCACCATCCACCCGAATGAAAGTTAGACTATCCGATCCATCGGCTCCTGTAGATAAGATACATTTAATACATATCATCAAAATATGGAAAAGTCAAGAATTTTTTACAAAAAAACAAATAGAGGATTTTTTGGGAAAGAGAAGATAACTAAGCGAGCGGTCAGAAGTGGGGTTCACCCTGAGGGCTCAGTTAAAGAGCTGCATTCCGGGGCGGGATGCCTGTGCACAAGTGTGCGTATGCTCGTCCCGCAAAGTGCGGGACGCACATTCATGCGAAAATTCCCGCCCCTATGGGAGACAATTACTTATCATCAATAGGACATGGTTCACCCCGACGGGCATTTAGCCCTGCCAAAGGGATTTTTCAACAGTCCCCTAAGGGGGATCCATTCTGAAGGGTTCTTACACCTTAGAGAAAGAAAGGTCAAAAGCCAAAACAATATAGATAGCCATCTTCGGAGGCGATGTAGATTTTTCCATCAGAATACGCCGGAGAAGAGGAAATCATTCCTTTAGTTTTATATTTCCATAAGAGCTTGCCTGAGAATCTGTCCAACGCGTAAAGGTTGCCATCATAGGATCCAAAGAAAAGCCTATCGCCGACGGCTATGGGGGATGAGTGGATTATGCCCCTGGTTTCGAATTTCCATCGAAGCTTGCCAGTTGACTGATTTACTGCATACATAAAATAGTCATTCGATCCAATATAAACCAAACTGTCTGCAACCGCAGGGGAGGAATATATGTCTCTATCAGTTTTAAATTTCCAAATAAGTGAGCCATCCTCGATCTTCAGGGCATAAAGGTGACCATCCACCGAGCCAAAAAAGACTTTATCGTCCCCGCCGTTTGCGGGATTTTCAACTTTTATGGCTGGAGAGGAGTATATGCTCGCCTCTGCTTTAAATTTCCATTTCAGTTCGCCATTCTCTTTATCCAAAGCATATAGATTATCATCCCCTGATCCAAAACAGAGTATTTCCCCATCGCAGGCAGGAGTGGAGATGACAACGTCCCCGGCTTTGAATTCCCAGATTTTTTCCCCGCTGAATCGATTAAAAGCCAAAAGCAAACCCGAGTCTGAACCGATGAAGATTTTCTCCTGGTATATTTGGGGCGAAGAAGAAATATCGCCCAATTTTTCTTTCCATAGAAAATCACCGGTTAAAAGGTTCAAAGCAAAGAAGGTTTCCTTTCCTTTGTCTTGAGCAAAATAAAGAATGCTGTCCCCTACACAAGCAGAGGAGGAGATGGAGGTGGAAATTTTTTGGCTTCCCAAATTCTCTCCGGAGAGAGCGTCCACAAAGAACATCCTCTTATCCAAAGAGCCGATGAATAAGATTCCTTTGGCAATGACAGGAGAAGACTTTATGGGTCTTTTAACTTCAAAGCTCCATAAGAGCTTATCAGGCGTATCTATGGGCTGAGGGACATCCGAAGGATGCTTCGCATAACCTGTATTTTTATTATTTCCCCTGAAGCTTTCCCAACCTCCGGGATGAAGGAATCTGGCCTGGTTTAGCTTAAACCTGGACGCACAAGATACTGACAAAGACAAAAGGAGGATGAGGAAAGGAATAAGAATTTTCCGCTCAAATTGTCTACACATTTGGGTCTACCACCCTTCTCCGATCTTGATCTCCCCCTCACCCCCGCCTCTCGCGGGATTTTCAACCTTCCCTCTCCCCGGGGGGGAGGGGGCAAGATCGTATCAAAAATAATTACGTTTGTATTAGATCCATTCCGATGAACAGAGGAGGAGGTCAGTTCATTTGTCATTAAAAGCTCCACCCAAAGAAGAAATCGAAATCAGTGCTCTTGGAGATCTTTTTGAAATCGGTGGTTTTACTCACATCGAACCTCAAAACGATAACCCATCCCAAGCTGACCCGGGCACCGATGCCAAAACTTCCAAAAAGCCTTTCAAAATCATGATCCCAGGCATTCCCCGCATCGAAAAACAAAGCTCCCCGGATGGCCTGAAAGGAAAGCTTTCCGATGGGAAAACCTATAGAGAGATTATTAATGAGAGGAAACCTCAGCTCGTTGTTTATCAAGACCAGATGTCGACCATAGAATGCCCTTCGATCGTAGCCCCGCAAAGACCAACTTCCACCCAGATATAATCTTTGAGGCTCTTCCCCGCTGGAGGAAAATCCCATAGCTCTGATAGCAAAACAGCTGTTCTTTTTCAACCGAAGATATTTTCTTAAGTCGAACAAAATGAGCTTGTTATATAATTCTGATCTTTTCACGTCCATGGTCAATCCCAAAGTCAGGTTGAACCTGGTGCCGTCAATGGGACCCACAAAGTCCCAGATGCTGGTGTCCAAAATCAGGGAGATGTAATTGGTGGAAAGGAACGCTCTCCTTTTTCTTTGGGGACTATATTCCCGGTCAGATTGCCTCAAAAAGAAGCTGGTCTCAACTCTATTGAATTTGGATAAGGGATAGCTGGCAAAAGCCAAACCACCATATTGTCTCTCATCGTAAAAACCATAATATTCTTCATAATATTCATCCTTCAGATGATAAAATCCAAGCCCATAATTGATGCGGTGGGTTTTGTTCAAATAAGTCAGCCCGAAGTTAAAGCTGGAGAGAAACTCTTCTCTGGAACGGGCGGAGTTGCCGACCAGAAAGAAATATTGATGGTTTCCTAACATGTCGCTGAGAGCCATCTGAAATCCCCCCACAGTCCCGTATACGGCATCATATGAAATCACCGACTGGGCGATATCAAAAGAAAACCTTTTTTTATATCTTGCCATCCCCTTTTGGTGAGTTCCTTCAATCTTCTCTGGTCGCCAGAACCTCTGAGGGTTTGAGGCGACCTGATTCGTATCATAAGAAAAATCCACGATCTTGCCCAAAGAGTCTTCTCCCGCGAAGCGGGATCCTGTGGAAAAGGCCATTTTATAAATTTGGAAGCTGTATCCTTGATAAGCAGAGAAACAAATGGTTTTTCCATCAGATGAGAAGGAAGGATCGAATGCGCCGGTGATCAGGTCGGTAAGCTGGATGGCTTGAAAGAAACCTCTCTCTTTGGAAGGATCTTCTAATGAATCCAAAGGCAGAAAATAGAGGTTATAAGCTCCATTTCGATCTGAGGAAAAAACCAGACCTTCCCCAGAAGGAGACCAGTCGCAGGATAAATCATGATAGGGTCCCAAGGTCAGGGGTTTAATTTCATTTGCAGAAAGGTCTAAAAGGAAAAGGTTTAAAAAACCATCATCTCCGAAGACTCCTCTATCCGAACTGAAGGCAATATATCTTCCATCCGGCGACCACCGGGGATCCTTTTCTTCATAAAGGTCAAAAGTTAATCGTTTTAACAGCTCGGTTTCGAAATCGTAGGAATAAAGATCCGAATATCCCTCTTTGTTAACTCCTATAAAAGCCACATTTCTCCCATCGGGAGACCAGGTGGGTGAAGAAAGACCGGTCAAATCGACGAAGCCATTTTTTCTTTGGACCTTTCTCGATTTAACATCATAAACATATAAAACATCATTTTCATTGCTTTTGGAGACGAAGGCGACCTTCCCTTCCGGACAGACATCTATTTTGCTTTTCATAAGATGGAGGGATTCAAATTTAGGAGATCTTTCTCCTTTGACCAAGGTGATCAGTTTCTTCTTCTCCCCCTTGGGTGACATGAGGCAGATGGTGGAATAGCCCAGTTTATTGGACTTGAACACCACCCACTCCTTACCCTCCAAAGATAGAGGCTCAGGCATTATGTTTATTCCATCAAAGGTGAGTTGAGCCGAGACCCTATCTGGAAGGTCGCTTTCCTTTATCTGCGGAAAATATTTTTTCTTTAAAAAGTATTCCCATTCTGTCCAGACCTCCTTCAGACTTTTGCGAAAGGTTATCTCGAAAACCTCCCTGAAATTATTTCCCCTCCAATAATTTTCAAAGATCATCCTTATTTTGTCATCTCCGTATTCCCTTTCCAAAAAGCCTAAGAATGACTCTCCTATTTTATACATCAAATAGCTACCATAGACTTGGTATATATCCTCAAGTTTTAGGAATCTTCCTGAAATGACCAGATCTCTCATCATCATGTCTGCCTCGGCGTCCCACTCTCCGGACCAGTGCTCAGCTAATCCTTCCTCAAACCATAAAGGCAAGCCCGAAAAGTTATATCTTCGGTGCGACTTCATCACGTAAGGGAGTTTATGCATAACGAAAGCATGCACTAACTCATGTCTTATCACTCGCCGGAAGCGAAAATAGGAGCCATCGAAAGGTATGACCATTCTCCCTTTAAAAAACTCGGTGAAGCCGGCTACGTTTTCCGGCAGAAGGGTGGGGATGACGTTGGTCTGTTCAAAATAGTTAGGGGAACTGTAGATTACCAGAGGGAGCTTCTTTTTGATGTGGTGACTGAATTTGTTTTCCAAAAACTTGTAGCTTTCCTCCGCATAATTTGCCGCAATCTTTGCAATCTCCTTTTCCTCGGGATAAAAATAAATGTTGAAGTGATCCGTGGTCAAAACCTGCCAATCAAAATCGGTATATTGAATCTTGTTCTTTCCGAAATAGTATTGCCCAAATGCTGGAGCAGATAACAAAAGAAAAAGTATAGAAAGCAGCAAGACTTTTATGTTTTTGGATAGATCGACAAGCGCCACCATTAAGGGAGGGCAGAAAGATAAATTCGCTTTGTTGGGGCGGGGCCTCGTCCGAGCCCTTTTGGGCAGAATAACAGAGGGAATATATCTGTCTACGCGTAAGTTAAACCAATCCCCAGAGATAGGTTTACCAGACTTCAAATTTCTATATTCGGTCTTAAAAAATCGTAAGACTTTTCTCACTGAATTTAACTTCATCATCCTAAATTTTTCAACCAAAGCAAAACTTTAGCCTTTCAGAATTTCTAAAAGAAAAACTCGCAGGAAACGACGAAAGAAAAATATGGGTTGGGTCAAATTCTGTCAATTGATCGGTTTTGCAATTAGCTGCCCTGTTTGCTTTTAACCAATAGCAAAAAGTAAATGCCTGAGTTAAGTTCTGCTTTTTATCATTTTTAGCGTCCGGTCAGCCGCTTCCGCCAGGGGATCCTTGGCTAAAAAAGCCCTAATTCCTCTTTTTCTATGTTTTATGAAGGTTTCAATCTCTTCCGCCAGGTTAGGGGTTCCGAGTTGTGGTGAGCCGTCAGAACCAATCCTCCCCAAGATATTGAGAGCCGTGATTCTGATCTCTTCTTTTTGTCGGTTAGGTAGATGTTTTATCCCTGAGTCTTCTTCGGATAGAAGTTTTAAAAGGAACCTCATGGTTTCTACGCCACCAATTCTGCCAATTGCAGTAAGGGTGAAGATATTATCTTTCCGATTATGATGAAAGTGGTTGATCAGAGATATTAAACATCGTCTCTCCCCAACTATGCTCAAGGAGGTGATGACGTTCCTTCGCACTTGGTCATCCCTATCTTTCAAAAAGGTCACCAGCGCATCCACCGATTCCTCTTTCCCGATCTTTTCTAACGCCTTGATGACCTCCAGTCTGACTCGCGGATCTGGATCGGAGTTAAGTTTGACCATAACTTCTACACTGGACGGAGCCGGAATGTTTCCCAGAACATAAATGGCATTACGCACTTTATACCAGTGTTCATCCAGCAAAAGTCGGGTTCCCTCTTCTCTTGAAAAAGAGTTTACGTTCGACAAAAGACCAGACAAAGCGGTTATAGAGCTTTGCCCTAATTTGCTTAAAACCCTCACCGAGCTTATCCGGGCAGCTCTGTCATCTGCGGTAAAAATCTCCAAAAGCTCTTGCGCCACTTTATTCTTATCCAAAGATTCTAAGATTTCCTCGATAGTCTTCGTGTTCTGTAAAGGTTGACCCTCCTTGAGTTGGGTCGTCAAAAGGGAAAGGGTGGACTTATCAGACACCTCCTTCAAAAAATATTTGGCAATCTCTCTTGTCTGCTCAGGACAAGAAACTTCATGGCTCAATCTGGAATTATATTCAGAAATTATCTTTTTTGCCTCTTCAAATTCCTTCCTTTGTATTATTTCGAAGAAGATGATCTTGACCAGCTCGGTGGAGTCTTTCAAAATGTAAGCTGGAAGCAGCTGATCTCTGATCTTATCATATAATCTATCTTTTAAATATACGAATTCAACTTCCATCTTGCCTGAGATCAAACGGCTCAAAATTTCCTTCAGTGCCAAAACCGAGAGACGTCTGGTTTCGCTGCTTTTTGAGTTTAGATTGGAAAGGAGCTTATCTACGATATGTAGCCTGATTTTCTGTTCCTCGGAGTCGATCACTCTGTCGAGCAAGAACATGAAGCGCTCAAAATCTACCCCTTCTTTCCCCAACTTGTCCACCATTTCCATTACTTCTTCCAAAACTGCCTGACTTTTGAGCCATTTTTCGTCAAAGACGAAATCAAGGCATTTGTCTTCCAAGACGCGATATCCAGAGAGCATCTTTTTGACCTCTGGCAGAAGCTTCTCTCTTTCCCGATTCTCCAGTAGTCTGTTAAGCAGATTTGCTACTTTGTTTAGCGTCGAATTTTTGCTCTCGCCTTTGGATTCTGTGAGGGTAGATTCAAGTCCAGAAGACAAAAGGCTCAATATTTCATCATCCGTGAGATTTTTCACCTGTTGCTGAATCCCCTGGGTCAACTGATCCAAGTTTACCTCCGTGCCAAGTCTCTCTTTAAAGCTTTCCTGCTCCAGCGGCTTATTTAAGAGAACGTCTCTAACCAGACCAGGGTCTTGCTTGATGATTTTGGAGATTTCTGCTTTCAAATCTGCCCCTTCCAGGACTCCGGATTTCACCACCACTTCATCATCTGAGACCAGCTCATATCTCAATTCGTTCACCTGTATAGAACCGATTTTATTCTTACGAAGAAATTCGGTCAAGCTTCTCTTGGGAGTATTCTTTCCTAAAGGTTTGACAAAGAAATTTAAGAACTTACTTAGCTCTTCCTTGGTTAGGGTATTGAAGAAGGTCAGACTATTTATATCTTGGTCCTGAAATTCCTCCTTTAATCTTTCTGGCAGAAGCTCACCCGTTACACTTATTCCGTTTACGATTATTTTATCATCCACCTGGCTTATGGTTACCTGATCCGTATCCTTAAATATCTCCTGGAGGGTGAGGAAAGGTTTTTCAGTGGCTTTGATAGCCGCAGGATGTTCTAAAGGGTACATCCCCATTCTTTTTACTGCTGCGCCTATCTCTTTCAGGATATTGATCTCCAGGTGCTGAGTGGTGGTCTTAATTGATTCCATCATGTAACATTTCGGTTTAAAAATATCTGTTCTTTACATTATTCTGTAAACAAGGAAGGCCATATCCCTGGCTTTATTACCCCTTGTTTTATCATCGACAAAAAAAATCAGACTCTTAAATGATAGAAAAGCCAAAAGAGTCTGTCAAATGGTTTATGGGGGTGCGGTAGCAGTCAGATAACTTCTTAAAAAAGACGGTCAACGGATCAAACGGATGCAACGGATTTATCCGTTCATCCGTCCGGACGGACGCCCATCTGGGCATTTCACCCGTTGGTATGTACCATACGGTTCATACCGCTGACCGTTTTGCCTCCTCCCAAAGAGAATCCAAAAGAGGAAGCCCGGCTTCATGAAGTGAAATCTTTTTTTGTTTCAGACGTCTTTCGATATAATTGAATCTTTTCACAAATTTATCAATGGTCTTTCTTAAGGCAAATTCGGGGTTGATCTTCAAATGGCGGCAAAGATTGACCCAGGAAAATAAAACATCCCCCAATTCTTCCTCCATATCTTCTTTTTTCCTTTTCTTATATGCCCGTCTTAATTCTTTAATCTCTTCTTCTATTTTCAAAAATATTTCATCTGTCCTCTCCCAATCGAAGTTGAATCGGGCCACCTTTTCCTGCAGCCTGTAAGCTTTCAATAGTGCGGGCAAATGGCGGGGAAGACCAGAAAGAACTGATTTCTTCTTAGCCCTACTTGCGGCGAGTTTGATGTGCTCCCAATTTTTCAGCACTTCTTCTGTAGCTAATTTCTTTTTCTCCGAGAATACATGGGGGTGTCTTTCAATCAGTTTCTGATGCAGATTTTCTATCACCTCACGAATATCAAATTTCTTTCTCTCCTTGGCTATCTGGGCATGGAAAATTATCTGCAACAACAAATCTCCTAATTCCTCCTTTAACCTCTGGTCGTCCTTTGTCTCGATGGTGTCCAATACCTCATATGACTCCTCGATCAAATATGGCAGAAGAGATTTATGGGTCTGGACCCTATCCCAGGGACATCCATGCTTTGATCTCAACTTTGACATCAGTTTGATCAAATCGTTAAAATTATCTTTGGTTTTCTTTTTCATGACATTACCCATGCAAAGCTTTTATACGAATCTCCTCAGAGTCGACCCCTTGTGGATGATAACATCCACAAGGAGCTATAACCACGCTTTCTTTAAAGAACGAAAAACAATTTGGTAAACAAACCCAGGAATTCCCGAAGCTAATTAGCATCGGCATTTCCTTCAGGATAAATCCTAATATCAATGCATCAAAAGAGATACCCCCCCAATTGATTTTCGGCCTTTTGCTTTTTTGGCTCTTTGCAATTTGCTTAAAGAGAGCAAAGATACTCATGGATGGATCTGGCGGCCTTACGCCCGGCTCCCATGGCAAGGATAACGGTTGCCGCCCCGGTCACCACGTCCCCCCCAGCCCACACCCTGTCCCGGGAGGTCTTGCCGGTTTCCTCATCAGCAACGATGTTTCCCTTCTTTCCCACCTCCAATCCGGGTGTGGTGGCGGCAATGAGCGGATTGGGGCTGTTGCCGATGGCACAGATCACAGCGTCCATAGGAAGAATGGTTTCTGAACCCTCGATGGGAACGGGTCTTCTCCTCCCAGAGGCGTCGGGCTCACCTAACTTCATCTTCAGGCACTCGATTTCTTTAACCCATCCGTTCTCATCTCCAATGTACCGAATGGGAAGGGTCAAAAAATCGAAAACAACTCCCTCCTCCTCCGCATTCTCTATCTCCTCCAAGCGCGCTGGAAGCTCCTGCCTGGATCTCCTGTAGATGATCCTGCTTTCTGCTCCCAACCTTAGTGCAGTCCTGGCACAGTCCATGGCCACGTTTCCTCCACCGACGACTGCTACTCTTTTGTGATTCTTTATGGGAGTAGAAAACTGGGGGAAGAGATAACCCTTCATCAAATTCATCCTGGTCAAATATTCATTTGCCGAATAGACACCATTCAGATTTTCACCAGGAATATCCATAAACCAGGGAAGTCCGGCGCCAGAACCGACAAACACAGCATCAAATTCCTCCAGAAGGCTGTCCAGTGTTCTGGTCTTGCCAACTACATAGTCGGTCACCACTTTGACACCTAACTTTTTGAGATATTCAACTTCTCTGCTCACGATAGCCTTAGGAAGTCTGAATTCAGGGATGCCGTAAATTAAGACCCCTCCCATCTTGTGCAGAGCCTCAAAGATGGTCACCTGGTGCCCCAATTTTATCAGATCGCCAGCCACGGTGAGTCCCGCCGGTCCTCCACCTATAACAGCAATCTTTCTTCCGGTAGTTGACGGGATCTGGGGCATCTCAAGCTCACCTTGCTCCGCTTCCCAGTCTGCCAGAAACCGCTCCAGCCGACCAACTGCAATCTGCCCCCCTTTCTTTTGCAGAACGCATACTTCTTCACACTGCTCCTCCTGGGGGCAGACCCGGCCGCACATTGCGGGAAGGCAATTTTTCTCCTTCAGTATCCTGATTCCAGAAGCAAAGTCTCTCTCTGCTATGCATTGGATAAACCCAGGGATGTCTAT
>Ga0111200_1135_pt1 | contig 13340 bp, 9 predicted proteins | sample DeeMarSWOR324_28_FD_80374 | JGI IMG/M metagenome (GOLD analysis project Ga0111200, IMG submission 80374) | candidate division Zixibacteria bacterium SM23_73
CTTTGCAAAAAAGGCGAGCCTTTGGTCAAACCAGGGAGTAGAAAAATATGACCTCTCCTCCTTTGTCCCCTTCAGGATGAACCCCTCTCCATTTCATGGAGAGGGGGATTATAGGGGTGAGGTTCTTTTTAACCATTTGCAGAAAAAGCAAGAATTGAGTCATCGACATATACATTTGAATGGGCAATGTTGGTTCGGGGTGCCCTTCAGGGTGAATCCCCTCAGGATGAACCCCCACCCCGAACCCAAAAATTATGCCTTGGCAAGCCCTGAAGGCTTGCCTACGCGTAAGTCATTAGAAAAACGCAAAAGTTGTGTTGCAAATATATTTTCTTGAATGGAGAAAAAGATGACCTATAAGAAAAAATTTTTTTGTCTTTTGGGGATTTGCCTTTTGATTTTCTCCTGTGGCGGAAAACCTGAAAAAACTGAGATGACGGTTTTAATCCGAATGATGGATATTCAGGATTTATGGTTCCGCGAGAAGATGAAGGAGTTTGAGAATGAAAACCAGGTCAAGATAAATGTGGCCACCTTCGATCAGGTGGAAGATGTGAGAGAGATGATAGATTTAGAGAGAAAAAGTGGAAAGACCACCATTGGTCTGGTTAAAACTGCCATGGAGATGGTATATCCTTTAGCTGGTCAAAATTATTTGATCCCTTTGGAAGATATAATAGATTCTTCCCAATTAGAAAGAGACCTGAAGGAGTATTTGCCGGAGGCTTTGAAAGTGGGAACCATAGATAATAAGGTTTATTACATTCCCCGTAAACTGGAAACCTACCTTATGTTCTTTTTGAAATCCAAGGTTCAAGATGCTTTAAACAATTGGGAAAAGCATGGAAAGAGAATTGATTCGATTTTAAAACAGGTAAACAACTATGGCTTGCCTAAAGGATACCAATTGGAGTCTGATCCACAAGAGTGGGATTATTATGATCTTGTGGTCCTCTCCTACTTTTGGGCAAATTCTCCTTACCAGGGTTTGACATTACCTCGTGTGGCTCACCGGGGAAAAAGATATGCCGGCACGGTAAATGAATTGGTAACCCGCATCTATCAACTGGGAGGTCATAAAGAGGATGTCCTGTCAATGACCACCGATCCAGTTATCGACTGTTTCCAATGGGAATCATTCTTCATCCTGAATAATCTCTATCATCCCGGAATGTGGGAGCAAGCCTTCTCTGGGGGAAACATCTGGAAAGCCATCTCTCAGGGAGAGGTCTTCTTGTGCTTTTTGCATCAGATTGACCTTTTCTTCGTGCATGGCGGTTCTGATCCGACCATGACCGGCTATCTTTTAGATCCAGAAGACATGGGAGTCTCCATCATGCCTAAGGGGATTTCGCTGGATTTAACCGAAGAGGGGCAACCCCAAAGAGAGGGAGGGCATTTTTCCAATCTTTATGGTTGGTGGTGGGGAATTCCGGTTACCTCTCCTGACCCCGAGCTCTCTTATAAGTTGGCAAGATTCATCACCAGCAAAGAAAATCAGATAGAGGAGTGTTCCCGCTTCGGCATGTATCCTGTCAGAAATGACGTCATAGATAACTTGGAACAAGCCTTTGATGCCCCCTGGAAGCAGGAGATTTTCAGGGTCAGCCGACTCCAATTTGAGAAAGGAACCGAGGCAACTCCACAGCTTACCCAATGGCCCCAGATTGGAAAGAACTACCTGGATGCCTGGTATGAGATATCGGTAGACAAGAAGCTTCTGAAAAGAAAAGAAATTGCCAAATCTCTGGATAAGTATGCCCAGCTCAATCAAACCATTTTATCTTCTGCACAAGCTGAAGAGTAATCTTTTTACCATCGGTTTTTTCATCCCTGCTTTTCTTTACCTGGTCAGCTTTTTTGTGATAATCTTAGTTTTCCTTTTGAAATTCTCCTTTTCTGAGGGAATTCCTTTTCTCCAGCTCTTGTCTGCTGATGACTTCAAAGCGGCTCTTTGGAGAACTTTTTGGTTCATGGGAGTGGGAACCCCACTCCAATTGGTGGTGGGTTTATTGTTGGCTCTTTTGATCCAACAGAGTTTCAAGGGAGTTGGGGTGGTGAGAAGCTTCTTTATGATCCCCATCGCTATCCCCGCTTTAGTCACCGCCATAATCATAGATTTGGTTTTCTCATATCCTTTTGGCCCCATAAATGATCTTTTGTTGGGAAGGCACGGGTTTTTCCCCCAAATAGTCAGTGTGCCGATAAATTGGAGCGGTTCCGAGCCTCTTTCTTTGGGTTTGGCTATCCTTGGCAAAACCTGGAGGGATATGCCCATCTCCATGTTGATTCTCTTGGCTGGGCTTCAGACCATAGAAAGAGAACAATATGAGGCCGCCAGAACCATGGGGGCTAAAAGCTGGCAGGAGTTCAAATACCTGACCTTGCCCCTTTTAACTCCCGCCATCTTGACCATATTGATTCTTCGTTCTATAGAGAACTGGAAGGAGTTTGTCTTTCCATTCATCCTGGCACCTGCATATCCGCTTTTGGGAGTATTGATTGAAAGGTTATATCATGTAGAACAAAATCCGGCTTTAGCCGCTTCGGTGGCATTGTGTCTGGTGGCTTTGATCGGCATAACCACTCTTGTTTTTACCCTAATCACCAAGATGGTGAGGAAATATCTGGTGCGGGTCTGATACCTCACCCCCCGTCCCCCTCTCCATGAAATGGAGAGGGGGAGATAGGGGGAGAGGTAAGAACCCAAATTTGTATGAATTGCAGCTTAATCATAACACACCAGTGGACGCAAATATGAAAAGCATAAGATTTATTCTTATATGTTTGGTTTTGTTTTTCATTATCTTTCCCTTGTTCATGATGACCAAATATAGCATCTCGGATCGGGAAAGCATAGTGACCGGAGGAGAATATCCAGAGCCATTTTTCCCCTTCAAAGCAAACTTGGAGATGTTTGAGGCGTTATCGATCAGAAAGGATTTTGTAGGTGCAGGTTTAACCAGCTTATGGGTAGGGCTGCTTGCGGTTGCCTTTTCTCTGTTTTTGGGAGCACCGACCGCTTTCGCTTTGGCTCGTTTCAAAATCCCGGGTGTAGCTATTCTCCTCTTCTTTTTGCTATCGGTCAGGCTTTTTCCCGACATCTCGGCGGTGATTCCGGTGGCCGAGCTTCTGCTCTCCCGGCCATTCTCCCTTTTGCCTCCCGTTGTCTTGGTGGGGCTTGCTCATACCCTTCTGGCTCTACCTTATACAGTTTACATCGCTAAAGGGGTATTTGAGTCCATACCCAAAGATTTGGAAGAGCAGGCTCACGTTCTGGGAGCGGGCAAGGCACGGACTTTTTTGAAGATACTTGTGCCTCTGGCTTTGCCAGGTCTAGGGGCGGCAGCCATCTATACCTTTTTTCTTTCCTGGAATGAGTTCATCTTCGCTTATTTCTTGACCTTTCAGGGGACGCAAACTACATTACCGGTGTATCTTTTAAGAATTTTGAGTTGGTCTCCGCAGAAAAATTTCATATCCGCAATCTCGCTGGTGATCTGCATTCCGGTGATCATCTTCACCTTTTTGGTTCAAAGATATATGAAGGAAGGATTGACCGCAGGAGCAGTAAAATGAAAAAAGGATGGTCATTTTGTAAATTAGCTTTGGACGGGTGGTGACAAACTCCACGCCTTTCGCGTAGGGGCGGAGTTCATCTCCGCCCGTATCTTCTCAAGAGAATCTTATGGCTGAAGTCAAATTAGAAGATTTAACCAAGAAATTCAATCAGGTTACGGCAGTAGACATCTCGACATAAAAGATGGTGAATTCCTGACTCTGGTGGGACCATCCGGATGCGGCAAATCGACTGCTTTAAGATTGGTAGCGGGATTGGAGAAGGTCACCTCAGGCAATGTTTACATAGAGGGGAAGCTGGTCAATCATATTCCGCCGCAAGAGCGAAATATTTCTATGGTCTTTCAAAGCTACGCCCTTTTTCCTCACATGAGCGTGGAATCCAACCTTGCCTTCGGGCTTAAGATCAAAAGAAGAAGCCTGAAGCAGAAGATCGAAAAGGTAAGGTGGGTCTTAGAGCTTTTGGGTCTTAAGGGTATGGAGAAGAGACTTCCCAAAGAGCTATCAGGAGGTCAAAGACAAAGAGTGGCTTTGGGCCGAGCTTTGGTTTTGGAGCCTGACGTTCTGCTTTTGGATGAACCCTTGTCAAATCTGGATGCCAAATTGAGATTGAGGATGAGGACTGAACTAAAAAGATTGCATAAGAAGATAAAGACCACCATAATATATGTAACTCATGATCAGGCAGAGGCCATGACTTTGAGCGATCGCCTGGCGGTGATGAAAGATGGGAAGATTTTGCAGAAGGGCACCCCTCAGGAGATTTATGAAAAACCTGAAGACATTTTCACCGCCGGTTTCATCGGAAGTCCTCCCATGAACTTCGTCCCCGGAGATAGGTTGCCCTTTATTGGGAAGAAGAACGTGATGGTAGGCATCAGACCTGAGGATCTCTCAGTTTCTTTAGAAAAGAAAGAAGAAAGCATATCGGGTAAAAGCAGTGTGACCGAAACCCTGGGGTCAGATAATTATCTCTATGCTGACATCTCCGATCTCTTGATCGCCGTCCGGCTGAAGCCAGATCAAAGAATTCCAGAGGATCAATCTATCTGGCTCGTTCCCAACATAGAAAAAATTCACATTTTCGACAAGTTGACTGGTAAGAGAACCTAAGAAGAAAATATGAAAGGAGTTTGTAGGGCGGGCAGACATGCCCGCTCGATTCATACGGGGCTGGTCGTGCTATAGGCAGATCCCGCCACAGGCGGGGGAGCCTCGGATAACTTCATGAGATTTGTTAAAAGGAGATGTTGAGATGCCTTTCGAGATACCTAAATGCAAGATCACTGTGCTCAAGAGGACTATTAACCAGGATTTGATTGATGAGTACTTAGACGAAGATACATCCAAAAACCTTGGCCCCTGTGAACGGTTCATAGACGGCCAAGAATTCATCGTAGACGGCTATTCGGCTGAGGTACCAGAGGGTTTCTGTGCTTGGGCCTGGGCAGACATACGGAGGGACATATTGAGTGTTGCGGCCGGAGCCGACATGCCCGGGATGAGGAAGCGCGGTACTGTCATCACCGGCTGCACGGATTGGTTTAGACCGGTGATCTTCAAGGTGGAAAGGATAAGTTAGTTCGTTAGGCGCCACCCATACCCGCCTGCGATCTATCAACGCAAATCTAAGTATTAAGATACATCCGTAGGGAGGGAGAATGAAAGTTGTCGACTTTAAGGATGTAAGGGCTGAAGAGGTAAAAGAGCCCGGCAGCAGAAGTGTAACGGTAAAATGGTTGATCTCTGAAAAGGATGGCGCACCCAATTTCGCCATGCGCCTATTAGAAGTGGAACCTGGTGGATTTACCCCTAATCATAAACATTCATGGGAGCACGAGGTCTTTATATTGCAAGGGAGAGGAATCCTGGTTGCCGAGGACAAGAACCTTCCTTTGAAAAAGGATGATGCAGTCTTTGTTCCACCGGATGAAAAGCATCAATTCAAAAACGATTCCAATGAGAAATTTACCTTCATCTGTGTGGTACCGATAGAAAAGCAATCGTGATACGTTCCCTATGCATAAAATGTCAGGGGTAAGGGTACCCCTGACTAACGTTGGTTAACGCAGTTATTTGTCGAGATCCGAAGGATGCTTCGCATATGAATCTCGACCTACGGATCTACCTCTCCCCCCGTCCCCCTCTCCATCCCGCCACAGGCGGGAGAGAGGGGGAGATAGGGGGTGAGGTTCTATTAACATAAAGAACACCAACATGAGCAGCCTTATGGACATAGAGCAGCGTTATGGGATACCTCGTGAGTTGAGTATGTCGTTCTCCATGAATCCGTCAGAGTTTCAGAATCTCAAAGACAGCATGAAGGATGGACGGAATTCGGATGTGACTTTGTTTATTTTTAAGAATAGCAAAGTCATTGTCATAGCCAAGCCCTGGTATCCCAAAGGACTTTACCGTGCTCCCAGCGGGGGAGTGAAGCCAGATGAGGATTTGGAACTTTGCGCCAAAAGAGAAGCGTACGAGGAAACTGGAGCAAAGATAAAATTAAAAAGATACATCTTAAGGATTTATGTTACCTTCACCTGCAATACGAACAAAGTGAATTGGACCTCGCACGTGTTCACCGCCACATATCTTTCCGGCGACCTGAGGCCTATTGACACAAGAGAAATAAGAGAAGTGAATCTTTTGAGCCTGGATGAACTTGCCGCCTTGAAGGGAAGACTTTTGAAGAGCGACTCGGGCGGACTACATTACCGCGCCGCCTTAACCGAAACCGCAATAAGAGAGATGAGAAATTTGTAGTAGCAGAGCCGCTTGGGGCCCCGCTCCCAGGCGGATGTTATCATCCGCCTGCTTTCCTGCTGGATGATCACAGCTACCAGAAGCACAAGAGACTGTCTAACAAAGCGGCGGTGGCCAGTTTAGAAAGATATAATTGAGCAAATATATCATGTCAGCTATATCTACCACCCCGTCCAAGTTCACGTCGCCAGCTTGAAGGGGAATGGGTGCGGGTCCGTTTATAAATAAGTAATTAATTAAGTATAGTACGTCGCCAACGTCAACCTTTCCGTCCGCACTGGCATCGCCTGCCAGGAAGATGGTAAAAGAGTCGTCGCTTTGATCATAAGGATCGCCATCCTCGGCATCTGATACCCTCACCAGGCAACTCTCTGAAGGAGTATCGGGTATAGTCCAGAGATAAGAGCCATCATTTGCGGTGGGATCTACAATAGGCAACCAGCTTGTGCCGACATTTGTGGAGTACTCGATCTTAACAAAGGAGCCGGAAAAACCCTCCGAACGCCAGGTAATTTCCTGAGTTTTCCCAATACACCAATTCTCTCCACCATTGGGTGATGTGACCACGATGCGAGTCACAACTAATATCACTTGGGTGCTACGCTCTATCCCATTTTCCCCCTTGGTCATCTGGGTGCCAGTAATGGTAAGGGTGTATTCATCCCCTGGAGTCGTATCCGCGGTGGCTATGGTCAGAGTAGAGGTGTCGGCATATGGATACTCAATAATCGGCTCATCAAACACACCAGTCGCTCCAGGGGGCAAATTGGAGACTGACAGAGTGCAAGGAGAGTTGAATCCATACAAGGAGGTTAACCACACATGATAATTAGTGTCTGCTCCCGCATAAACACACTGCGTGTCAGGATGGGCGTCGATGTTGAAGTCTGGACGGACGATGGAGAAGTTACTGTCACTTGTATCACACGTCGCTCCATCTATATCACATATCCTCATCCTGCAAGAATCTGAAGGCGTATCTGGCACCTGCCAGGAATAACTCCCATTCGATTCGGTAGTGTCAACGACTGTGAAGTTGGTACCCCCATCAGTAGAATATTCTATTTTGACACTCTCGACGCAAGACCAACACCAGGTTATTTCGTATGTGCTATCCATAATAAACGCTTCTCCGCCATCGGGGGAAGTTACCACAAGTGACGGTTCTGCGATAGTAAAGTAGCCGTTACCTTTATCATAAGGATCTCCGTCCGAAGCATCTGAAATCTTCACCAAACAACTGGTGGAAGGTGTATTCTCGACCGTCCATGAATAAACGCCATCATTTTCAGTGTTAGGAGTAATCTCAATCCAAGAGAGGAAGATTATGTCTGGGAACGTAGCTTCTCACATCATGTCGAGTGAACTTAAGGTGGCTGGAGGGAGGCCAAAAAGTGCTGTCTATACAAATATGCATAGTATCGGCAACTTTGAAGGTTAGGGTGGTAAGTAAAGTTCTTTCTCCCTCCCACCATCTACGAGATGTCTGTTGAAGTGGTAAAAAAGCCATCCACATATGCGGCGGGACGAAGAGGGAATCCTCGCCGTAGTAATACCAAGAGCTGTCACTGACCATATTAAGGATGGCAGTCCATTCAAGACCTTGACTGGCAAGCCAGGCCATCCGGTTGCTATCGAATTCGGAAGTGTGAAAGTGACGCCAGATGCTTCTGGGAAACCTGGGATCATAAGGGTTCATGGCATCCTCATTCCAATAAGTAGACAAGCTGCAATAAGCGGTCGGATTAGTATGAGTCCAAGCAATAGGAACCACAAAACCAAAAATCGAGTCTTGCACCCATCTCTTCCATTCTTCCCACCAAAAAGTATTTGAATCGTGGGTTACAAAAAGGTTTATATAAAGAAAACATGGAAAGTGCTCACCGGGGTCATTGATACAAATCGTATCAGTACCATCGATAAAACAGGTGTCAGTCTTTGGCCAGGGAACAACATGCAGGGTATCGCAAAAACCCAGGTCCCATGAATACCCGAGGTAACCAGAGTCAGCACCGCAACATGTCTCTACTGAATCTCCAGGATTACAGGGAAACTGAGCCCAGGAAGAATTGAAGAAGAGCGATATCAGTATCACCACCAACAAATAAGGAAAAAATCTTTTCGTTTTACCGCTCCTTTCGAGAAAAGAGAAACTTTAAAAGCTTTCTTGCTCTTCCACTTAAAAAAATCCTTTTTAATAATACGGATTTTTCTATCGAAAAGAATAATCGGACAAAATGGATAAGACAGGGAAAAAAGTTGGCTAAATTTTTTGAGAAGCTGAGGAGCTTAACCTTTGCTCTTGGACCGATCCTCCTACGAATACTTCGGTGATATGCACCGTATGGTGCATATCGGTGTGAATCAATTTGGTCCACACCTTCAGGTTATCATCCGTCTTCCCTCCCGCACGAATTCTGTGTCTTGAGACTGGATGAGGGAGACCCGTCTGGGAAAGCAAAGCCCCAATAAAGCCGAATAAACTCAAATCCCGCTTTTATGGGGCTCTGCGTATAGTAATGTGTCAAGAGCTACTCGTTGGTAGCGGTCAAGGTGTCAAAAATGAACAGGGCAGCCTGTCTAACAAAGTGGCGGTGGTCCCTCAGAGAAAAGGTAAATGAGCAAGTAAATCAGGTCAGCTATATTTACCGTCTCGTCTAAGTTCACGTCTCCAGCTTCAAAGGGAGCAGGTGGAAGTCCACTTTGGAAAAGGTAATTGATCAAGTATATCGGATCGCCAATGTCAACCTTACCGTTCCCATCGGCGTCGCCTGCCAAAAAGATAGCGAAAAAGTGGTCGCTTTCATCCCAGGGATCGCCATCCTCCGCATCTGAAACCCTTACCAAGCAACTGTCCGACGGAGTATCTGGTATAGTCCAGGCATACGTCCCATCATTATCGGTGCTCTCTGCAATGGTCTCCCAACCTGTCCCTCCATTGACGGAGTACTCGATCTTAACAAAGGGAACGGGAACACCTTCAGAGCTCCAGGTTATCTCCTGAGTTTTGTCAACGCACCAGTGTTCGTCGCCGTTGGGTGAGGTGACCTCGATGCGCGGAGGTGCCACAATTAATACCACCTGAGTGCTATGCTCTATCCCTTTATTCCCCCTAGTCATTTCTGAGCCAGTTATGACTATGGTTCTTATACCCGGAGGAGTGGACACATCTGTGTAGAAAGTCAGAATCGAGGAGTCAGTCGGCACTACGGTAGCTGGGTCGAAGTTATAGGTCGTATTTGCAGGCAAACTGTCTTCTTCCAAAGTCAAAGTGCAAGGAGAACTGAATCCATAGATGGACTCCAAAATCACGTCACAATCTACAGTGTCTCCTGGGTTCACCGCCAGAGTCTCTGGTTTGACTTCAATGGTGAAGTCCGGCGGGGGGACAATCAATACCACCTGGGTGCTATGCTCTATCCCATCTTTGCCCTGAGGCATCTCTGTGCCAGTTATGATGACGGTACTGGTCCCCGGAGGAGTAAAGGCGTCGGTGTGGAAGGTCAAAATTGAGCTGTCAGTCGGCACCAGGGCGGCTGGGTTGAAATCATAAGTCGTATTTGCTGGTAAACTGCCTTCTTCTAACGTTAAGGTGCAAGGCAAACTGAATCCGAATTGAGATTCCAGAATTATCGTACAACTCGTATCCGTGCTGATCGGAACGATCAGGGTCTCGGGTTCCGCCCGGATGGCGAAATTGCTCACCGTAAAAAAGCCATCGCTCTGATCAGACGGATCACCATCATCAGAGTCTGAAACCTTTACCAGGCCTTGATCGGTGGAGTAAGAGTGGGGGATTGAAGTTTCGTGCAATCCGTCGTTTTCCGTTCCTGAAACAACCGGATCCCAGTTTGCTCCGCCATCTTCCGATAAGAAGATGTCGACTGAGCCGGTAAAGCAGGTCGAATTCCAGGTGATAGACAAGGAAGCTCCTGCTACAAAGACCTCCCCACCATTGGGATAGGTAACAGTGATGGATTCATCTAATATAGTGAAAGGAGCATCGCTCGAGTCCGCAGGCTCACCGTCTGCCGCATCTGAGACTTTGACCAGACAGTTGGTGGAAGGTGTGCTCGGTACGGTCCACGAATAAACGCCATCATTTTCAGTGCTGGGGATGATCTCAATCCAATTGGCTCCTCCATTGGTCGAATACTCAATTTTCACATCGTCAGTGAAATTTTCTGCTAGCCAGGTAATATCATTGGTGCTTCCCACACACCAGCTCTCACCTCCATTGGGTGAGATGACCTCGATCCGGGGTGGACCGATCCATATGCAGAGAGGCATCTCATGTCTGGGGAAATAATTATAAGAGTCAATTCGGGTGAACGTAAGGTTGCTGGCTGGAGGCCAAAAGGTGCTGTCGATACAGACATGCATAGTATCAGAGACCTTGAAGGTTAAGGTGGCAAGAAGCACTCTTTCTCCCTCCCACCATTTCTGACAACTTGGTGACATCTGCACAAGGCTGAACCATACATGACCCGAGTCGCCACTGGAGGAGACAGAGTCTACATCGGTGTACACGGTCCAAGCCGCATTCCCGGCTTCGACCATCTGCAACATACGGTTGTAATAAACGGTATCACCGGTACGACTATCCACAAAGTGACGAAACATGCTCCGGTCCATCCAGGGGTAATACGGATTGATGTCGGGGTTATTCCACGATTGGGCTTGGAAGGGGAAAATCAACGAATCGCCGCCACCTGTTGACTGATGCCAGAAAAGAAGTGGATTCACGAAAGCGCCAGCCGAGTCTTGCACCCAGGTGCCTTGATCCTCCCACCAAAACGTATTTGAATCGTGAGTTACCAGAAGGTGAAGGTACCAAAAGCAGGGAAAGTTCTCACCGGGGTCATTGATACAAATGGTATCAGGAAAAGGATAACTAACAATAAAACAGGTGTCCGTATGTGGCCAGGGTGCAACAAAGAGCGTATCACAAGCACCCAGGTCCCAGGAATATCCCCCGGCACCACTGTCAGCACCGCAACATGTCTCCACTGAATCTCCGGGATTACAGGGATGTTGAGCCCATGAAGAATTGGAGACAGCCAGTATCAGCATCACCACCAACAAACAAGGAGAAAATCTTTTCATTTTACTCCTCCTTTCAAGAAAAAGAAATTCAAGTGATTTCTTGCCATTCCGCTGATAGAATCTTCTTTTTCAATAAATGGAAATCCTTCTATACAAGAAGATAATCGATAAAATGAGGATGTCAAGGGGAAAATTTGGAAAACTTTTTCAAGAAGCTGCGGATCTCAACTTTCTGAGGACCTAGGAGATAAATTATCTAAAAGCATTTCTTCAGATTTGCCAAGAGAGTTCTTGAGGTAACCTCTGCTTGAGGTATCTAAGTTCTTTTACCAAATACAATTACATTTAATTTTTCTGTAATTCATTTTCAGCTTGTTCCACATCTCGACAGTTTCCTTACAAAGGGCGATTTTGCTGTAATTACGTTTTGCTTTCAAGTATTCTATGATCGCCGAATACATCGCCAATCGGGTTTCAAAATCGATCTTTTTGCCCCAATTAGATTTTTCCTTTAAGTATCGAACCCAACTCTTATCACTGCATCCATTTATGGTACTCTGAAGACCTCGCAGTGAACCAAGAGTGACTCTCTCTGGGTTAAATCTCTCAAAGACAAGGTCAAGTAATTGTAGGTAATGCTTTTTCCAATTATTTATGGGCACCATCGGGTCAATTCTGATTCTGACTTCATATCCTGCTTCATAAACCTTTGCAGCAGCTTCGATTCTGGGAGCTTTTTCCCACCGTTTAGCCACTGGTATGGCATTAAGGCTGAAACTGATAATTGTCTGGTTGTGCGGATAAATGTGCATGAGATTTTTTACATTCGACGATTTTGTCAAGAACAAGACCTTGTGTAACCTCTGGCTTTCAAACATCGGAATTATAAATTTGGAGAACGCAGACACTGAATTCTCGTGCATCAACGAATCGGCGATTTCGCCTGTATTTAGTATTTCTGGACTTTTCACTTCTTCTAAGAAAGCTTTCGTATGGGACTCTATCTTTTCATAGTCTTTGACTACGGGTTTAAGACCATCTGGGCGAAATCTGAAAGTTCCCTTTAGATAACACCAACTGCAATCAAAAGGACAGCCGTAAGCCCATTTAAGTTCCAGAAAATGTGGACAAACTACATCGGTTGGCTTTTCAGGCAATGGCGTCTTGTCAAACCTTGCGATAATTGAGCCATCATTTACCTTCGTCACTAAAGTTCGTTTCCTTCTGTTAAGTTCGTTGTATTTCTTGTAATGAACTCGAAGTTTCGCAATTTGAGTGGATGAGGCAGGAAACAGGTCAATACCAGGATTATGGTGGAGGAATGTTAATCTGGTGAAATCCCTAATAGCACCTCTTTTACCTTTTCCTTCTATTTTCACTTTTTCCTCACTCTCAAGCTCTAGTATAGCGTTCTTATAATGACGTTCTACGAACCTCGTATACATATACGTCTCTTCTAGAATTCCTTTAAATGTCTTCGCCTTTCCTTTGAACTGTGTAAGCAAGTACTCTTTGAGCGACGAAAAATCATCGTCATACAGCGTCAATTGATTTCTGTAGGTAACTTCTTTCGGGCCAAGATATGCAAATTGTCCCTCAGAACCTTGCCTATACATAATATCTTTCATTATTTTCAATCCGTCAAAATGATTGGTAGCATGGATAAGATAGTAAAGAGTTTGATATTTTTCGTCCATGCATACTCGAAACGACCACACGTAACGAACTTTGGCTATCTCAAACAAGCACCTAACGTACAAGTCTTTTAACAATTGATCTCGCTTTCGCCAATCTGGATTTTGATAAATCTCTCTCCATTCGGGAATAGGAAAAAGCTCTTCCAAAGACCGCTCTGCATCCTCAGCCTCTAAGAAGCGGCTAATGTCGCGCGTCATAAAAGTAAAAAATACTTCCGTTCTAGGAGCAGATAGAATATTCTTTATTGTCTT
>Ga0111200_1011_pt1 | contig 13314 bp, 15 predicted proteins | sample DeeMarSWOR324_28_FD_80374 | JGI IMG/M metagenome (GOLD analysis project Ga0111200, IMG submission 80374) | candidate division Zixibacteria bacterium SM23_73
AAAAATGGAAGACGCATGTGGAAATCGTGACTAATATCATTCCTAGAGTGAACGATGAAGCAGAAAGCCTGAAGAAGATGGCTTCCTGGATTTATCAAGAACTGGGAAAAGACACGCCCTGGCATATCACCAGGTTCTTCCCTCATCTTAGACTTTCTCATGTAGAACCTACCCCCATACGAACATTGGATAAAACCAGAGAGATGGCCTTAGGACAAGGACTCAACTATGTGTATCTAGGGAATGTCTGGGGGAGTCAGGGCGAGAACACCTACTGTCCCCAATGTGGAGCAATTCTTATCGTTAGAGAGGGGCTGGAAACTAAGAAAATTCAACTGAAGAATGGCAGATGTCAATTCTGCAGCTACTCCATCGCCGGACGCTTCCCTGAATAAAACCATGAAATGCCAGCTCGTTGAACAAGGTCTCAGGCCAGGAAGCTGCCTGACTCGAATCAATAAGACCCGTAAGAAGGCATGCGATGTCACTCTCAAGCGGGAAGGAAACGAGTGGACTCGCTTGGTCAAATCCGCTCATCTCTCCCGACCAGAGCACTATTTTTCCATCTACCAATCAGGATGTAATCATCACTGTCTAAAATGCCACTCCTGGGATTTTTCACAAAAAGCCACCGGAGCCTGGATGTCAGCAGAAGAAATCGGTCAGATAGCCAAGGAGTATGAAAAAAAAGTCACTGTTTGGGAAAAAAGAGAGTCAGCCACCATGTGGCATGGCACAGATTTGTGTCGAAGCTGCGGAAGTTGTGTGCTTTATGGAGAAAAAGGCTGGTTGTGTCCAGAAGTCTTAGAACCCAAGGATATAGTTTTAAGCCCCCAAGGATTTGGCCCAGCCAGAAACATAATGGCCTTTACAGGAGGCGATATTTCATGTTGCGCAGATTTTTACTGTCAGGCTGCTGAAGAAATAAAGAAAAATTGTCAAAACATGTGGGTTTTGCTCGAGACAAACGGGTATGGCTTGACGCCTCAGAATTTAGACAGGTTCAAAGATTCAGGTATCGACTCTTACTGGTTAGATATCAAAGCCTATGATAAAGACATTTACCAGAAGCTCTGTGGTACGACCAACGATTGCGTCCTGAAAGCTCCCTCTGAAATCATAAAAAGAGGCTTTGTCCTGGAAGTCCTGACTCTCTTTATTCCTCAATGGGTAGAAGATGACCAGATAGAAAAAATTGCCAAGATCATTCTGGAGATAAGCCCTGATATTCCCCTGACTATTTTGGCCTTCTTCCCAGCACACCAAATGAAAAATCAGAGATCCCCTTCATTACCAGAGATGATGAGAGCATACCAGAGGGTAAAAGAGCTGGGATTAAAGAAGATAAAACTGGGAAATTGTGGTGTATTTGCCAAAAATCATGAAGATTGGGAATATCTCTTGAGGGAAGTGGGAAAAGAAGGAATCGGGTAATAAATTATGTCAGGGTATACTGCTGATTGAATTAGATATCAAAAAGACAGAAAAGATGAGGGGTACTGACCCCAGATTATATGCAAATCGAACCTATCGAGGAGAATAAAATCCCCTCTTTAGAGTAATCTCTTTCCCTTTTTTTCATGAATTCGGTTAACCATTTGGGGTGAGAAATTCTCCTCGCCACTGCTTCTGGGCCCTTATAGTCTTCGAAGTATTTCATAAGGCTACCCAGGGGCATATCGATATAATGATTAGCCTTTAGGGGTGATGAATTTCACCATGGAAGAGGACTAAAATTAAGCGACTAAATTTATGTATAGGGAAAAAGAAAAAAGAGGTTTTTAAATGAATACCAACAAGGAGGTGAGGAAAGTGAAGGGGAAAATCTTTAAAAATATCAATAAGAGAAAGGAAGAACGTGGTGCCATCCTGGTTATTGGCCTGCTCTTCCTGGTATTCATGCTTCTTCTTGCCATACCCTTCTTGTTTCAAGTTTCTAACGAACGCCGGTCCTCGGAAAAATCTTACAAAGCCTTTGCGGCTCTCTCCTTAGCTGAAGCAGGCGTGGAGAGAGCAATCTGGGAGCTGAACAGCGGAGATATATACAGCTGGAGTGCGGCTGGCTCCTTGCGGACAATGGATATTGGATCTTTTTTGACTTCTGATGGGGAGACAATGGGGAGTATCGAAATACAGGTCGAAGGGTCTGGGGGAGACACTCCCATAGTGCAATCCACCGGCAAGGTTCCCTATATTGGGACTCTGACGGTAGATCGAACAGCCAGGGTGGAGCTTTGGAAAGGCGACGGCTCCTATTACCTCTTTGGCCAGGCAGTTTTTGGGGATGAAGGCATAGATATTGACTCTCGAGCTCAGATAGATAGCTATAATTCAAAAACTGGGGATTATGATTCTCAAAATCCCGGCACAAATGGTGATATTGGGACCAATGCCTCTCATCTCGGGTGCATTTACTTAGCTTCTAATGCAAGAGTCTATGGCAATGCTAGTACCGGAGTAGATACCGTCCCCGAGGATATAATCATCACCAGACCGCAATCTACTATTACAGGAGATAAGCTAGCTCTGTCCAAGCCAAAGCCTATGCCATCGATTGTTCCGCCTGACAGCCTTCCGTATATGGGCGATTATTTCCTGGAGGGTGGAAACCAGGATATCATAAGCGACAGTGGCGAATATAGCTCATTCAGGCTTGAGAGTAATACTAAAGTGACGATCACGGCTGATGTGACACTCTATGTGACCGGGGAATTTTCGATGAACAGTAACACTTGCCTCGAAATCGCCGACGGTGTGAATGTCACCGTCTATCTTGGCGGAACTTTTATCCAGAATAGCATGAGCCAGATAAACAATCTTTCCATGGACCCCACAACATTAACGTTCCTGGGCACAGACAGTTTCAACCAAGATATGGACTGGAATTCCAATTCCGACTTCTGGGGTTCGATATATACGCCGCGGGCGAACGTGAATTACAACAGCGAAGCTGATTTTTACGGTGCTGCGGCAGGAAAATTCGTAGACATCTGTTCGCAAGCCACCATCCACTATGATGAAGCTTTAGGCAAATTGAAAATTATGACAGGAACGCCAGGCGATTATTTTATTGTCAAGTCCTGGCATGAACTCTTTCCTGCTACCGAATCTTAATAGAGAGGGGATGCAATCAGAAAAAGGTAATAACTAACACCTAACAAGAGGAAGTGCTGGGCAGAAAAGAATGGAAGGGGGAAAGGATAACCAACTCCCTAAATAAATTCCCCTCTGGCAACCATAAATGCCTTTCCCCCTACCAATACCTCGATATTCCCTTCTTTCTCCCCTGCTTTCAAGAAAAGCAGTGAGGGTCTTCCGATTTCATATCCCTGTTCTACTCGAAGGTCGATTTGATCATTTCCGAAATAGCGGTTTTTCACCAAATACCCAGCCAGGCATCCATTGGCACTTCCCGTAGCCGGGTCCTCTATCACACCCAAGGCTTCAGCAAAGAACCGAACATTCAAGTCGTTCTCTCTCTTATAGGTCTCTGGACAAAAAATAAGTATGGCTTTGGCTTCGGTGTTCGCAATCAAGGCAAGGTATTCATCTTTTTTTATTTCGGTTCGCTTCACGGCGTCCAAGGTTTTCAAAGGAGCTATGATGGAGGGCGTGCCCGTCGAGACTTCTTGAATAGGGAAACGTTCGTCTATCTCTCCATCATCGAGGCCTAAAACAGAAGAGACGGTTTTCTTATCCAAAATTTGTCCGAATGTAGGGTGCTTCTGCTTCATCCATAAAATATCAGGTCGGCCTTCGCTGTAATTGAAAGTCACCGGAATCTGTCCAATCTTAAGATTCAGAATAATCTTCTCAACAGGTTCTCTGATAACTTCCTGCTGGATCACATAAGCCGTTCCCAAGGTGGGGTGGCCAGCAAAAGGCAGTTCTTTTTCTGGAGTAAAAATACGAACATCATATCCACCGTCTCTTTCTTCTTCGGCCAGGATAAAAGTCGTCTCTGAATAGTTCATTTCCTTGGCGATTCGCTGCATATCAGAATCAGAGAGACCCTCGGGATGTCTAAAGACTGCCAGTTGATTCCCGGCATATTTTTCTTCGGCAAACACATCCACAATGTAAAAAGGCCGTTCGTCCATTATGATTTCCTCCTTTCGGAATTTCTGATTTATTTCAGAAAAATTTCAAGTTAATCCAGGTGAAAATTATGTTTGTTTCCTCAGAAATATCATGAAATCAGCGCAGAAATGTGAATACTCGAGCTGGCGCTCCAGTTCCATCTTTAATCGGCATCGGGATAACATAAAGCGTAGCTCCAGAGGGGGGAAGCTCATCCAAGTTGGCAATGTTTTCTAAGGCGAGTTTATCGGCACCGCAGAGAATCTGATGAACCTTAAAGTCTTTGGATTTTCCATAATCTATGCTTGGAGTATCGATGGCTATTCCGGTAATTTTTCTCTTCTTGACTAGAAATTCAACCGATTCTGGTGAAAAGCCAGGAAAGCTGAGCTCAGGCAGAGCCTCATCACCTTTCTTATCCGTACCCAGAACTTTTTTCTTATCCGGATAGTATTTCGTATCTATGCCTGTATACATGATAACCCAGGCATTGTCAGGAATCTTGCCGTTCTTTTTCTCCCAATTTTGAATATCATCAACTAAAAGCAGATAATCCCGATTTTTCTCACATTTTTCGCTGACATCGATCTTGACTGCTGGACCTATCCATTCCTCAAGAGGAATCTGGTCAATAGTCCTTCCATCCTTGGCAAAATGAATAGGTGCATCGACATGAGTCCCTCCATGTTCAGAAGCGCTGTATTCGTTAGAAGCATACCAGTAGCCTCCCTCTGTCATTCCCCAATTTAGCTTGTGCAACTTGAAAGGCTTGGCAGTTGGCCAATAGATAGTGTTTTCATCGTAAGGATACGTCATATCCAGCAGTTTACCTTTAAAATCTTCAGCGTAGAAAAAGGCTGTTATAACAAAGCTGATGAAGATAAAGATAGCCCATTTTTTTAATAAGTTTGGTCTTGTATCTCTCATTTTATCCTCCTTATCTTTGAATCGAAGGTCAAATTCTTAAATTTCAAAATGATATTGTTTTTTTAAAGGCTCTGATTTTTCATTATACAAAATATTTATAAAAGTTATAAAGGCCTGACCCCAGTCTTTTCGGGCAAAAACAATAAAAGGGTAGGATTCGAGTTTAGGTTCTGATTGAAAAGATTATTTGATCTCCACGATTCTCTCTTCAATCTTATAAGCAAGGATTTTATTTTCTAGAAGCCATTCCACTAGGACTCTATCAAGAATCAGATCCGTATTTTCTTGGCAAGACACCTGGAAACCAAAATACTTATCTTCTGCCTGACCCACCAGATAATTGTTGCTGACAACAGAATAAACTTTTTTTGGATGGAGAACTATCCCATCATTTACCAAGACTTCGCTGTTGACTTCAACATAATCGACTCTCTTTCCAAGAGGTCTGATGTTCTTGGGGTAATATCTATACTTAAGCCCCGAAACCTGAAACATATCTTCTCCTCTTTCCACATCTTTTTCCAGTATATCTTTGACCTGCTGGCCGGTAAGTTTGAATACTACCAAAGTGTTACGGAAAGGAGTAACGTCGAATATATTGGCTTTGGTTATCGGTCCGGCTGAAATCTCTGCTCTAATTCCTCCACTATTTTGCAGAGCAATTTGAGTTCCCGTCTTCCATCTCATCACGTCCGTAATCCAATTGCCCATAGGGCTTTCTCCTGCCTCATTTTTTAATGGATATCCTTTGTGGATATGATCGAACTTGGCTTCCCCGACAACTTTGGTATATTCGGATCTGATTGAGTCCTCGACTTCCTTGACTAAAGCCGTGATTTGAGCTGACGGTTCCAAGTCAATGTCTGCCCAGAGCCAGATCAGTTTTTCTTCATAATTTACGACCTGGTCTTTCTCAACTGCAACTTTCAGATAACCCAAGGTTTTTAGATGGCCAAAAGTGGATTTGACCAACACTCCTTTGACTTCCCTGAATCTTCCATCCTCTGCCGCCGCCAGTACGACGTCAATCCCTTTAACATTCTCGGCTATTCTTACTCCCTCATCAAACGTGCCGTGGTTGAGCACGACAATCAAATCGGTCTGTTTGTCCAATTCCGGAATATAAGAATTTAAAACAGTTACTATCGGCAATACATCTAAGCCTTCTACTTTATCTTTGTAGACTTCCTGCAAGAAATTTTCCTCTATCACGGCTATGACTCCCACTTTCAATCCAGCTAAATCAAAGACATGATACGGGCAGGAAGAAAAAAGCTTTCTGCTTTCTTTATAGATAAGGTTGGACATGATTGAGGGAAATTTGGCTAACTTGGTAAGCTTCAATGCACTGGGCTGACCTTTGTCAAATTCATGATTCCCCAAGCTCCAAATATCGTAATTGAGCCTGTTTAAAAACTCTATCATAGCTCCGCCAGACACACCGTTGTACTCAATATCGGCAGCTAGAGTTCCGGTCAACACATCCCCTAATTCGATCAACAGGACATTTTCCTCCTCAGCCCTAATCTTGTCTATGTAATGGCTGGCTGCTTCCATGCCCCCGACTAATCTTTCTCTGCCGTTGACTTTAATCTTGAAGGGCTTATATATTCCATGAATATCGTTCGAATGGATTAAAGTGATCGTTTTGGAAAATACCTGGCAAACAAGACTAAAGACCAATCCTAAAACCAGTGCTGCAGAGAAAGCCTTGTTTCCCATAGGTGAATTTCTTCTTAAAATCTTCATATTTCTCTTTGAACGGAAGATTTCGAAAAAATCTTATAACACAGGAAAAATCCGATGTCAAAATTTAAAAAACAGGAATGCCTCCAGTTTTTCGTTGCCATTCTCCGATTGTTTATATATTGTTAGGACAAGCTCCCCATGTGAGCCCTGATATACAAATTTTCAAGGAGAATAGACATGAGCTTAAGAAATATCCTTAAACTTATAGCCAGTATCATAATCTGTCAGTTTGCAGGATTCATCGGTTCTTTATTCACAACTCCTGCTATCCCAACGTGGTACAAGACTCTATCCAAACCATCCTTCACTCCACCTAACTCGATCTTCTCCCCTGTCTGGATCACTCTATTCGTACTGATGGGAATATCTCTCTTTCTGGTTTGGAAGAGAAATCTAAAGGACCGAAATGTGAAAATCGCACTCATTTTCTTTGCCATCCAACTCGTCTTGAATATCTTATGGTCGCTCCTCTTCTTCGGGCTTAAATCCCCGTTATTGGCTTTCATAGAAATCATAATTCTGTGGTTTGCTATTCTGTTGACCATTCTAAGATTCCTCAAGGTTTCAAGACCAGCCGGAGTACTGCTTCTTCCTTACCTCCTCTGGGTTAGTTTTGCCGCTTTCCTCAATTTTTTCCTTTGGAATCTTAATGCCTAATGCTATTATCTGAAAACTGACGGGGATAAATTCCTCCAAATTGCCTGGTGAACTCAAAAAAGGAGACAAAGATCAAAGAAGAAAACAAGAGGAAACCTCTTAAAGTTATTCACTCCTCCACACCCTTGAGGATCAATGACATCGGAGGCTGGACCGACACCTGGTTTTCTGGAGAAGGCAAAGTCTTAAACTTTGCCGTTGCCCCCCGAGTTGAGGTTCGAATCCAAGTTTTCTCTAACATCAAAAAAAGACCAGAACGAGTGTTGGTTCGAGCCAAAAATTACGGCGATACCTTCCGCTTGAATCCTGAAAAACATCACTATGATCAGCATCCTCTCCTTCAGGGGGCTATTAATTCTATGGCTATCCCGCAGAATTTAGAAATCGAGATTAGCCTCCGCTCCCCTATTCCTGTTGGAAGCTCTACTGGAACTTCTGCCTCAGTCTGCGTGGCTCTGTTAGGAGCTCTTGACTTTCTCACTCTTCAAAAGCATTCCAGAGATGAGATTGTTACTCTTGCCCACCGAGTAGAGACAGATAAGTTAGAGCAGCAGAGTGGAATCCAAGATCAAATATGCGCTGCTTACGGAGGAATCTGTTTTATCCATATGTACAGCTATCCTCAATCTCATGTTTCTAAGTTAGAACTCGAAGAGAACGTGAGAGAGGAATTAGACCGGAGGCTCTGTTTGATTTATTTGGGAAAGGCCCACAGCTCATCAGCCCTTCATGAAGAAGTCATAGCTACACTCGAGAGAAAAGGCTCTCAATTCGGAATGATTCGAAAATTAAGGAACTTAGCCCAGCAAGCGCAACAGACTCTGCTTAAAGGGGATTTGGCTGCTTTGGGTGAAGTGATGATTCAGAACAACGAATGTCAGCGAGCGCTTCACTCTCAGCTTATTTCCGAAGAAGCCGATTCAGTCATTGAGATTGCCAAGAAATACAAAGCGGCGGGCTGGAAAGTCAATGGCGCTGGAGGCAAAGGCGGCTCTTTGACGATTTTAGGAAGCGAGGAAAACAGCATGATTGCGAAAATGATTGAGGACATAAACTTACTGAGGAAAGGGATAAAACACTTGCCAATTTCTTTATCTAAAACAGGTCTTAAGGTTTGGGAAGAGGGAGAAACGAAGAAAGATTTTTCTTAAAAAGGAGTCGAAAAGACTTTGTAAAATAGTTATTTTTCTTCTTGTTTAAGAGTTTTGACTTCTCTCTCGAGCTCGATTATCTTCTGGGCTAGGATTTCTTTTTCTCCCTTTTTCACTTTCCACAGCAATCTTCCAAGTGCCCCAATCATGCAAAGGAGAAGGAGAGCGCTTAAAATTGATGCATTTAAACCCGGAACCCTTATATCATGCATGTATCGAACGACCCCTACATCGGACAAATAAGATATAAAAGTTATTAGAGCCAGCACAATTATCCACCAGACCATTTATCATCTCCTTTTCAGGAATTTGAATTCCACTTTTGGTTTAAATCCATTTTTTCTTGATTATTCAATTCTTCCTTCAAGACATTGCCAAACTTATAGCACAAGAAAAAAAGCGAAGTCAAAAAGGAAAAATCGTCATTGCGAGCGAAGCGCGGCAATCTCTTCCTTGTTTTAGATATTGCCTCTGCCTTTCAGACCTCGCAATGACATATAGTAAGCTCGGTCTTCACGCCCTAAAACTTACCACCTAAAAGGCTCAACCACCCTCGTTGAGAGTTATTTGAGTTTTACTCGATTTACTCGACCCCCTCCTCCGCAGCATCTTTGGGTTTCTCGATTAAGGACATTTCTGGCTTCTCCATCCCTTCTCTCGTCATTTTAACATTGCCGTCAAAGAAGGCTTCGTCGGAAATCATGACCGAGGGAGCTACGATTTCACCTTTAAACTTGCCCGTATCACGTAACTCCACTTTTTCTTTGGCTATGACTTTTCCCTCGACCTCTCCCTCGATTATCACGCATTCTGCCTTTACCTGACCCTTGAATTTCCCAGTCTTGCCGACCAGCAAAAGAGCCGTGAGGTCCATCTTGCCGTCGAATTCGCCATTCAAGTAGAGATTGTGAGAGCCTTTCACATCTCCTACGACACCAATCCCCTTGAAAATCGCGGTGGTTTCCATTTTCTCGGCCTTATCCAGATGGCGTTGATTAAGTCTTGTCACCTTCCCCTCCTCAATAAAATTTTTTTAATCCATAAAGGATAAGGATTTAATCTTTATAAATTTGGGATTTCCTCCTCATCTATAATTTTTTCAATCACAAATTTTCAACAACTATATCAACCCAAATAAAGATAGGTCAATCGCCTTTTGCGATGATTCGGGGGGTGATTTTTTTAGCTAGCCTACCATTCTTGGCCTGTGATCAGTACCTAAAAGCTCTCTTTTCATTCCGGCGCAACCAGCTTATAGCACAGGCAAAATTTGATGTCAAATAAAACCGAAAAATTTTAAAAAAACTTTCCTGCTGGAAATAATTCGATTATTTCACCCTAAAAATCTTTGTCGGCACTAAAAATCGGGATTCAAGAATCACTTCATCTCCAGCTTTTTTTTCTTTTATGGGTATGAGCCTTGCAGAAAGCGCTTTATCAAGTTTCAATGAAATACTGGCCACATCAAGAAGAATCTTTTCTAGCTTTTCGACAGAAATATCTCCGGGAAGAGGAATGACATCAAGCCCAGTTCCGCAGACGGCAGAATAGCTCAAAAGCTCATCAAGTCCAAAGAGTCCTTCTGCTGCCCGTAGGGCCAGGACCTCATCTTCCATGACCGGAAGCATCAGACCAGAATATCCCGCCCTTTTGACATCTATTCCCTGAATGACATTGGTGATAATTGAACAGGCAGTAATTGTTCCTGGAGACCCAAAGGGTGCTTTAATAAGGTTTTCGATCGCCTTTCCTATGCTGATGTCTCTCATGGGCGCTGGGGACGTATCCACACCTTCAAATATCCAGCCTGTCTCCTCTTGTATTCTCAATCCAGCCTTCTCAATCAGTTTATATTCTCTCTCGAAGTTATTAAATAATTCCCCTTCAGCTTCGGAAATACTTTTTACCTGGTCAAACACCTTCATCACCAATTGAGCTTATTCCGTCCCGATACTGAAGCTATTATAGCTCCGATTGTGGTATGCCCCTGGAAAAAAGGGAATTTCAGAGGGAACATTCGCTGTGGCAGCAAAGCTGAAATTGGCCATGGTTTTTAGTTCGGATAATCTTTTAATGGTTTCAGCAGCGGCGCGCACAGCATCATAATGAATTCCATGTTCCTTGCTGGCGATTACTATGCTCGTATTGGCGGAAGTATCGGTTAATACAGCACAAATTTTTTCTATGATTTCTTGGTCATAAGAATCATCGATGATTCCCGCTCCTATAGAAAGAGCAATCCTGTGCTGCTGGGTGAAATCATTTATTTTTTTTATGAAATCAAGAGTTTCTTTAACCGAAAGCCCCTTGGTATACAGGTAGAAAGGATTGGTGGCCAACCTAACTCCTTCAAGGGTAAATCCCCTTCTTTCAAGGATATCCCTTCCCTTATCAAGAAAAGTTTTTGTCTTTTTAAGGACCAGACGGAAATTCTCCTGAGTTATATTTATTCCGGCTGTTACAGACCTGAGATTAAACGCATCTTGAGCGAAAGTGCTGATCATTAAGAGGAAGCTAACAGAAATAATCAAAAAACATATTCTAATCCTGTTTTTCATCAGATAAACCTCCAAACAAATCTTTTTTCTTTGTTTGTTTCCTACTGTCGCTTTTTCAATTTATTCAAATACAATTTCAAACCCAAAGAATATTACAGATGAAATCTGTAGTCAATCCGCCCGGTTGTGTTTGCTGTTTCTGAACAATATGATTAGGCTTCTTCCTCAAAATACCCTTGGTAAAAATCTCCATGGCACTCGTTTTACATATTCATCATACTTCTTCCCAAATTTTTTCCTCATCATCTCTTCTTCCCTAAGGGCCGTTAATACAGTCATCATGATAAAGATAGCAACTGGGAGTAAGAGCCATACAATTCCCCAAGCAAACGCAAACCCAAAGTACATAAGAATTATGCCCAGATAACCTGGATGCCTCATCTTTGAATAGATGCCACCATTCACAAGTCTTTCAACTTCTTCTGACTTAAGATGGGCTTGCTTATGTATTTGATGTGAAGCCCTATGAATAATAAAACCCGCTATCAGCAAGATAAAACCAAATATATTATTTATCGGATAAAAAGGGAAAGTTGAAAATTGAAATATGATTCCTATAACACCCACTCCGATTAAAATTGGCCACTCAATCATCATTCTCAAAGAAGCTTTCATCAGTAAATACCGCTTGAAAATTTCCAATCTTCACCCTCTTGTCATATCCATAGTCTTAGATTATAAATACGTATCCTAGCAATATTAGTTCTGGGTAAAAATCAGAAAGAAATATGGAAACCTTTTAATCAAAATCTAAACCCAAAGCCCACCCCTGCCCTGATTTTTCCCAACTTAATGGTTTCATCAAAGGGTATAGCGTTGTCAATAGTGTAACTCACATTCAAATCAAAGTAAAATTTAGCCACAACATTCACATAATATCCTGCTTCACCATGATATCCTATTGTTGAATATGAAACATCTTCAAACCGATCTTGGAGATTTTCTCTAAACGAAAAAAGCTAACTCCACCTCCAAGATAGAGAATCACTAAACCGACATCTACGAAATTGAGCCGCACTCCTAAAATAGCTGGTCTGAGGGAGAAAGTGATTTTTTCTTTGGTTAAGATCATCTCACCATTTTCTCGAAAATGATTGGCTTCTGCTCGGAGCTCAAACTAACTCATTGCCTCAAAACTCAGAGAAATACCGTACATGAGATTGCCTTCTGCGTACGTATCTTTGAAGAAGGGGTCTTCAACGGAGCTATAATTCACCGGGCCTCCGATTTTAAATCCCGATGCAAAAGAAGTAGATGAGGGGCTCATGAATAAAGCCAAAAGTATGAAAAGAAGAATACCCCTCGACACTGTTTTAAACATAAACCCCTCCTTTAAAAAATAATCCTGAGCACATCCTTAGGGGACGAGAATTTGCTTTTTTCGCTGATTTTCTATTATATCTTTCCAATTCTTCGCTAAATTCTTTTAGCAAAGGGATGGCCTTATGTTAAAAAGCAAAAGAGAGAGACTCTACAGTGATGAGGCTATTTGATTTAATGAAATGAATTCTTAATAAAGAGATATTTTGTTCTTTATGACTTTAATAATTACTGAATAATAATAAAAATGACGATAAATAACAAATATCAATAATCTTTCAAATATCAATCAGCCTCACTTTTTACCCACACAATGCTAGTCTGATTCTTGAATCTGATCGTGCTTTCTTCACCCGCGAAATAGAGCACTGGCAATTCAAAAGGTAGTCCCTCCAGGTCCGCATACTTTATTATGTATGTGATAAATTCTTCATCAGGTTTTTGCTCAGCTTCTATTTTCGTAATTTTGAAAAAGTTTACATCCCCCTCTATATCTTTAAAAATAATTTCATCTTTGGTTATCTCAAAGTAGCATCCTTCATATTTTGGTTCTGTTGTCTCCCAAACTCCTAACAGTTCATCAGCAATGATTTTCTCTTTCTTGCAGCCATACCCACCCAGCATAGTAAGGATGATGAATACGGCTATAAACATTTTCATTTTCGTACCTCCTGACTTCTCTTGTTCTGGTCTATGACTTTCAAGAAAGCTTTCACAACTTTCGGGTCAAACTCAGTGCCTTCACGGTCTTTGATGTATTTAATAGTGCGTTTGAGATCAAGCGCTTTCCTGTAGGGGCGGTCTGAAGTTAAAGCTTCAAAGCGGTCGGCTAGGGCAAAAATGCGGGCTCCTAAACTAATGTCCTTTCCACT
>Ga0111200_1014_pt1 | contig 13084 bp, 13 predicted proteins | sample DeeMarSWOR324_28_FD_80374 | JGI IMG/M metagenome (GOLD analysis project Ga0111200, IMG submission 80374) | candidate division Zixibacteria bacterium SM23_73
ACCGACGAGACCTACCAATATGCCAAGACAATCCTTGATCTCATGACTAGAGAAAAAGATAAGAGAGGAAAAATTCTGCTCATTGGAGGCGGTATAGCAAATTTCACTGATGTCGCCAAGACTTTCACAGGTATAACAAAAGCTTTGGAAGAATACAGGCAAAATCTCATCGACAACAAGATTAAAATCTATGTCCGCAGGGGTGGACCAAACTACCAAATGGGATTGGAAAAAATGAAAGAACTTGGCAAGAAACTTGGGGTTCCTATTGAAGTTTTTGGACCTGAAGAACATATGACATCAATAGTTCCAATGGGACTTGCGAAAAAAACGCGTGTGTGACAATCATGAATTACAAAATATTTGATAAAAACACACAAGCAATAATCTTTGGATGCCAAGAAAGAGCCATTCAAAGGATGCTTGACTTCGATTATGTATGTGAAAGGGAAACTCCTAGCATCGCAGCAATCGTCAATCCAACAAGAGGCGGATACCACAAATGCTTCTGGGGACCAGAAGAAATCATTCTACCAATATGTACAACAATCGAAGAAGCAACAAAAAACCATCCCCGAGCTGATGTGATGATTAATTTTGCATCGTTCAGATCAGCTTATCCTAGGACAAAGGAAGCCCTTGAAATTGAAACCATACGCACGGTTGCAATTATCGCTGAAGGAATTCCTGAAAGATACACAAAAGAGCTTGTTGCACTTGCGAAGCAGAAAGGAAAGTGGATAATTGGTCCTGCAACAGTTGGGGCAATCAAGGGAGGAGCTTTCAAAATAGGAAATACAGGTGGAATGATCGACAATATTATAGCATCTCGTTTGCACAGACCAGGAAGTGTTGCGTTCGTATCGAAATCAGGCGGACTACTAAACGAGTTAAATAACATCGTTTCCCGAAATAGCGACGGCGTCTACGAGGGCATTGCCATTGGCGGAGACCTTTATCCGGGAAGCACTTTCATAGATCACCTAATGAGATATGAAAAGGATCCAGACGCAGCTATGATGGTCCTCCTCGGCGAGGTGGGAGGCATAGACGAGTATGATGTCATAGACGCCCTGAAAAAGAAGAAAATCACAAAGCCATTGGTGGCATGGTGCATAGGAACATGCTCCAAAATGTTCCCAACGGGTGTTCAGTTTGGTCATGCCGGGGCAAAAGCAAGGACGGATTTGGAAACGGCTGATGCAAAAAATGAAGCTCTGAAAGAAGCAGGCGCCATCGTTCCAGATTCCTTTGATGATCTGGGTGAAAAAATAAAACAAACTTTTGAAAAACTGGTGAAAGAGGGAAAAATTAAGCCAAAACCCGATAGGGAGCCACGACCAATCCCGATGGATTTCAACATGGCCCTTGCCGAGGGAAAAATTAGGGTATCTACAAATTTCATCAGTACAATCACCGATGAGAGAGGAGATCAACCTCTATATGCAGGTATACCGTTAACGGAGGTTGTCGAAGATGGTTATGGAATTGGTGGAATCATTGGTCTTCTCTGGTTCAAGAAAAAATTTCCGAAGTGGGCTAGAGGTTTTATTGAACTTGTTTTGCAGATAGTAGCTGATCACGGTCCTGCGGTATCAGGTGCTCACAATGCCATTATTGCTGCAAGAGCGGAAAAGGATCTCATATCATCCTTGGTAAGCGGTCTTTTAACAATTGGACCAAGATTCGGAGGTGCAATAGATGGAGCAGCCTATTGGTTCAAAAAATTCCATGATTGGAAAAGAGGTCCAGAAGAGATGGTTGATGAGATGAAATCAATGAATATACTGATTCCTGGAATTGGCCATCGTGTTAAGTCAGTGATAAATCCAGACAAAAGAGTAGAGAGACTTAAAAAATATGCAATGGATAATTTCCCAAAAACCGAGTACTTAAACTATGCTCTCAAGGTTGAGAAAATAACCACTGCAAAGAGGGACAATCTTATTCTGAATGTTGATGGATGCGTAGGGATACTTTTCCTTGACCTGCTAGATAGCCTAGATTTCTCAAAGAAGGAAATCAGCGACATTATAGAAACCGGAGCATTGAACGGGTTATTTGTACTCGGACGTAGTATTGGATTTATGGGTCATATTCTAGATCAAAAACGCCTTAAAACAGGGCTGTACCGGCACCCATGGCATGATATACTTTATTTATCCCCTGATAGAGAAGAATTAGAAGAAGAAGCAAAAAGATGGGAAGAAAAATGAGCAAAGAAATTGAAGAAGCAAAAGAACATTTCGGCAAACTGTTGGAAGAACAGCTTGAACGCGTCGAACGCATGAAAAAAGCAGAGGATTGGCTAGACTATACCCAGTTAAGACCGATAATAATTGGAATCATTGGTGGAGATGGGATTGGTCCGTATATTACTAAGGAAGCAAAGCGTGTTTTGGAGTTTCTGCTGAAAAACGAGATTGGAGATGGGAAGGTTAAACTACGGGTCATCGAAGGATTGACTATAGAGAACCGCGCGAAAAAAATGAAAACAATACCTGAAGAAGTTTTGGCAGAGATTAAAGAGTGCCATGTTTTACTCAAGGGTCCAACTTACACTCCTAAGAAGGGTGATGGATGGCCAAACATTGAGAGCGCGAACGTTGCAATGCGAAGAATTCTTGATTTATTTGCAAACGTAAGACCCGTGAAAGTTCCTAAGGAAGGGATAGATTGGATATTCTTTAGGGAGAATACCGAGGGCGCATACATACTTGGGGGTAAGGGAATAAATGTTACCGATGATCTTGGGGTCGACTTCAAGGTGATTACCAAGCAGGGCTCAGAACGAATAATTCAAATGGCGTTTGATTATGCCAAGAGAAACAAAATTAACAAGGTAACAGTTGTAACGAAGGCGAATGTGGTAAAAACAACAGATGGAAAATTCCTCAGCGTGGCTGAACAGGTGGCAAAGGATTATCCCGAGGTGGAATGGGATGACTGGTTTATTGACATTATGACTGCAAAACTTGTGGATCCAAAAAGGAGGACACAGTTTAGGGTAGTGGTTCTGCCAAATCTCTATGGAGACATTCTGACTGATGAAGCAGCTGAATTTCAGGGAGGTGTTGGCACAGCTGGAAGCGCAAATATTGGCAAAAGATATGCAATGTTTGAGGCAATACATGGCACGGCTCCGAGGATGGTTGAAGAAGGAAGAGCAGATTATGCTGATCCATCCAGTATCTTGAAAGCTACTGCCTTGCTCTTAAATCACATTGGTTTCGACGATAAATCTAGGAAACTCGAGATGGCCCTTGACCTCTGTGTCCAGTATGAGAAAGAAGTTAGTATAACAGGAAGATCAGATGGTGCTACTGGAGCAGAATTTGCCAACTATGTAATGGAGACAATTCAAGACCCAGAACTAGAAAGCAAGTGGCAAAGCTATCAATAGTTCAAGGCTTTGACATTTTCTTGAATTTCTGGTTGTTCAACAACAATCAACGTTAAAGTATACAAGACATTCTCTAGACTTCTGATCTTCTGAACTATCCCCTTGAGGTTCTGGGGAAATTCGGTCTTAATCTTTACGCAGATATCATAGATACCATAAACCATGTAGGCTTCTTCAACGCCCTCAATTTCTTTTGTCGCGTTTAGGACACTTTCCATTTGACTCGGTTCGGTGTTTAGCAAAACATAAACCAAAGACATTGAACCAGCTCAAATACAATCTTCATGTAAGTTGTATAAAAGAATGACAGTTCCTAGAGCCTGCCTAACAAATTTGCGTGTATGTGCAGTCTATTCTCCAAAAAGGTTTTGTCCGAGTGATCTATCTTTTCTTGGGAAAGGGATTTTATTTTGGTTTTCCTTCCAGATATTTGAAATTGACTGGTGAACTAAAATTGAAAGTTGCATTTCAAGGGGAACTTGGTGCCTATAGCGAGAGTGCAGTCTACAGCTTTTTCGGTCAATTTGCTGAGGTGAAGCCTTGCAAAAGCTTTGCGGAAGTATTCGAAAGCGTCAGAAAAGGAGAAGTAGACCATGGGGTTGTTCCAATCGAAAATTCTATCGAGGGCAGCGTAAACCGTACCTATGACCTCTTCCTCGAATACGATCTCAAGGTATGCGGCGAAATAATTCTCCGAATCAGCCACTGCCTCATAGCCCACCCAGACACCAAACTAGACCAAATAAAAACGGTTTACAGCCACCCCCAAGCCCTAGCCCAATGCAGAAAATTCCTAGAAGAACATCAACTCAAGGCAATCTCTACCTTCGATACCGCAGGCAGCGTGAAGATGATTAAAGAAATAAAATTGATGGACGCGGCAGCCATAGCCAGCGAAAGGGCAGCAGAAATCTACAATATGACCATATTGGCCAGAGAGATAGAGGATGTCAAAAACAACTCCACTCGATTCTTCGTCCTAAACAAACGAGACTCCCCATATTCCGGACATGATAAAACCTCCATAATCTTTGCAGCAAAATCTATCCCCGGAGCACTATATCAGGTGCTAAAGGAGTTCGCTGACAGAAACATAAACCTAACAAAAATCGAGTCAAGACCAACCAAAAGTACCCCGTGGGAATACCATTTCTACCTCGACTTCGAAGGACACAGAACAGAACAACAATGCCAAGACGCCCTAGAAAGCATCAAAGACAAAACATTATTCGTGAAAATTCTAGGCTCCTACAAAGCAGCTAAAAAACCCAATGACAACCCTAAGAACCAAAATCCAAAAGACGATACATAACCTCATAATACCGCTCATAATCAGGATCCAAATCCTTCAACCGCTTCTTAATCTCCTCCATTTTGCTAGAAAATGCAGAACAATCCTTTCGCCTCACCAAATCCAGCCACTCTTTAACCTTCTCCAAGAACAATCCCTCAACCTTCTCCACTTCAGGCAGACTCATCTGAAGATTAGAGTAGAATTTAGTATCCTCAGAAGCAATAGCCTCAGCCAGCGTCAACAAAAGCCTATAACTAGCTCCCGCAACTTCCTTAGCCTCCACAAAATTAGAATAACTCAGCAACGTATCACCAACAACCAAACCTAAAAAGTGGGGAAAACCCAAAACAACAGACATCAACTCATCATGGTCCCTCGGCGAAGTGATTACTACATTCGCCCCCTTTTCCTCCAACCAAGTTCCAAACCTTTTAGCAAATTTCATCTCTTTATCGTTGATGGGGGTAAGAACGTAATTCTGCCCTTCGATTCTCTTTGTGCCTGGACCAAAAACCGGATGCGTCCCCAAAGCAGTGCCTTTCTTCACGTATTTATGCAATAAGTTCACTGGAATTTCTTTGATAGAGCAGATGTCCATGACAACCTGTTCCGAATTAATATGAGAACTAATTTCTTCCAAGACCGCTTCAAGGCTCTCCAGCGGCACACACAGCAAAACTCTTTCAGCCCCCTCAATAGCCTTTACGCTGCTTTCGGCTATCTCAACATTAAATTCATCCTTTAACGCCAGCAGTTTCTTTTTAGTTCTGCTAGAAACAATAACAGAATAGCCTTCGTTCTTGAAAAATTTTGCGAACCATCTTCCCATCTTACCTGCGCCAATAATTGCGACCCTCAAGGTAAAGCCTCATAAATCTTCCCTAAACCTTCTTCAATATCTTTCTCTGGTACAGACAAAGCTATCCTAAAGTGTTCTCGATAATCCCCAAAAGCGGTTCCAGGAGCAATAGCGACTCCACTGTCGAGAAGATTCAAAGCAAAGCGCTCAGAATCCAGCCCGTCAACCTTTGGAAATAGGTAAAAGGGCGCATCTGGACGAGAGAACTTCATCTTGGTTTTTGAAAGTATATTGCAGGCCAAATTAGCTCTTAACCGAAACCGCTCCCTGATTTCAGCCGCAATCCTTTCCCTCAATTCCAACCCCTTCAGAGCCCCATACTGGATAAACGCTGGAACACAAGTAGTAGTTATCTGGTTTAGCTTAATCATCTTCTCGGCTAACTCTTCCTCAACAACAACATAGCCGATTCTCCAGCCCGTCATAGCAAAATTTTTAGAAAAACCATTTACAAGTATATTCTCTGTGCTAAAATCTAAGATGCTCTTAGCCTTAACAAAGCTTATGTCACAATAAATCTCGTCAGACAGAACAATTGCTCCCCTCTCGTTAGCTATCTGAACAATTTCGCCAAAACTTTTTTCGTCAATTACTTTGCTTGTGGGATTGTTCGGGCTATTCAATATTACTAGTCGCGTATCCTTGTCTATCAAATTCTCCAGTTTTGAAACGTCAATCCTCCAGTCAGAATCGAGGTCTCTCTTCAGAAATCGTATTTCAGCCCCAAGTCTCCTCGCGACTAACTCGTAGCTTGTCCAGTGAGGAGATGGAACAACAACATTCTCTCCCTTTTTCAACAAAAGAAACATCAGGGAAAAGATCGCCCATTTTGAACCATTTGTTATCACTACATTATCCACCGAAACATTGTGAATTTTTCCCAGTTCTTCTCGCAGCTTCTCCTCGCCTGCAGCAGAAGAATACCGAGTCTTTCCCTGCTTCATGGCTTCATAGGCTGCCTCAATTATTTCAGGTGCTGTCGGCAAGTTAGGATCTCCCAGATTAAACTTGATAATCCGCTTTCCTTGGTTCTCCATTTGTATCGCTTTTTCGCTTATTTCATACAGCATCTTTCTAACTCCCGAAGAAATGCAAACTGACATGCTTCTCATCAAGACATCTACAAGAAAGCTTTAAGTCTTCTCATTCGGCACCCTGAACTATGACACTCAGAGAGATTACCTCTTTCAATATCTTTTCAACTTTCTGCGGATCAAGCCCCAACTCAAGCGCTTTCCCCATGACATTCAAGTAAACCTCATCTTCCCGGTTAAGGTCTCTAATGGCAATTCCGTTCTCTCTTTTAACAGCCCCGATGCGCTTACAGAGCTCAATCCGGTCCTTCAGAAGAAGGACAAGTTTCTCATCAACCTCGTCAATCTTCTTCCTTAATTTCGCTATACTCTCCAAGAGTCTCAACTCCCAAAATCTTAGGTATAAAACCGCCTCTAATCATCTGATCTGCCAAAACAACTGCAACCAAAGCTTCGACAACTGGCACAGCTTTGGGCACAATACAAGTATCATGCCTACCTTTGATCTGAATCGTTGTTTCCTCCATCGTGGACAAGTCCACAGTTTTTTGTTCTTTAGAAATCGAGGGTGTCGGTTTCACAGCAGCTCTAACAATAACGGGCATTCCAGAAGAGAGCCCACCCAAAACACCACCAGAATTATTGGTTGAAGTCTCGATTTCTCCATCTCTTAGTACATAGGAATCATTGTTTTCTGAACCCTTCAACCTGGCAGCTTCAAATCCAGCGCCGAACTCAACGCCCTTGACCGCAGGCATGGCAAACAATACTTTAGCAATTTCTGCATCCAAAGAATCCAAGACGGGTTCACCGACTCCTACTGGAACTTTTGAAGCTATACATTCAACGATTCCTCCCACGCTCTCGCCTTCCTTCTTTGCCCTCAGAATCGTTTCTTCCATCTTCTTTGCGATCTCTTGGTCTGGACATCTCACCGCGTTTCTGTAAGTGTTCTTTCTAACCTTTTCAAGAGATAGGGTTGTCGATAATCTCACATTTCCTATTTCAGTTGCGTATGCCAGAACTTCGACGCCGAAGAGCCCTAACAGTTTTTTGGCAATAGCACCCGCTATTACAAAGGATACGGTGATTCTGCCTGAGAATCTACCTCCGCCACGGTGGTCATTCAATCCCTGATACTTGATTCGGGCAGGATAATCCGCGTGTCCGGGTCGTGGGCTATTCCTTATCGAGTCATAATCGTCTGAAACTGCCTCCTTGTTCCACACAAAGGCGCAAATGGGAGCACCAGTGGTGAAACCGTTATAGGTTCCGGAGAGAAGTTCAACTGCGTCTTTTTCTCTCCGGGCAGAAACAATCTCTAGTTTTGGTGGTAGCCTTTTGTCCAGTTCTTTCTGAATGTCCTTTTCTGTGAGGGGCAAGCCAGCTGGGCATCCGTCTATTGTGGTTCCTACGCATCTCCCGTGGCTTTCGCCAAAACAGGTCATGACAAATACTTTTCCTATCGAGTTAGCTCCCATAGATATTCACTCCTAACGAAAGCAGGTCATTGAAGAACTGCGGGTATGATTTATTTATGCATTCAGAATTTTGAATTTTGGTTTTGCCTCTGGCTCCAAGAGCCGCTAAAGTGCATGCCATGGCTATTCGGTGATCGTTATGCGGGTCAACGGTTGCCCCGTGCATGGCGCTTGTTCCCTTTATGGTTAAACTGTCTTCTTTCATACTTATGTCTGCCCCCATCTTCGTCAGTTCTGCGTGGAGGGCGTCAAGTCTGTCGGACTCCTTGAATCTAAGCCTCTTCGCATTATATATTTTCGAAACTCCCTTGGCATAACAAGCGAGAACTGTGCAGACAGGAACCAGATCAGGAATATCCGCGGCGTCGATGTCAACTGCGAAGAGTTCTCCCCCGTCAACCCTAACGAACCTCTCTCCAACCTTAACCGCTGAACCCATGCTCTTTAGTACATTCACTATTTCTTTATCCCCCTGCATTGTTTCGTAATCAAGATTCTTCACAGTTACCCTTGAAGACGTTATCGCTGCTGCTGCCAAAAGAAAGGCTGCCGAAGAAAAATCGCCCGGAACCTGTTGGTCAATTGGAAGATAGTTTTGGTTTGAGGGAACCCACAAACGATTAAAATCGGTTGCCGCTGTAGCTTTTATTCCGTGTTTTGCGAGTGTTTCTATGGTCATCTTAACGTAGCCTTTAGATTCCAGAATTGGGGTAACCTTGATTTCAGTATCTTCATTTGCCTTTGGGCAAGCGAATAATAATCCAGAGATGAATTGGGAGCTTATATCTCCCCTTATCGAAGTTTTGCCTCCCTTGATTCCCCCTCCATGAACCTTAACTGAGGAACCATCCTTTTCTTGCTGAAGAGTAGATTCAACTCCCAGTTGTTTTAGGCTTTCGAGGAGAGGAACTATGGGCCTCCTCTCAAAGGGTGCTCTGAAGAGGAATGTGGATGGACCCGCCGCAAGGGCTGCAACAGGTATCATGAAACGAAGGGTAGAACCCGAATTCCCACAATCTACGGAATGAGCGGGAGTTTTAGGCGCTTCTCGTCCTCGAATTTTCCAGATGTTTTCTTTTATCTCTGTTTTTGCTCCGAAAGCCTCTATTGCCTGCAAAGTTGCTCTGGTATCATCAGAAATCAGAGGGCAAGATATCTTCGAGGTTCCTTTTGACAACGAAGAAGTTATGAGCATTCGATGAGTATAGGCTTTAGAAGAAGGAGCCGAGACTATACCTTGCAGATGAGTGGTCCTCTCAACTATAACCTCCATATTTTCAGCTCACCACTCTGGCTTTCTCTTGGTTTATTTTAGCCTCCAGAATTTCTCCCTCATGCTTCTGCCAAACTGCTTTAACTGAATCTACTTTCTCTTCTTGAACGATTGCTGTAACAGCAGGTCCGGTTCCGGACAATCCAGCGGCTAATGCTCCTGCAGTTAGAGCGTCTACTGCGGGGGTTGAATCATAGCCTAGTGCTGAAGAGTAAATCAAGCCGTTGAGGGTTAGGGCTGCCCAGTGTTTTCCCTTCAGAGCTTCCTTGTAGGCTATCTTGACTACGGGCGCCAAGGCTTTAATGCGCTCAACATCTGAACTTGCTGTGTAGGTTTTTGTGGATGGAACATAGAAGAGGACAGATGGGGTTTCAATTAGTTCGAAGCGTCTGATGATTCGTTGTTTCATGTTGTCTGTGATTACTACTCCTCCGAAGTAGGAGGCGCAGGCATCATCAAAGGCTCCGGTTATTGTGACTTCTGCGTCTAATGCACCTTCAACGCCCAGCCTCACAACTGCAATATCATCTATTCTTCGTTTCAAGGCTGCTGTGGTTGCCAAAGCTATTGCATTTGCCGCTGCACTGCTGCTCTTAAGCCCCCTTGCTATTGGAATGTTTGATTGTGTTTCAACTTTGGCGCCAAACTCTCTTTCCAGACCAAAGTACATGAGAAACTTGTGAACGGTCTTTTTTGCCAAGATTGTGTCTTCGGAGAAGTCCGATAGAATCTTTGTTTCAACGATTCCGGGTTCTTCGGTGAGGCTGACTCTGGCTCTTGTCCACAAGTCTACTCCTACCGCTGCTCCCTTTCCAGTTGCTATAGCATTTATGATTGTGGCAGCTCCGTGAGCTATCGCCTCAGCACTATCTTTCAACGATTGACACCCTGTTGCCTGAGTTTCTTCAGAGCAGCCTCCCGCATTACTTCAACTGGCGCAGGTTTTTTAGTCCAAATCTCGAAGGAGGCGGCTCCTTGGTAGATAAGCATCTCTAGCCCTGATACAACTTTAGCTCCCGCAGCCTCCGCATCCTTTACAAGTTTAGTTTTCAACGGGTTGTAGACGATATCCATCACGCATAATTCTGGTCTCAGCAGAGTCCTATGTACTAAGCTCCTGTCATCGTCTGGATGCATGCCGACAGAGGTCGCGTTAACAAGAACATCAGCATTTTTCATCTTTTCCTCCAAGGCTTTAGCTGAGAATTCTTTTCTTTCAATTTTTTTGCCGATTTTCTTTTGCAAGGCTTCCGCTAACTTTTCTGCTTTCTTGGGGGTTCGGTTAAGGATAACCAGAATGTCCACTTCTTGTGCAGCCTGAAACGCGATGGCTTTAGCTGCGCCTCCGGCTCCAAGAAGAACCAGCTTCTTTCCTTTAAGTGAAACACCGTTCTCTTTTAAGGCCTTCATTGCGCCGATTCCGTCAGTATTGAAGCCAACAAGCCTTCCACCGTCATTCAATATTGTGTTTACCGCGCCGATAGATTTCGCCGTCGAATCCATCTCATCTAAGTATTTCATGACAGCTTTTTTGTGGGGCATGGTCACGTTTAATCCTTGGAAGCCCAAAATTCTCGCGCCCATGATAGCGTCTCTCAGCTCACTTCTTGTGACTGTGAAAGCCACATAGACCAGATTCAACTTCAGTTCCTTGAAGGCGGCCATGTGTATTACTGGGCTTAGGGAGTGTTCTACGGGGTTGCCGATGATGGCACAAACCCTAGTTTTTCCGGAAATCTCCACCTTTACTTCAGCCCCAAAGCCTCGTATGCCTGAGTTATCTCTTGTATGGTAAGTTGTCCTTTCGCCGTTTTTCTCTTTTCGTCAATGGAGGCAAAGGTGAAGAAGGCGCCAAAAACCGGAGAAAGAAGTCTCGAGGGTTTACCGAGTTCTCCCATTGCAAAGCAAACTATCTTGGTTTTTTTTGAAGCCGCTGAAACTAGGTTTAAAGTTGCTAGGTTGTCTTCGATATGGTTGGCTGTCGTCACAATTTTGCAGACGGCAGCTCCTGCCTCAATTTCCTGTTCGAGGACTTCGTTAAGTTTTGACATAATGGGAGTTTTGTTAAAGTCATGGAATGAGACTATCGGCTTTACCCCCACTTCGCGGAGATTGTCGATTATTTCTTTTGTGTTTGGGGTGTATAAGTCAACATCCACATATTGGAAACCATTTCTTGCAGCGTTCATAAGGACTCTTTGGCAGTCTTCTTCGTTTCCAGAGAAGCTACCGTGGTTTTTTGTTGATTTGTTCGTTGCAACAAATGGCAAGTTGCTACTTTGGGTGATGTCTATTAATTTATCATGTTTTTTTAAGCTGTCAAGTCTTATCTCAATCAGGTCCGCGTTTTGTGCTTCAGCTTTCTCTACGAGTCTAACTGCTTCATCAATTGTTTTAGAAGGGAGTGAAACGCAGACTTTAATGTTCAACGCTCTATCACAGCTTCTTCTTTAACCAATGTCCCGAAGTGCCTGCCGCCCTCTTCCACGCGAGCCAAGATTTTTTCGCCTTTCTTCAAGTCCGTTACTGCTTTTGAGCCTTCAACTGTCACAACCCTAATGGTCTCAGCGTTCTGGGCAATCGTCTTTATCCTTTTTCCTTTGTACTCGGCTTCAATAAGAAGCATGGGTCTCCACTCAATTTTCGCCCGAGCTACATTAGTAGTTCTGACAATCCCTTCTCTATCCACTATAAGAACCTCGTCTCCGGCTTTCAGCTCTGACAAATATTTTGTTCTATTGGAAGAAGAGTAGGTATAGAGGGAGAGGGGTCCAGCGTTTACTCGAAAAGGGCGCGTCTCCACATATGGACTATCATGAACTTCAGCCTGAACTAGGAATAGACCGGATGACTGAGAACCCACCAGCATTCCCTCCCCCGGCTTCATGAGGTCAACTGTGTCGATGCAGACCCTGGCGCCACTTCCAATCTCCTTCAAATCAACAACCTCAACAGCTACCAACTCCAGTTTAACAATGCCTTTCTTGGCAAAATCTGCGACTTCTCTAAGTTCTTCCTCATCTGCGGTTTTAAGAACAACTCCGTTAGCCCCTAACTCCAGAATTTCCAAGGCTAGTTTTGCCTCTTTTGCACTGGCAACTTCTGCGAGTAGTTTTGCTTTTCCAAGAGTCTTGGCGATGAGGTTTTCTAAGGGAATAATCTTCCAGTCGGTTGTATGGACAATTATATATCCGACTGAAAGCTCTGCCGCTTCTATTGCAGTCTCTTCATCCTCTTTTCCCTCTATTACCACCTTAACTGCTACACTTTTTCCTCTTCTTTTCAACTTCTTTACCTGTTCCCTGTCGAAAGCTGAAAGAACAGAGATGTCTGGATCACCAGAAACTGATGCAACCTTCTTTCCAGTCTTCTTGGCCTTCTCAACGTCCTCGGTACCAACAAGCAGCACATCGCAGAATTGAGCTACGGTATTCATCAACTTGTTTTTTTGTTCTTCAGGAAGAGACCAGTCTATTTCAATCCACAGTTCTTTCATTTCGAGTCACCAAGAATCTTGAGGGCTTGCTCAACTGATGCTGATTTGTGGACAAGGGCTGAGAGGGCCCTAACCATATTTGTCGGGTTTTCATGCTGAAACACGTTTCTGCCTATTGAGAGGCCTGCTCCTCCAGCTTTCAAGGAACCATGCACCATCTGTAGGACATCTTTGGCAGTCTCTACTTTTGGGCCACCAGCTATTATGATTGGAACGTGGCAACCGCGAACAACCTCTCTGAAAG
>Ga0111200_1047_pt1 | contig 13077 bp, 9 predicted proteins | sample DeeMarSWOR324_28_FD_80374 | JGI IMG/M metagenome (GOLD analysis project Ga0111200, IMG submission 80374) | candidate division Zixibacteria bacterium SM23_73
CGGGCGGGCGTCTGCTCGTCCGGGAATTTTTTACACCTTCCCCCCTGGTAAATCAGTTCATGGTTTGTTAGTGGTTCGTAGAGAAAATCTTAAACTATAAATGGAAAAAAGATCCCAAGATTTTCTTCTTAACGAAATTCAATTGATATTAGCAGAGAAGAGGACTTCTCTTTCAATATTGCGCACCGGAATCGCAGTTATAACTCTTCCTTTGTCAGTTTTGACCATACTGGTGGTTACATCCAAGTATTATAAGATCTACGAGATATTGACCTTGTTCATACCTCTTTTAGTATTGTGTGTGGGTTTAACGGTCTGGGGTCTTTATCTAATCGTAAAAGCATCCAAAAGCATTAGACATTATGACGCCATGATTAAAAAGCTGAAACTGGAGGATAGTCGATTGAAGGAAATAGTGAAATGAATGGTTTTGGAGTGCAAAGCTATTAGCTTCGCGGTATAAGCTATGAAATTAATACAAAAACAAGAAATAAATTTACATCCCCTCACCCTAACCCTCTCCCGAAGATCTAATCACCAATTTCGGATACCCTGCGTTGTTTCTGGGTTCTTTTCTGGAGGGAGAGTCCTTTCTGATAGCGGCTGGCTTTTTGGCTAAACAAGGCTATTTGAATATAAATCTTATCATAATAGTGGCAATGTCTGGAGCTTATCTGGGGGATGTGGCTTTGTATTTTTTGGGGAGGAAAAAAGGAGAGAAGATTATCTCGAAGTTTCCTCAAGTTAGAATCTACTATCCCAAAGCCAAAAAGCTTTTTGATAAATATGGGATGTGGGCAATCTTTATCACCCGTTATCTTTACGGTTTAAGATTCGCTTCGGCCGCCTTCTTCGGTTTGATGAAAATGAGGATAAGAAACTTTTTGTTTTTGGCTTTCTTCTCCTGTCTGATCTGGTCTATACTTATCGGGAATTTGGGTTATATGTTTGGAGTAAGCTTAGAGGCTTTAATTGGTCAAGTACTTTGCAAACCTGAAGCTCGTATGATCAACTGGAGGTGCTGGTCGAGCCCTTTTAAATTGAGACTTTGGGTGAGAATAAAGTTAAAGATTTTACTCTCCTTGTTGGGTATTGCTGCGGTTGTATGTACCACTGGATTTTCCTCAAGCTTACTCACCAGAAGCTCTAATGCTTTTCAATTTACCCAGTTGCATCATGGTGATGAAGAATACACCTTTTCCTCACAATTAAACGTTTCCACAAAAGGGGCCAAGGAACTTCACATATATGCTCCCAATAATTTGGGGGGTTCAATAAACTTGCAAGTCTGGGATGAGGATAACTGTCTGGTCAAATTTGAGTGTTGGGCAAGAGCAAACACCGAAAAGAAAGCAAAAAATTTCGTCAACCTGGTTGACCTTGATTTAGATAGGGATGAGGATTTAGTTGAGTTGAGGCTTACTACTCCTCATCCAGCTCCCTGGGAGGGGACCAATTATGGGATTAAGGCAAACTTGGATATTTTCATTCCTGAAGATTTTATCCTTAAGACAAAGACTTTTAGCTTTGATTTAGACATTGGTGGTCCTTTGCAGAAAGTGGATATTGAGAACAAATATGGGAAAACGTATGTGAAGGATGTCACCGAAAATACGAAAATTGTGGGACCCTATAATAAGGTAGAGATAGAAAATATTCAAGGAGATTTAAACGTCCGCACCACTTATAACTCCATCTACGCCCGAAATGTGGACACCAAAAAGGGCAAGGCTTCATTTAAAACGATTTATGGAAAAATTGATTTGGAGGATATAAGAGGAGAAATTGATGCAGAGACCATTTATAGTCCCATTTATGCCTCAGATATTAGCCTTTTAGGTGGCGTGAACAATATTCAAACTGTTTATTCCAAGGTTGATTTGGAGTTGGAGGAGATGGAAGAGTGTGAGCTTTATGTCAAGAACACTTATGGAAACATAAATGTGACTGTTCCCGAAGACATTTCTGCCCGGTTGATCTTGACTGTGGATCGTGGTGGCAAGATTCATACCACCGGCATTCTCATCACACCTACGGTTTTGAAAAAAAACAGACTGGAGGGCATTTGTGGACAAGGTGAGTCCAAAATCGAAATAGATATAGATGGAATTGGAAAGATACTCTTAGAAGGAAAATAGTCAACGGATTAAATGGATAATTAACGATGAAAATAAGTAGATTTTAAATCTTTAAACCTTTAAGCCTTTAAACCTTTAAACCTTTGAACTCTTAACCTTTTTTCCTGGAGCTTAAAAATGAGAAAGATAAATCTTCCCATTTCAATTCCTTTTTTAATTTTATTTGCTGTTTCCGGTTTTTGTTACCAATCCCCAACAGAAAGCTTTGTTCTTCCTTATAATTCTGTAGCTACCTCCGACGATATACTTGCTATAAAGTACAATCCTGCTGGCCTGGGACTGAGAAGGGATTTTCAATCCAGCTTCTTTCACACTCATTCTGACTCAAGCTTTGAAGGGAATAATGCTTGGCTTTTCTCCTCAGGAGGCTTAGGATTCTCAGTTGAGTGGCTGGGGAATGTTACTCCGCAAAACTATCGAAAATATACCTTAGCCGGGGGAGGAAAATTCGCAGATGGTTTTTATTGGGGCACCAGTTATAGCTGGTTTGGCTCAAGATACGAAGACTACGATAAGCTCTCCTCTTGGAAAATTGGATTTCTCTTGCGACCTTTTGAATTCCTTTCCTTTGGAGCAATATCCAAAGATCTTAACCGTCCTCGGTTTCGAGGTGAAAGAACCGACATTTCCTTTGAGTGCGGTGTGGCAGTAAGACCGATAGGAGATAGGCTGACTCTATCGGTGGATGCATCCATTAGCCAAAAGGAAAAGCTAAAAGATGCAGCTATGATGTTGTATAGGGCAGAGTTCGAACCCATTGATGGATTCATCGTCTTAGGAGACATTGATAATGATGGAAATTTTGGATTGGGGGGGAGGATCAATCTTCCCAATCTTGGTTTGGGTACTTATAACTCTGTAACCAAAGATTATGATTTCAATCAGGGGATAACTTATCTCAATCTATCCAAAGACAGATACCGCACCTTGCTTCAGAGAAAAGGCAATTTTCTGGAGCTTAAGCTTTCCGGAAAAATCGTGGAGGAGAACACGCGAGTGGGAATCTTTGGAAGAAAGAAACCCACCATGATAGATTTGTTAAATGAAATTGGAAGAGCAAAAGAGGATGAATCGATCAAAGGCATAATCCTTCGAATTGATCCTTTGGACATAGGGCTGGCAAAAGCCCAGGAGATCAAAGAGGCGATTTTGGATTTCAAGAAAAGTGACAAGAGAGTAATTGCGTATGTGGAATTTGGAGGAAACAAGGAATACTATATTGCCACCGTTGCTGATAAGATCGTGATGATGCCCAGCGGATATTTGATGTTTACTGGATTGAACGCAGAGGTCACCTTTATCAAAGGAACCTTGGATAAATTGGGGATTGTAGCAGATTTGGAGCACATTGGAGAATATAAGAGTGCCTCGGATCTGGTCACCAGGGACAAGATGTCTGAGGCACACAGAGAAGTGGTCAATTCCCTTCTGGATGATATGTATGATCAGATCACCAAGGATGTAGCTTTTCTGAGAGGGTGGAGTCAAGAGGAAGTGAAGGCCAAAATCGATCAGGGACCATTCACCGCCTCCGAAGCCTATGAGGCAAATTTGGTGGATACGTTGATGTATTATGATCAAATAGATGAAATGATCAAGGCAATGGAGGGGAAAAAGCCTAACCGAATTGACCATAAAAGTTACGCACGTCGCACCTATTATAAATACAGCTGGGCCATCCCTCCCAAGATTGCAGTCATATTTGCTACCGGCTCGATCTTTGAAGGTGAAAGTGGAAGGGACTTTCTCTGGGGGGATGTCATGGGCTCTGAAACAATAGCTAACGCCATCAAGACTGCCCGTGAGGACAAAACCGTCAAAGCTATCATATTCCGAGTCGACAGCCCGGGTGGATCAGGTGTTTGAGGGAAATTTTGCGCACCAAAGAGGAAAAAGCTTTCATCGTCTCCATGTCGGATGTGGCTGGATCAGGAGGATATTGGATCTCCTGTGCCGCTGACACCATCATTTCACTTCCCGGCACCTATACCGGTTCGATAGGTGTGATCAGCGGAAAAATCAGCCTGGAAGGATTGTACGAGAAGATCGGCTTCACCACGGAAGTGATCAAGCGCGGGAAGCACGCCGATTTTTTCACCACCACACGCCAGTTCACGGATGAGGAAAGGGAAGTAGTCAAGCGTCAAATCAAGGAGTTTTATGATGAGTTCGTTCGGAAAGTAGCAGAAGGTCGGGGTCTGTCTTACGAAGAGGTCGATGCTATAGGGAAAGGTAGAGTATGGACCGGAAGGCAAGCCAAGGGAAATGGATTGGTGGATGAGTTGGGTGGGATGAACTTAGCATTAGCCATCGCCAAAGAAAAAGCAGGTATACCTGGAGATGCTGAGGTCGAAATCCTTCCTTTACCCAAAGGAAGAAGATGGTCCGATGTCAGCCTTGCAAATATGTTTTCTTTGTCACCTGATCTGGATTCGATCATGGAGAAGCTTAAAGAAAGCAATCTCTTTGAGGACGATCAGATTCTTCTTTTGATGCCTTATGAAATCAGAATAAAATAAGATAGTTGTTAGATATATTTTTCGAAAAGGCTTGTTTTTTTTGTTTGCGTTCACTGATGCGGTATGGATGAGTGTGTTGCGATCCCTTTCAGGTTTCCAAATCGCCTGCCAGAAAACAGGCAAGCTCTCTTGCTTAGCCCTAAGTTACTTACAACACCCACAGCATGACAAAATCGACCGGTCAAAATTTCAAAGCTCTTTCTTACCCCACTCCTTAAACCCCAGGTTTCATCAAAACATTTCAGATCTTATCAATACCTATAACTTTGCACGTAGGAGGGGGATTATTCGCCTCTCGTTTGATGGATGAGATCAGAGACAAAAGAGGACTCACCTATGACATACGCTCCAATTTCGATTCATACAGGTTAAGAGGAGCTTTTGAGGTCAGCACCTTCACCCGGGTAGATTCAACTCTGGGGGTAATGCAGGCCATTTTGGAGGAAATTAAGAGGATACGCGCCGAAAGGGTGTCGGAAAAGGAACTTTCTGAAACTAAGTCCTTTTATAATGGATATTACCCGTTACAGTTTGAGACTCCAGAGCAGATCGCCACACAGATTTTGGACGTTGAGTTTTATGATCTGGGGGAGGACTACATAAAGAATTTCCGTAGGAACATAAATGCCGTGACCGCTGATGACATTTTACGAGTTGCTAAAAAATATCTGAATCCGGACGACATAAAACTGGTGGTGGTGAGCAAAGCTGAGGAGCTTAAAACCGGACTGGAATTGCTGGGTGAAGTCGAAGATACTTCATTTTTAAAATAACCTAAAAAGCTTTTGCACCGGCAGTTGCTATTGTCGATGTATCAAGAAAAGATAAGAGAAGCCCCGCCAATGGCGGGGCTTCTCTTTGGATCATCTTTCCCTAATGGGCGAATGCTTGGGACTAAAATTCCGATTTGCCCAGATTGCCAAAACGTGTGTGGAATAGGCTGGTGTTGGGAGCAGGTGGAGTGGACAAAGCCTTGGCTGTGCGCAAAGCTTCATCTTGAGGAACTCCCCATCTCCACATCAGAATATAATACAGCCAGCGGTCATAATCAATGGGCTGGGGTCCTGCAAGAAAGAGGTAATTTACCAGATAGATTACGTCTGCAATATTTGCCTGGGCATCACCGTTCACATCCCCCTGATCCACAAAAGGCGAAGGCGTTGGACCTACTCCAAACAGGTAATTGACCAGATACACGACGTCAGATACGTTTAAGTTCCCGTCACAGGTTACGTCTCCTCTGTAGTATCCCTTCAATTTCAAAAGATTGAAGAGGAACTTTTGGAATGGGTCCTGAGATTTCTTTCCGAACATGTAGTATCCGAAAAGCCAGTATGACTCCAGATGGCTCTCTTCTGCCTCCAAACTGAAAGGCTGGGAGGTCAGAAGCGCAGAAAGATCGGTGGGTTCTTCCGCAGAGTTATCCCAGGTTCCTCTATTCATACAAGTCCACAATGAATCTTTCCTCCAGCCGTCCTGCGGATCGATGTAGATGCGGTTGTCCACTGCCAGGAATCCCTTGAGGATGGAGGTATCCTTATCCGGAATGCGCATTACTCCTAAAACCTCGTTGGGAACGGAGGTGCTATATTGATAATAATAGTTGTAAAGCGAATCATAGTGGCATAGATTGAGCAATGGATCTCCCACCTGCCAATCTAAGAACAGGGAGAAGTGAAGGTCGACCGGCCCCATGAACTGATTCTCCACGATGAACTCCTGTAGGATCGCCTCTCCACCTCCATACAAGGTATCCATGAACCCGACAGAAAGCATGGTCACTTCAACAAAGGGCCAGAAACTATGATGATATTTCGCTGTCCCATATTCCACCAACATGCCATCCAGCCGGGCGGTATCGACCTTAAGCTGTTCGGAAGGTATAAAATCTCTATGGTTGAAACCATAACTTAAAGCCAGATTCGTGGAATCGTTCCCGATGACGATGGAACCTCCGCCTCGGCGTTCTGGTGGACCGTACAGGTACTCCAATCCGTACCACTGGAAAGATGGAGCATCGAACTGAGTCTGCCCTTCCTGCCCGCAATTGGTCTTTGCCATGGTAACGTATTGCCCATCAATCCAGTCGACCATACAAAAAGGAACAATCATCAAAAGAACGTATGCCGTGTCATCATTTCCAAGAGAATCCGTCCCTATGATGGCCAGATGATACTCTCCCGCTTGGGCCGTGTCACTGATCCAAAGATTCAACCAGGAATCATAATCCGGAGGGATTACGGGATTCTCACTGAAATACCAGTCTACACCTGTGGACATTCCTTCCACATCCAAATATGCCGGGTTGGAAAATCCACCAGTGTAAGTTAGGGTAACGTAATAGCTTCCCGACTCACCTATTACCAATCTCAAGGTTTCTGGAACTGCTCCTATTTCGAAGTCAGGGTGGGGAGAGACCACCACCGCATACTCCACCTCGGTAAAGATAGGGGAGAACTCATTCCAGGGCTGAGTAAGAGGTATGAATTCGTCCGGGATATTCTGACCATTGAAATTATCCATCCACCCCCAGGGATCAAACGAAGCCGGATAATCAAGCAAACCCCATACTCCACCCGGGCTAAGAGAAGATTCTATCTGATAAATGTCATGGGAGATGTTTCCGGCGTCATTATGTTCTCGGGGATCGTGTGGAGGGGGTGAATGTGGGATATAAGAACCACTAAGTACCCTACCCGGATTCCCCAACTCTGCCCAGTCAACAAAAGGATCAGAGATGGCGATCAAAGAGTCCTCGGAGTTCACTCCAGCTACGGTAATGTAATGTCCACCGACTCTCCACCACTCTCCAGTGCCTGGACAGGGAGGAAAACTGGCGCAACTTAGTCCATCCGGAGTTGGATCCGTGCCGCAACCTGGGAATGGTGGAGGTGGCGGTGGACTCCCATAAATGAGAAAATTGGCAAGATACTCACAGTCAGCTATATCCAGTATACCGTCGTCATTAACATCGGCGGCATCGTCGCAGGAGAAAGGTGGTCCGCCCTCGCATCTGGCCAGATCCGCCATGTTAATCATCCCATCCTCGTTAACGTCTCCTCTGATGAACTCTTGCTCTTCCTCATAATACCAGAATCCCAAAAGCAAAATCACATCCTCAGATATCTTCACCAGGCTCTCTATGTGGGCGAAGGTTGGCTGTGGAATGGTTGTCTCATACAGCAAATCAGCCAAAGTGCTACCGTTTTCATAGGTCTCACTTAAAAGCCATTGATCGATAGCAGATTGCACGTCAGGCACTCTGGTTCCAATATGCCCTGACCCTGTTCCCTGAATATCATCCGTGTTCATGAACCAAGCCAATCTCTCCACCAGCTCACCCCACGGAGTCAGAATAGGAGGATTTTGATAGCCGGGCACAAAAGGCTGGGGCGTTGAGGGTGGTGGTGTACCAGGAGGCCAGGGGGTATTGAGATGATTCATATTCCACATGTCATGATCATCCTGGAGCGACCCAGCATAAGGAGCAAGCGAATTCTCATAATCCCTGACCAAAGGGAATTGATCATATCCATCTGCCGGCACTCCAGGTGGGACATTATGTTTAGAATCAAACCACCAGAAACAATTGGCAATCACGGTGGGACCACAAAGCGTCCACTGGTCGGTGAAGGGAGATAACCAGTTATCTTGTTTCTGATCGAAATCCGGCATCCCACTGGGGGCATAATCCTCATAGGGCGGCTTCCAATACCAGCCCAAAGAAGAGAGATGATACTTCCCTGCTACAAACTGTGGAGTAAACATTATGAAGCTAGGGGTACGAAATCTAAGCTCAGTTTCAAGGACAGTAGTGTCAATATAAATGGAACAGCACTCCGCTCCGGAAGGATAACTGAACCATAAATCACAGATTATACCGTAAGGGGGATCGCCGTAGATAGTCGGTGGGATTGAATCGGGGTCTGCATATGCTCTGATATATACGGTATGTTCCTGGTTGTTGATCTCGATCTCATGAAGACATTGTTGAAGAATCTCGGGTTGACTACGTACCCAGGAGATTGAGTCCAAAACGAAGGAATCGCAGGTAGCACCTACCTGCTGCCATGTAAACGGCAGTCGCAGTCAAGCCAGATACTCATCCGAAGTAAAGTAGACTGGAATTCGTGCACGCCCCGCCCATGCAGATAACTCCCCGCTGTTCAGTCTAACCGTATCCGGCAGACCGGGATCCTGAGCCAAGACTAAAGATGGCAAAATCGGGAGGAGAAATAAAACCGCCATCCAGAGGAAAATTTTGTTTTGCATTTTACATCTCCTGTGAAAAAATTGAGTTAATGTTTATAGGCATATTAGAGTCTTAGTTCTGGTATTTCGAGTCCGTCGCAATGCGAAGATTATTTTCCTCCACTCACATCCTATATATGGCAAAATAAATTTTTGAAAAAGGGGAGCTTTTAAATCTTCGTAAAATTGATAAGATAGTGATTTATGACTGTTTCTCTCTGTCTATTCTAATATAATTGCTCACAGTCAATCTGTCAAGCAAGAAGAGAGGATTTTTTACCGAATTTTTGGGAAAAAAAGAGGGAAAAGTCAGTTTTTTCAGGTATTTTGCATCTTACACCACCAATGAAAGATCTGTGTAAATGGTTTAGGAGGCTTGCGGATTAGGAAATCGAAAATCTTTGACCAGATGGGTGATTATTATTGCCGATGCATGGCTATACTTCTACATATTCAGTAAACGATGCTTGCTCAGGAAGAGGAAGCCCATCCTCTTTTAGCCCTTCAATATGAAAGCTAATCGCCTCCCGAATATTTTTTTCTACCTCCTCACGGGTAGCTCCGGTTGCAATGCACCCTGGCAGATCTGGGGAATAAACAGACCAGTTATTGCCGGCTTTTTCAAATACGACCAGATACTTCCGCATATTACTTTTCTTTGACTTTCACGAGTCAGGGAATTATATACCAGCCCTCATCATCAATCATTTTGATAATATCTCTGATCTTCACCTGTGTTGTTACCCTTTTCCAACTACTCCATTTGGATTGCGATCACTCACTTCACTCAGCCGAGTATTTTTCCAATATTTTCCCCACTTCCTCCAATCCCCAGTCGTCCTTTTCTTTTTCGAAGATCGCCTTTGCTTCTTTTAAGTCCTTCAGCCCTTCTTCTTTCTTTGCAGGGATCAGCTTTAGCTTGGTTTTACCAAGAAAAATCTTACCCCAGGCAGCATTCACAGGTTCGTTTGCCTCTTCTGCAATCTTAATGCACTCGTGGAAATGTTCGGTTGCGTGCTCCGGGTCTTTCTTAATCAAATAGTAAAGCCCTATATCCCAGTGTGCCCAGGCTAAAGGACCTTTTTCACCTAATTCCTTTCTTAATTCCAGAGCTTTTTGGGCGGCGTCAAATCCAATCTTTTCACACTTTTCTGTGACGTTTTCATCGAATTCCGGAGCACAGAAGGCGGCAATATTGTGCAGCATTATGGCGGCCGCCTTTTTGTTGTCTTTCTTAAGAGCGGCTTTCACGCCAAGCTGGTTTATCTGCATGGACTGGTCCAATTTTCCGGCATGATGTAAATCAATACCCAACTCGGTATAGTACTTCAAGACTGTCTTATCATCGCCCAGATCATTCATGTAATCCTCAGCTTCTTCTTCTCTTCCTTCCTCCAGTAAGGTTATCACTTGGTTTACGATTTCCTTCTTTTTTTCTTCCTGTGCTTGACCCACTTGTTCCTCCTTTTCTGATTGTTTTTCGGTTGAACCGCAAGCCAAAAGAAAACAAAATGTCCATAGCAAACAGAATTCTAATATTTGTTTCATCTCTTTGTTTCCCCTTTGTTTTTGAACTGAATTTAATTGGGTATGTGGCTAAATTCTCCTTTGGAGACCTAAAGGTCTCCGCTACATTTATTTTTTTCTATTTATTCAACTCTGCCAGAACCTTATTGGTTATATCCAATTCATCTTGACCGTATAGGACAGTTCCAGCGGTCGAATCCAAAACATAAGCGTAATTTTCTTTCAACGCAATAAGCCTTATCACCGCGTTTATCTTGTCAATAAGGGGCTTGGAAAGTTCGTACTCTTTTTGTGCCGCTTCACCCTCAGGACCCATTACCTGGTTGGCAAAAACCTGATACTCATTCTGTTTAACCACGAGCTGTTCCCTTATTTCGTTTTTCGCCTGTTCGCTTAAAAGAAGGTTTTGTTTTTCTAAGCGGTCCGCTAATTCTTGCATCTCATTTTGCATCGAATCTGCCTTTGCCTGCCAGATGACCATAAGCTTATTGAATTTTTCCTGAGCTTGGACATATTCCTTATACTCAGCCTTTAGTCGCTGGACGTCCACGTATGCGATTTTCAGCTGCTGAGCAGAGCTCACAGAACTCAAAAGCACAACGAAAAATATTGCTAAGATAATCATCCCCTCCCAGTGGATTCTATTTCTTTTCATGTTACTATCCTCCTTTAGTTCCAAGTTCGTTAAAGAATACGATAGAATCAAGAACTTCTAAAGCGACTTATCTAAAATAGAATCTAAAACTATCTTGTCAAGTTTATTTTAAGAATTGTTTGCGTCCACTGATGTGGTACAGGTAATTTTTGAAGGGATTCATCATAAGTTTCTGGATGTCGTCTTACCGCGTAGGCCTGCCTTAGGCAGGCCAGCCAAGGCATCCTTCGACACTGAGTCTCAGGACGAAGTGTGAAGCCTTGGCTTGACCAACAAAAGTAGCGTCAAGCATTCTTTTTGGACATACTTGATCTGTTGAGAGGATCACCCCTCACCTTAGTCCTCTCCCCAGAGGGGAGAGGAAAACACCTCCCCTCTCCTTTCGGGGGAGATTGAGCGTAGCGAAACCCATAGGGTTGAGCGAAGCGAAATGCATAGCAGGGTTAGGGTGAGGGGGAGTCAAATGTGATGAAAAAAGGAAATCGAAATTGGTAACCGGCGAGTAGGTAAGTCTTTATGGCTTGCTTTAAGTCATTCCAAAATAGCGAAATCTTTTAACAATTCTAAGACTTTGGGATGTGAGTCGGGTAATTTAATTCCCCATTTCTCATTAATAGCTTTTATCTCAGCAAGTCCCAATCCATACGATGTTCCTATCAACTCTTTATTATCAAGTTTGTCAATCTTTAACCTTCGAAGATTCATTTCATGATATCCAAATCCAAGAAAGTAAATTCGTTCTGCATCCTTCATTAACTTAAAGGCATGATCGAATTCAGGCGACGTGTCCACGTCTTCTGATATTACAACTATCTGCTTACTAACAATATTTATACTTATTTCTTCGGGTGTGGCACCAGGTCTAGGCAGGTAGGCTCTTCCCGCTTCGTTCTGCCACGGCAATGCGCCCAGTCGGCCATGAACATGAATTATCGGAATATTATCCAGCTTTCTTTTGCATTCCTCCCCCGATTTCCCATACTTGCTTATCATTGCAGTGAATATGTAATGTTCTATCGACCTGTCATAATTGAAGGTTATGATCGATAATTTATTTTCATCGAAGGAATCGAATGGAGCATTAAGTTTGCCGAACAAATATTCATACCAGCTCTGTTCTTTCATTTTAATATCAAAGAGACGCGATTCTTCTTCGAAAGGTATAAGACTCAGCGTAATAGCCAACTTGCCTATTTCAAGAAACTTCGGGCGGTGTTCTAAGAACGCGTCGACCGATGAACTGCCAGAATAACGGAGAGCATTTCGAAAAGTCCGAATGCAATCTTTTGGTATGTTCAATTTCAGTAGGGTGGTAATCCACTCACCTGGGGGATCAAACTGAAGGCGATCATAAATAATTCTTAGAAGCTCTCGACCAGAGGGGAAGCCGTAGGGCATACTGGCGCCAGCTCCAAGAATGAGAACAGTTGGTTTAGTTATCATAGATTACTCACCAGATGTCGAAGTTTGTATAACTTTATTCTACAATTTTAATTCCTGTTTTCCTTTATTTTATCTATCTCTCTAAAAAAAGTCAAGTTTTTTAATTGTGCCCCAACTTTTTTCCGCAAGACCCATCATTACCTTTTTTGCTTTGCGAGGATGTTATTCGTATGAATGCATACGCATTATCCTCGCTAGCCTATCGAATAACTCCATCTGCCGTTGGTGAAGAACACCAACGGGAAGCCAAGAAACCACTTTTTTCACAGATGCCTCAAAAAATCTCTTGACAAATTTAAAAAAAAATGTTCTTTAACTAAACTATTTGTGAAGAAATTCACTTGCAAATGGGTCATTTGTATAAGTGGTGAGAATTTCTTCACTTTAGAGACCAGATAAAAACTCACGGGGAGTTTGTTAGTGGTCAGCGATTATGCATATGTAGGTTTTTTCTGTGTGATAGGCGTAATCTTCGTAATATTTGTGTTCTTCTTAGCCCGCCTGATCAGACCCCACCACCCAAATCCGGACAAGTTGGAAAGCT
>Ga0111200_1122_pt1 | contig 12905 bp, 12 predicted proteins | sample DeeMarSWOR324_28_FD_80374 | JGI IMG/M metagenome (GOLD analysis project Ga0111200, IMG submission 80374) | candidate division Zixibacteria bacterium SM23_73
AAAAAGATAAAGCTTGAGCAGATGCCCCATGCGGAAAAAGACCCGGGTGTGGCAGCCGCCTCGGTCTTGGCCAGAGCGGAATTCTTACGCAGGATGGAGAGACTTTCCCAACAATGTGGATTTGATCTTCCCAAGGGAGCCTCCTCCTTAGTAGATGAGGCGGCCAGAAAAGTAATAGCCAAATTCGGAAAGGATGCTTTAAATAGATTTGTCAAGTTGCATTTTAAAAATACCCTTAGGTTGGGTTCAGGATGACAATCCGAAAAATTGATCCTTTGGAATAATATCCGATTTCAGTGTAATTAGGCTTTTTGCCAAGAGCGAGTTCTATGTATACCAATTTACTAGAGGAAATAAAAAGTGATCATGTGTCCGGAGCATCTGAGATTTCTCGAAAAGCCTGCTCTGCTTTTGTTACCTTCTCCTCCGAGGTCCAGGCAAAATCCAAAGAGGAATATTTCGATAAGCTCTTGAAATTAGGAGTTGACTTGGCCTTTGCTCAACCATATATGGCTTCGGTCTTCAATTTGGCGAATTCCATCTTATATTATGTGGAAGAGCTTCTACCCACCTTATCCCTTGAAGAGCTTTATGAGTTTACCAAGGATAAGGCGGAGGAGTTTTGTTATAATTCTTTAAACTCCATGCAAAAAATCGCCAAACGCGGAGAGATCTTAATTGAGGAGGGTTCGAAGGTTTTGACCTTCAGCTCCTCTGGTTCGATACTATCGATTCTAAAGAAGGCAAAGGAGGAGGGGAAAAAATTTGAGGTCATCGCCTGCGAATCCAGACCCATGTTTGAAGGGAGACTTCTGGCGAAATTCTTAGGGGATGCAGGAATACAGGTAACTTTGATAACAGATGCGGCTATGGGAGTTTTTGCCAAAGAGGCTACCTTATTTTTGGTGGGAGCCGATTCTATCTCGGAGGCCACCTTTGTCAATAAGGTAGGAACCAAATATCTTTGCCTTCTCTCCACGGAACATGAAGCGCCCCTTTATGTCGCCTGTGAAAGAAGCAAATTTATCTCTGAGGGCTGGCGGTTCAAACCTATGGCCTGGGGCGACCCCAAAGAGGTTTTGGATTTTGAGCTTTCAAATGTTAAGGTGGAGAACCCATATTACGAAGAGATACCCCTCTCTTATTGTCAGAAGGTGATCACCAACGAGGGATTTCTATCGCCTGAGGATATTCCCAATTTGATCCGAAAGACCAGATTATGTAAGAAATTGATGCAGCATCTGAAAAGTTTTTAAGGAACGACAGTTTGATAATAAGATGAAAGTTAGATTTTTGAAAAAATGCAAAATTTAAAAAGTAAAATGAAAAACTACAATTAAAAACTTAAAATGTTTTAGTTTTCGAACAGTTCTAATTTTCGTGGGCTAAGATGTAGGTATTTTTACTTTAAGGGATTTCCTAGTATCATGTAGCTGAGGTAGCTATACACTTGTCATTGCGAGCCCGAAGGGCGTGGTCCCGCCAAAGGCGGGACTTCGTTTCACTCGCAATGACATTGCAAACTTATTTACGTTACAAGACAATAGATAGAGACGGTTTTTATTTTTTGTTGTAGTTTTTAATTTTTCCTTTTACGTTTTTAGTTTTTTGGTAAGAAAAATTGTCCAGACGGATTTTTGATATGGAAAAAGACAGAGAAAAGTTCAGAGTTCTATTCGTTTGCACCGGCAACAGTTGCCGGAGCTCCATGGCAGAAGGCATCCTGAAAAAGATACTGAAGGAAAGTAAACTCAACAATTTCGAGGTCAGCTCAGCCGGCATTTCGACCCTGGATGGAGCCCCAGCCTCTTTATTTGCCATGGAAGTGTCTAAAGCACGCGATGTGGAGCTTAGCCAACACCGGTCGCGGCAACTGAATAAACAGATCCTGAAAAATACCGATCTGATTTTGGCCATGTCGGATGAACATTTAGAATACATCAGAAAAATGGATAAAAATGCGCTGGGTAAGACTTACCTTTTGAAAGCCTTTTCTCCCTCAAGGCACCAAATTGGTGAAAACCACTCCGCCTCAAATAAAGATGAAAGCCCCGGCGTTTTGTATATCAAAGATCCGATCGGTGGAACCATGGATGATTACAATCAGTGTTTTTTAGAGATAGAGAAAGAGATAAGAAGGGTGTTCCATGAGTTAATCAAAAGAGCTGGCGAAAAGAATTTGAAAAACCGTTCCTAATGTCGTTGAGGAAACACGAAATTTTGTATCCAACTTCATTTAAAATCATTTCATTTCTGATCATCTTGATTGCTTCGCCCCTTTTTTTTGATAAATTAATACACGGTTCTGATGTAGGTCGGGTTTCCCGCCAAGGCGGGATACCCGACAATAAAGCCGATTCAGTCAAAGCGGCTTTTGATACTTTAAGTCAAGGTGAAATTGAGCTCCCCCCAGAGCCTCCTAAGAGAGAAATAACCATACTGCCACCTAAGGAAGGAAAGCTAAAGAGGGTGTTTACAAATCAAGCCTTTGGAGTGGGAGAGAGGCTTGAGTTCTCTGTGGGATATGGGGTGATCAAAGCTGGCACCGCGGTGATGGAGATACCTGACATCGTTAAGTTCAATGGAAAGAAATGTTACCATATTGTCTCCACTGCCAAATCAAACAAATTCTTCTCCGTCTTTTTTAAAGTAGATGATAAGGTGGAATCCTTTATGGACGTTCACGAACTTTATTCTCATCGCTTTGATAAGCATTTAAGGGAGGGAAAATTCAAGGCGGATATCTCCGTGGTCTTCGACCAGGAAAATCACTTAGCCATATATAACAACAGTCAGGACACATTTGCGGTGGCAGAGTATGTTCAGGACGTTCTCTCCGCCTTCTATTTCATCAGAACTCAAGATTTGAAAGTGGGGAAATCCCTTTTCGTGGACAATCATACCGACAAAAAGAATTATCCTCTTGAGGTTAAAGTATTAAGAAAAGAGAGGGTAAAAGTACCCGCCGGAACTTTTGATTGTGTTGTGGTAGAGCCCATATTGAAGGCATCCGGCATTTTTAAGCAAAAAGGAAGCCTGACCGTTTGGCTGACGGATGATGAGATCAAAATGCCGGTCTTGATGAAAAGCAAGGTGGTGATCGGATCCATCTCCACCGAGTTGAAAAATTATAGGCTGGGGGAAGTGGGAAAATATTAAATGTCTGATCCTTCCAAAAGAAAAAGGAGTTAATCCGTTCTCCCGCCAAAGGCGGGATCAGGATGAATCCGTAAGAATTTTATAAAAGAGATAAAAGGCTTACGCCTAAAATCCATCTTCAACTACTTATAGGTGGGAGCCATAAAAATTAACCTGTAAAAAGTCCGTTGATGACCCACTACCAGAAAATAGATTTAAATAAAATAAAAACCTATTCGATTAAAGGTCGGAAAAGCAAAACCCAAATCAAAGATTTCGCAAAGCCTCCTGGTTCTAAAGGTGATGTCAGAAATCTCTTGGGGGGGTTGCCTAAATGTTTAAAAGCTAATGATTTCAGAAAACTACTAAATTCGATTATTAAAGCCAAACGGAGGGGAAAACCGATCATCTTCATGTTCGGTGCCCATGTGATAAAATGTGGGGTTTCTCCGGTATTGGTTGATTTGATGCAGAATGGTTTCATCTCCCTTTTAGCGACCAACGGAGCGGGTGCGATTCACGATCTTGAGATCGCCTTATGGGGGAAAACATCTGAAGAGGTGGAGAGAAGCATTCGGGATGGTTCCTTTGGCATGGCTAAAGAGACAGCGGAAATTTTCAATCAGGTTTCTTCTTTTGCACAGAAAGAGAGTTTGGGTCTGGGAGAAGCAATCGGTAAGAAGATTTGGGAGCTTAAAGCCAAATTCCGAAAACATAGTCTTTTAGCAAATGCTTTTAAATTGAGAATTCCCCTAACCGTGCACGTGGCTTTTGGAACCGACATCGTGCATCAGCATCCGAATTTTGATGCCTCCTCCACAGGATTCGCAACACATACCGATTTCAAAATATTGGCTAACGAGGTATCTAAATTAAACAATGGGGGAGTGGTTTTGCATTTTGGATCAGCGGTGATTTTGCCTGAAGTTTTCTTAAAAGCGCTCTCCGTAGCCAGAAATGTAAAAGGAAGGACTCGTCCTGACGAAGGAAGGATAGAAAATTTCACCACCGCCAATTTTGATATGATTCAACATTACCGTCCCAATCTCAATCTGGTTTTAAGACCAACCCAAAAATCGGGACAGGGATTTTCCTTCAGCGGACATCATGAGATCATGCTTCCCCTGTTGGCCTGGGCTCTAAAGGCGATGTAGTTAACGGATTCATCCTGAACGGATTGAACGGATTTAACAGATGTTAAAATGAGATGATAAAAATTAATACAAAAGAAAAAATTTTTAAGTACCCCTCACCCTGACCCTGCTATGCATTTCGCTTCGCTCAATCTCCCACAAGGGGAGAGGGGATTTCATAAGTTCCCCCCCTCGATGGTAGGAGGTGAGGGGGAGGGGAATTATGTCAATTTATTTAATTCGTTTGTTATAATAAAATTCTAAGAGGATAAGAAATGGCAAAGATCGTTGAATGTGTATGCGGATCATAATCGGGCAGTGATCACCTTTGTGGGCGGTCCGGATGAGGCCAAGCTTGCAGCTTTCAAGGCCATCTCCAAGGCCACCGAGTTGATCGACATGAACAAACACAAAGGTGAGCATCCCCGCATGGGGGCAACCGATGTGGTTCCCTTTATTCCCATCTCCGGAGTGACCACGCAGGATTGCGTGGTCTTAGCTGAACAGTTGGCAAAAGAGGTGGCAGAGAAGCTCCAAATTCCCATTTATCTTTATGAGGTCGCTGCCAAAAGACCAGACCGGGTAAACTTAGCTGCTGTGAGAAAAGGGGAGTATGAGGGGCTTAAGGAGGAGATAGAAACCAATCCGGATAGAAAGCCGGATTTTGGTCCCTCACGAATGCATCCCACTGCCGGTGCTACCGCCATCGGCACAAGGATGCCCTTGATTGCTTTCAACGTTTATCTGGGCACTCCATACGTGGGAATAGCAAAGAAGATCGCCAAAGCCATAAGATTTTCAGGTGGTGGATTGAGATTTTGCAAAGCATTAGGGTTTGAGATAAAAGAGAGGGGACTGGCTCAGATCTCCATGAATTTAGTCAATTATCGCAAAACGCCGATTTTCCGCGTTTTCGAGATGATAAAAGCGGAGGCAGAGAGATATGGGGTTCCCATAATCTCAAGCGAGATTGTGGGTCTGACTCCCCAGGACGCACTCTTAGACGTTGCCGACTATTATCTCAAGCTGGAGAACTTCAAAAAAGAGCAGGTCTTGGAAAGCAAATTGATGACCTTTGCAGGAGGAGAAAAAGAGGGTTTAGAGCAATTCATTGAAGAGGTGGCATCGTCTTCGCCAGCTCCGGGAGGCGGAAGCGTATCTGCGGCGGCTGGAGCTTTGGCATCCGCTTTGTCTTCCATGGTCTGTCGACTGACCATAGGTAAAAAAAGATTCAAAGACGTGGAAGATGAATTAAAACAAGTTTTGGAAAAGGTAGAAACCATCAAGAAACACATGCAAGAGTTCATCGTCAAAGATGCGGAAAGTTTCGATAAGGTTATGGATGCTTTTAAACTTCCCAAATATACAGATGAAGAGAAAGAGAAGCGCAAGTCGGCGGTGGAGGAAGCGACTAAAGGAGCGATAGAAGTTCCGCTTCAGGTCATGGAAAAGGCTTTGGAAGCATTAGGAATAATAAAGGTGGTGGCGGAAAAAGGTAATCCAAATATGATCTCGGATGCAGGCGTATCGTCTCTGATGGCAAGAACTGCGGCGGAGGGCGCATATCTGAATGTGAGGATAAATCTGAATTCCATCGAAGATCAAGATTTTGTCACCACCACTCGACAAAAGGCAGACAGCCTCAAACAAGAAACGTTGGTTTTGGCGGGTGAGGTCGAAAAGACAGTTGAGGAAAGATTAGAGGAATCCCGGTGAGTGATCCTATGGATTCTGCTAAAATGCAAAAAAGGTGGATTGATCTACATATACATACAAGCGCTTCAGACAGCTTGCTTACGCCTACGGAAGCTGTGGAGATTGCTAAAAAGTGCGGTCTTTCTGCCATCTCCATAACTGATCATGATGCCATTGACGGTTTTGTGGAGGCTAGGAAGAAGGCGGATGAATTGGGAATCGAAATCATCTCCGGTGTGGAGCTCTCGGTCGCTTATAAAGGAGAGGATTTTCATCTTTTAGCCTATCTTATCGATCATGAAAATCCTGAATTTTTAAAAAAGATCAATAGTTTTAGGGCAGAAAGGTCTATTCGTGGGGAGAAGATGGTGGAAAAGCTAAACGAGCTGGGAATAGATTTGAGGATAGACACGGTGAAAGCCATTGCTGGAAACGGCGCGGTAGGCAGACCTCATCTGGCCGACGCTTTGCTCAAGGAGGAGTTTGTGCATACCTACGATGAAGCCTTCGCCAGATATCTGGGTTATCATGCGCCGGCGTATGTTGCCAAGAAGTACTTGACTCCCCAGGAGGCCATCGATCTTATTCATCTGGTCCGAGGAGTGGCGGTTTTTGCCCATCCGGGAACTTCTCGATCACAGCAGGCCATCTATGATTTTTTTGAGATGGGGCTGGACGGAATTGAGGCCTATCATTCCCAACACGATCGAAATATGACCACACACTATATAAATTTAGCCAAGAAGCTGGGCTTGATCTACACCGGTGGTTCTGACTGTCATGGGAGAAGAAAGGGAAAGGTATTGATCGGAACGGTGAAAGTCCCTTACCGATGCTTGGAGATGTTAAGAAAGGTGAAGGAGGAAAACTACTAAAAGCAATGACGAATTACGAATGATGGATGACGGATCTCAAGATAATTACTGCTAACTGCACTCTGCCAACTGCCAACTGATTTCATCTGTTTAATCTGTTGGGAAGTTAACTCGGAGTAGCGAGATGCGTATGCATTCATACGAATCGTCAAGATGCTTCGCACTTCTTTCGCGCATCAGCCATACATCTGATTCAAAGGAGAAATACAATGAGGAAGCTCTTTTTTTTAGCCTTTTTTATTTTTATTTTTCAAAATGTTCAGGCCGAAAATCCTAAGCTGAGCGAAGCCTACGAAGTTGAGCTTATAAACCGGGTAAAATCGGTTTTTTCTCCATCTCCACCTGGGATAAAAACTATAGAAGACAGACTCAAAAAGCCAGTCTGTGCCACCCCTATATTCCTTGAGGCAACTATGGTCAAACATAGGTTGAGTCCTAAAGCAAGGTCGATGTTGAATGCCCTCCTTTCCCGCCCTAAATATGATCCAGACCCAGAGCATACTTATGACAGTCCGGCGGGGCATTTCAAAATACACTACACCACTTCTGGTCCTGCTGCTGTTTATGCTGCCGGTGTTGACGTAAATCCTCCTGATGGGGTGCCTGATTATGTCAATCGTTGCGCAGAGTTCTTTGATTATGTCTGGACATATGAACTTGACACTCTTGGGTATAGAGAACCACCCAGTGATTATTTCTATCCGGATTCCAATGGAGGAGACGGAAAGTATGATGTTTATCTTGACACTATGGATTATTTCGGCTATACAGTTCCTGAACGGAAATCCGCCCCGGACGACCCGGTTTATACCAGCTATATTGTGATGCTAAATGACTTTAGTGAATGGGCTTACCTTCACGAGGACTCCTTGGATCTGCCTCGAGTGACCGCAGCACACGAGTTCTTTCATGCCATTCAAATGGGCTATGATGCCACTGAGTATGAATATGAAAATGGGCGTTTCAAATCTTACTGGATGGAGATGTCCGCTGTCTGGATGGAAGATATGGTATATAATCAAGTGAATGACTACACCTATTATCTTCTTTCTTTTTTTAATCATCCGGAGTGGTCTTTGAAGACTTTTGGTGTCCTCCTCGTGGACCCCATTGATATGGTTCTCCATCCCTACGGGAGTTGTATCTGGCCGATTTATCTTTCCGAGAAATTTGGAGAGGATATAATCAAGGACATCTGGGAGAACTGTGTGGTTCCTGGAGACAATGTAATTGATCCCCTTCCCCCCGATGGCAAGTCTGCCACAGACAAAGCGTTAGAAGCGCGGGGAAGCACTTTTGAAGATGCCTTCAGGGAATTTACCGTGTGGAACTATTTCACCGCTGATCGAGCCATTCCTCATCTTTTCTATTCAGAGGGCAAACAATTCCGTCGTTATGATACACCTGCGATGGTAAGAGTGGATGCCGTCCATACGGAATATCCAGTAAATGTGACATCGATTCCTCATCCTCCTCAAAACCTCGGTTCAAATTATGTGGTTTTCGTTCCCGATCCAGACCTAAAAGAAGGTGGAGTAAAAATGGACTTCATAGGACAAAGTGGGAAATATAAGGTTTCTGCCGTGGGATATAATCCGGGACATCTTGTGCCGTTTGATACCACATTCCTCATTAACCCGGTGACTCAAACAGGCATTGGAAAAGTTTGCGACTGGAACAACTACACACAGGTGATCATGATTCCCGCAGTAATTACCAGAAGCCCTAATGATACCTTTGTATATGTTTATTTGGCTGAATATGACAGCTCATGCCATGGAGAAGGACGGCTGCCGGAAAAAGATGAGGTACTGCAAAACTTTCCTAACCCCTTCGTTATTGAGAACGAATCCGATCTGACCTATTTCCCCTTTGTGTTGTCATCACCGAGCAGAGTGCGGATAGATATACTTAGCCTTTCGGGAGAACGGATTAAAACCATCATCCCTGAACCTGATGTCAAGTGGGGGATTGGAGAATACCTGGACAAAAATCTTGCCATGCCATGGGACGGAAAAAGTGAAAACGGAGAATATGTAGCTTCAGGCATATATCTGTATCGATTTAGAACCGACAAAAACACCGTAATTAAGAAGATGGCGGTGATCAGATGAGCTTCTCGGTGAGGAAGCTTTCCTTGATGGGGGTCTTGGTCGCCTTAGCCATAGCTTTGAAGCTTCCCATCCTTTCTGTTCCCAATGTTGAGTTTTTCACCTTCGTGATCTTTTCCTCCGGGTATCTCTTAGGCACAATTGAGGGCTTTTTGGTGGGGGTCATCTCCATGTCTCTTTATACCAGCATCATCACACCTTATGGTTTGCCCCCCTTGCCCATAGCTTTTGCACAGGTTTTTTCCATGGCTTTGATCGGTCTTGCTGGAGGGCTCGCATTCAAACTCCATTTGGTTGGTTTTGATAAAAAACAATCTTCCTTTGCAGTCTCTAAATTGTTGACCATGGGGCTTTTTGGTCTAAGCTTAACTTTGATCTATGATTTGCTCACTAACTTGGCTACTGCGTACGTGATGGGTCAGTTTTTGCCGGTGATGATCGCTGCTATTCCCTTTGCTTTACTTCATATCCTTTCTAATGTTGGTATCTTTATACTTCTGACGCCCGTTCTTTTAAAATTATCCACACTCGTGGTAATATGAAAAATAGCAGAAGAATTTCGAGGTTGTACCACTAACCGATCTGTCTGAAATTTTTTATGATGAGGAGAAGCTGGAGTGTCAAGCCCCGCCGAGGCGGGATCTACGACTTTAGCTTGATCTTGGAAGTTTTTGTCCGCAGAATCCCGTCCAGACAGGCGAGCACCCGTGCGGGTGAGGAGATTTGTTGGTGCAGGGGTTGTACCCCTGCCCCTCTATGCGGTCAGACGAGCGCCCGTCTGGGCGGACAGGGGTGCAACCCCTGTCCGATCTGGTAAAAAACTTGCGTATGCATTCATACGAATTTTCGGAGACCTCACAAAATTAACTTGACTTTTTATTATAGCTTGTTATTTTTTTCACAATCTCTTCTGGGAGAAAAAAGACATGTTTGAGGTTTATTTTCCAATATTCGTTTTGATCTTTTTGGTGACCGGGGTTGCCATTTTGATTTTAGCATTGTCTTATCTTTTGGGCAGAAGAGCCCCCACCAAAGAGAAGCTCTCCCCTTACGAATGTGGTGTTCAACCGGTTGGGGATGCTCGAGGGAGGTTTTCTGTAAAATTTTATCTGATCGCCATCCTTTTTATCATCTTCGATATAGAGGTGGTTTTCCTATACCCCTGGGCAGTGATTTATAAGAAACTCAAGCTTTTCGGTTTGATCGAGATGGGGATCTTTCTTTTGATACTTTTGGTTGGATATTTTTATATAATCAAAAAAGGCGCCTTGAAATGGGAATAAAGGGAGAAAAGAGATTAGAGAAATCTTCTCGGAAAGAAGATCCATATGGGATTAGAGGAACATTTAGGTAGCGGAATCTTATTCACCACTTTGGAGAAAGCGGTCAACTGGGCGAGAAAATCGTCGGTTTGGCCCTTCGGGTTCGGGTTAGCTTGTTGTGCCATCGAGATGATCTGCGCTTTCGCCTCCCGCTTCGACTTAGCCAGGTTCGGCATGGAAGTGAGCAGAGCATCACCCAGACAGGCTGATCTTATGATCGTGGCTGGGAGAGTCTCCAACAAGATGGCTCCTGTAGTGAGACAGCTTTATGAACAGATGACTGAGCCCAAATGGGTGATCGCCATGGGCGCGTGTGCCTCCACCGGTGGCGTTTTTAACAATTACGCTATTGTTCAAGGCGTGGACAAAATCGTCCCGGTAGATATTTATATTCCGGGCTGCCCTCCCCGTCCGGAGCAATTGATCGAGGGCATAATGAAATTGCACAAAAGAATCGAAAAGGAGTCGCTTAAGAAGAAAAAAGACCTATGATTTTAGATTTGCGGAATTAAGATGAAAGATATAATCCTAAAAAAATTAAAAGAGAAATTTACAAAATCAATCCTGGAAGTGGAGGAATTCAGGGACGAACTCACCATTATCGTAAGAAAAAAAGACATTGTCCCAATATGTCAATTCTTAAGGGACGATCCTGAACTCTGTTTTAACTTCCTCTCCGATCTTTGCGGGGTGGACTGGCTGGAAAGAAAACCCAGATTTGACTTAGTCTATAACCTTTATTCTGTTCCCAAAAATCATCGGGTTAGATTGAAAGTCAGAGTGGGTGATGGCGAAAATGTCTCCTCAGTGACATCGGTATGGAGTGCCGCCAACTGGCATGAAAGGGAAGTATTCGATATGTTTGGGATAAAATTTGAAGGTCATCCCGATTTAAGAAGAATCCTGATGTCTGAAGATTGGGAAGGACATCCTTTGAGAAAGGATTTTCCTCTGACCAGAGAAGAGGTTATGTTCAGTCATAATAAGGATAGACCACCAAGGATTGTAAAATAGGGTCAAAGGTTTTAAAAACCCAAAATTTGTAAAGAATTCTATGGATATTGAGACTCTAAAAAAGATTGAGAAGCCAGAGACTGAGACCATGATTTTAAATATGGGTCCTCAGCATCCATCGACTCATGGGGTTCTGAGAGTTATCCTAGAGCTGGATGGGGAGACGGTGGTGAAAGCCACACCTGACATCGGGTATTTGCACACTGGAATTGAGAAGACCATGGAAAGTAAGACTTACCATCAGGTGATTCCTCTCACCGACAGGATGGATTACGTGGCTTCCCTTTCCAATAATTTGGCTTACCTTTTGGCAGTGGAAAAACTTCTGGATATACAGGCGCCTCCAAAGGCACAATTTGTCAGGGTGATCTTAACCGAGCTGACCCGAATAGCAAGCCACCTGGTGTGGATAGGGACACATGCACATGACATCGGGGCGATGAGCGTACTTCTATACGCCTTCAGAGAAAGGGAGAAACTTTTAGACATATTTGAATTGGTCTCCGGTCAGAGGATGATGACCTCCTATTTCAGAATTGGGGGATTGGCGAAAGACATCCCAGATGAGTTTGACTCAAAGGTAAGAGAAGTCTTAAAGACTTTTCCAGATAAGATCAACGACTATGAGAATCTTCTGACCAAAAACAGAATCTGGCTTAATCGTACCGTGGGGGTAGGGACAATCTCTGCGAAAGATGCCATCGATTTGGGTGTCTCCGGTCCGGTGTTAAGGGCATGCGGATTTGGGTGGGATATAAGAAAATCAAATCCATATTCGGGCTATGACGAATTCGCCTTTGACATACCCACCGGGAAAAAAGGAGACGTTTATGACAGATATTTAGTACGCTTAGAAGAGATGAGACAAAGCCTGGGGATAGTCAAGCAAGCTCTGGATGGGATTCCCGAAGGCGATTTTGTGGAAAGGATTCCGGGGGTGGTGCTTCCTCCTAAAGAGGAGGTCCTCTCGAACATCGAAGCCTTGATTTTTCAATTCAAATTGGTGGTTGAAGGTTTCTGCCCGCCAAAAGGAGAAGTTTATCATTCCATAGAATCACCCAAGGGTGAATTGGGATATTATATAGTTTCGGATGGGACAAACAAGCCCTATCGGGTAAAAGTTAGACCACCATGTTTTGTTAATTTGAGTGCCTTACCCAAGATGATTGAGGGGAGATTGCTTGCCGACGTGGTGGCGGTGATCGGAAGCATAGACATTGTTCTGGGGGAGATTGATAGGTAAAGACAAGTTCAAAGGTTTAAAGGTTCAAAAGTTAAAAGGTTCAAGTTATGCTTTCTGAAGCAATACAACAAAAGATAGCTAAGTTTAAAGATAAATATCCGGATAAGAGAACGGCGATTTTGCCGGCGATGCACGTGGTTCTGAAGAACATAGGATATTATAATCAGAGTATTCTAAAGCAGATTGCAGACCTTTTGGAGTTAAGTGAAATGGAGGTCTCTGAAACAGTCTCCTTTTACACCTATTTCCCCAGGGAAGGGATAGGGAGGTATCATATTCAGGTCTGCACTAATCTCTCCTGCAGTCTTTTAGGTGCCGAGGAATTGGTTAAATATTTGGAGGATAAATTAAAGATAAAAGCTGGAGAAACAACT